>Ga0131853_10002834_pt1 | contig 31056 bp, 29 predicted proteins | sample TergutLab28metaG_FD_92764 | JGI IMG/M metagenome (GOLD analysis project Ga0131853, IMG submission 92764) | Labiotermes labralis P1 segment gut microbial communities from Petit-Saut dam, French Guiana - Lab288 P1 (version 2) (version 2) | ecosystem: Host-associated > Arthropoda: Insects >... | reverse complement strand
TCCGCGATTTGTTCAGGCCGAGCTTCGTGGCCAGTTCCGTCACGCCGAGGCCCGGATGTTCGGCAACAAAGGTCAGCAGCCTGAGCGAGTGATCGACGGCGTCGACAACGTAGGTCATGACGTTGTGTTCGTGCGGGCAAGTTCGCCGCGGACCCAGCTCGCGAGCGCGGCGACGAACGCGTCGAGATTGCGTTTGAGCGTTTCGAAGCCGTCATGCTTCGTGAAGCGCGCTTCGTCCATATAGAGCGCGCGATTCATCTCGATCTGGATGCTATGGCGACGGCGCGCCGGGTCGCTGACCGCACACAGCAGGTCGCCGCCCTGGTAGGGTTCGTTGACCTGCACGCGATAGCCGGCCGCGCCCAGTTGTTCGGCAACCCAGTGCGTGAATGCGGGATCGGCCGTGGTGCCGCGGCGATCGCTGATCACGAAATCAGGCCGCAGCTTGCCGTTATCGACGTTCATGCCATTGCCGCGCGATTTCATCGAGTGGCAGTCGATGTGCCAGAGCGCGCTGTGCTGCGTATAAGCCGTTTCGGCCGCATCGTGGAGTGCAGCGCGATAAGGGCGGTAGTAATGGTCGATTCGGTGCTGCACCTCGCGTACCGACAGCTTGCGGTCGTACATCGGCACACCGGGCAGCGCGTCGCGGCGGATCAGGCCCATGCCGCGCAGCGTATAAGGCCGCGGGTCGAGCGCCGCGGGCCACGGTTCGGCGAGCAGGGCGGCGTCGATGTCGTCGATGGCGCGATTCGGGTCGATATAGCAGCGCGGAAAATGGGCTCCGATTAACGTGCCGCCGTGTTCGGGCACCGAACCCCAAAGCTCGTCGACGAACGCGTCCCAGGACGTGAGGATCGCGTCGCGCGGCGCAACCGTGCCGAAATCGTCGGGCAGTTCGATGCCGCTATGCGGGGAATCGAACACGATCGGCAGCGATGGCGCGGTCGCCGTGCGCACGAAGCACGCGGCGTGGTCGGATGCAGGTGCGGGTGCGAGAGATTCAGTCGACATTGGGTGAGCCCTTTTACGCTTACCGTTTTATTAAATAAAACAGTGTTTTATTTCCTGTATAAAGCGTAGCTCACCCGCGAGTTTCAGCCGATCGGGATTTCCCCTCAATACCGGGAGGGGCACCGGAAATGCTTTACGTCCTTTACGTTCGATATGACGGATCGATCCGGTCGAGTTTGCGCAGCAGCGCGGGCCATTCCATCACACCGTAGGGGCGGCGCGTCTGCGGCTGATAGTTCATGTAGGTTTCCTCAAGAACTTCGCGCGACACCGGATTGAGTTCGGTGTTGCAAGCCATCGCCGCGAGCTGCGTTTTGCACGACAACTCGAGACGATGCATCGCGTTGAACGCCTCGGGAATCGTTTTTCCGACCGTCAACAGACCGTGATTGCGCAGAATCAGTGCGTTGTTCGTGCCGAGATCGTGCAGCAGCGATTCGCGCTCCGACTCGTCGAGCACCACGCCCTGGTAGTCGTGGTAGCCAATCTTGTAGAAGCGCATCGACGTTTGCGTGAGCGGCAGCAGTCCGCACTTGAGCGCCGAAACGGCCATGCCCGGCCAGCTATGCGTATGAATCACGCAGGTCAGTTCGGGCTTCGCGTCGTGTATCGCGCCGTGAATCACGTAGCCCGCGCGATTGATGCCGTAATCCGCGCCGACGAAATCGGGTTTGCTCAGGATGTTGCCGTGGCTGTCGATCTTGATGAGGCTGGACGCAGTCACTTCCTCGTAGAGCATCCCGTAGGCGTTGATCAGAAACGCCTCTTCGTCACCGGGCACGCGTGCGGAGATGTGATTGGCCGCCATGTCCGACATGCCATACAGTGCGATCAGCCGGTAGCACGCGGCGAGATCGACACGCATTTGCCACTCGGCTTCCGAGCATCGTTCGCGCATCGGCGAGATGGAAAATTCGGGGAGTTTCGTCATGGAAAAATCCTTGTTCCGTGATTCAGTGAGAGTGAGTGCGAATGGGTTCAGGGCTGCATCTGGACGTCACTGCGGCGCAGCGCCAGCGTCGCGCCCAACGTTACGGCGATGCAGGCCGACGCGTACATGTAAAAGCCGGTTTCGTGGCCGATGCTCTTGAACCAGAGACCCGCGTAGCCGGCCGTTCCGCCGAAGATCGCCGTGGCGATCGAATAGGGCACGCCGACGCCGATCGTGCGCAGACGCGCAGGAAACAGCTCGGCTTTGACGATCGAGCACACGGAGGTGTAGCCGGAGACGATCAGCAACGCGAGCGAAAGCAGCAGGAAGGCGGTCGTCGCATCGCGGGTGTGCCCGAGCGTGGCCAGCAGCGGCCAGGTGCCGAAGGTGCCGGCAATGCCGAACCACAGCAGCAGCGCGCGGCGACCGATCAGATCGGACAGCGCGCCGAAGACCGGCTGCACGAGCATGAACAGCGTGAGCGTGGACAGTGACAGCAGCGCGCTGGTTTGTCTGCTCAAGCCGACCGTGTTGACCAGATAGTTGTGCATGTACACGGTGTACGTGAAGAACGCGAGCGTGCCGCCCGTCGTGAGGCAGAAGACGAGCAGCGCGGGGCGCCAGTGCTCGCGCAGCGAGGCGAGCGAGATGCCGCTTTTTTCCTTCTCGTCGAGCGCGCGGAAGTCGGGCGTTTCGTCAATGTTGCGGCGGACCCACCACGCAACCAGCGCGAGTGCGGCGGCCGTCACGAACGGCAGTCGCCAGCCCCACGACATCAACTGCGCGCGTGTCATCGATGCCTGCAACACGACCTGCACGAGCGTCGCGAGCAACTGGCCCATGATCAGCGTGACGTAGTGAAAGCTGCTGAAGAAACCGCGATGACCGGGTTTGGCGATCTCGCTCAGATACACAGAGCTCGCGCCATATTCGCCGCCGAGCGAAAAGCCCTGCACGAGACGTGCGAGCAACAGCACGAGCGGCGCGGCCATGCCGACTTGCGCATAAGTCGGACACACGCCGATCGCAAGCGACCCCGCGCACATCAGCGCTACGGAGAGCGTGAGCGCCGAACGCCGTCCGCACCGGTCCGCATAGAGGCCGATGAGCCAACTGCCCACTGGACGCAGCAGAAAACCGATCGCGAACACGGCCGCGGCGGAGAGCAACTGGATCGTGCGGTTCTCGCGCGGAAAGAACGCCACGGCGAAATAGATCGAAAACGCCGTATAGACGTGAAAGTCGTACCACTCGATCAGATTGCCGATCGATCCACCTACGATCGACCTCGCTGCGCTGCGGCGCCCCGACGTTCGCGAATCGATATCGAGTTCGCCAGGACTTGCCGGTAGGGATGTGTCGTGCATGGATGTCTCCTTCTGTTTTATCAGGGGCGCATGCAGCGCGCGAATCGGTGGTGCAGCAGGGCGGCCGTTCAGCGTCCTTCGTAGGGGGGAACTTCGTGGACGAGCGTGTCGTTGCGCACCCAGCGTGCCAGGTTCTCGAGCCACATGCGGCCCACTGCTTCGAAGTGGCTGTCCGACTGCCCGGCCATGTGCGGCGTCACGATCACATTCGGCAGATCCCACAGCGGCGAAGCGGGATTGAGCGGTTCGTGCTCGAACACGTCGAGGCACGCGCCCGCCAGGACGTTGCCGCGCAGCGCCTCGATCAGATCCTCTTCAACGACGACTTCGCCGCGCGCGACGTTGATCAGTTGCGCGCCGGCCGGCAGCAGCGCGAGGCGCTTCGCATCGAACAGCCGCGTGGTTTGCTCCGTGAGCGGGCACGCGAGAATCAACCAGTCCGCTTGCGGCAGCACGCTGTCGAGCGCGTCGAAGGTGACGGTGCGGTGCTTCGCGTCGGCGCTGACGCTGCGGCGCACGACGATCACGTTCATGTCCAGCGCGTCGAGCAGTTTCGCGATCGTCTGTCCGATCGGGCCGTAGCCGACGACGACGGCCGTCTGGTTCGGCAGATCGCGCGGCGTGGCATCACCCTGCTGGGGACGCCACGCGTGCTCGCGCTGCGCTTCATGCAAGCGCGGCAGATGACGCGCCAGCGCGAGCAGGCCCGCGATGGCCGTGTGCGCGACGGTGCGCGCGTTGGCGCCCGACGACGTCGTGACGCGTACCCCGCGTTTGTGCAACTCGAGGTACACCGGTCGGTCGATTCCGGCGGAATGCACATGAACCCAGCGCAGATCCGGTGCTTCGAGCATCGTGTCGTAAAAGCGGCGAGTGGCATCTGTCAGCTCGTATTTGGTCGAGCGGCCGGTGACGTCGCGGCTGACGAACGCAATCTGTGCCGCGCGCGAATCCGCATCGTCGGCGCTCAATAACCGGTAGGGCGTGGTGCCGAGCGCGTGCGCGATTTCGTTACTGAAGCGCTGCTCGGCGACGCCGGATAAGAGGATATTCAAGGACTGCATGGGTTCCATCGTGTTCCGTTCTGGTTTGCTGCGCATTCAAAACTTAGAAACCTGCGGCCAGGCCATCGCGACGGCTGTCGCTCGCGGCCACGTAACCGCGCTCCGGCTCGTTGCGGTCGAGGCGCCAGATGAACTGGCCGGACCCGAAGTCCATATACGGGTCGTCGATTGATTTGAGCGTGTGGCCGCGTGCCGTGAGCGCCGAGGTGCAGGCGTCGTTCATCGTCGATTCGACGTCGAGCGTGAAGTCGCGGTTGACCTTCCAGCGCGGCGCATCGCAGGCGGCCTGCGGCTGCTGACCGTAATCGAGCATGCGCACGACGGTTTGCAGATGCCCCTGCGGTTGCATGTCGCCGCCCATCACGCCGAAGCTCATCACGGCTTCCTGGCGGCCCTCGACCTGCTGCGTGAGGAACGCCGGAATGATGGTCTGGAACGGCCGCTTGCCGCCCTCGACGACGTTCGGCGAACGCGGATCCATCGAGAAGCCGTAACCGCGGTTCTGCAGCGAAATGCCCATGCCCGGCACGACGACGCCCGAGCCGAAGCCCATGTAGTTCGACTGGATGAAGCTGATCATCATGCCGCTTTCGTCGGCTGCGGAGAGGTAGATCGTGCCGCCGGCCTTCGGCATGCCGAAGTTGAAATGCGTCGCGCGTTTCGGGTCGATCAGCTTCGCGCGCTGCGCCAGATACGCGGGATCGAGCATCTGTTCGGGCGTCACTTCCATCGAGCGCGGATCGGCGACGTAGCGATAGACGTCGGCGAACGCGAGCTTCATGGCTTCGATCTGCAGGTGCTGCGATTCGACGCCGTCGATCGGCAACGCGCCGATGTCGAAGTGTTCGAGGATGCCGAGCGCGATCAGCGCGGCGATGCCCTGACCGTTCGGCGGGATTTCGTGCACGGTGTAACCGCGATAGTCCTGCGAGATCGGCTCGACCCAGTCCGCGCGATAGTTGCGCAGATCGGCAAGCGTCATTGCGCCATCGCCATCGCGCGCGAAGGCCGCGATGCGTTCGGCGATTTCGCCTTCGTAGTAGGCACGCGGGCCTTGCTCCGCGAGCATGCGCAGCGTCCTCGCATGGCCGGGCATCTTCACGAGTTCGCTGACCTCGGGCGCGCGGCCGTTCGGCATGAACGTCTCGGCAAAACCGGGTTTATCGTGCAGATCCGGAATCGCGGCGGCCCATTTGCGCGCGACGATGCTCGCGACCGCGTGGCCGCGCTCCGCGATCTCGATCGCGGGTTCCATCAGATCGGCGAAGGGCAGCTTGCCGAACTTCGCGTGCAGCGCTTCCCAGCCCGCGATCACGCCGGGCACCGTGACCGTGTCCCAGCCGCGCGTGGGGTGGTTCGCGAGGCCGTTCGCGTCTTCGCCGTGACGGCGGCGGAAATAGTCGACGTTCCATGCGGCCGGCGAGACACCCGATGCGTTCAGGCCGTGCAGCTTGTTGCCGTCCCACACGAGCGCGAACGCATCGCTGCCGAGGCCGCACGACACGGGCTCGACGACCGTGATCGCGGCCGCTGCGGCGATCGCTGCATCGATCGCGTTGCCGCCTTTCCACAGCATGCGCAGACCGGCCTGTGCGGCGAGCGGGTGCGACGTCGAGACGACGTTGCGGGCGAACACCGGCATGCGCAGCGTCGGATAGGGGTTCTTCCAGTGAAAGTGGGTCATGTCTGTTCCGATTGGCGAAAAGGGGGGGCCGTGTGGGTGGGCCTGTGCGCCGGTCAGGATTCGCGCGGATCCAGCGCGTCGCGCAGCCCGTCGCCGAGCAGGTTGAAGCCGAGCACCGCGACGAAGATCGCGATGCCGGGGAAAATCGACATCCACGGCGCCTGGCTGACGAAATCCTTAGCAGTATTGAGCATCGATCCCCACGACGGCGCGGGCGGCAGCTGGCCGAGGCCGAGGAAGGACAGGCTCGCCTCCGCGATGATCGCCATCGCGACGGTGAGACTCGCCTGCACGATGATCGGCGGCAGCACGTTGGGCAGGATATAGCGCACGATGATGCGGTAATGGCCGAGGCCGATCGCGCGTGCGCCCTCGACGTAGTCCTCGGCCTTCACGGTGATCGCCTGGCCACGCGTGAGCCGGATGAAGCGCGGCATCGCGGAGATACCGATCGCGGCCATCGCGTTGGTCAGGCTCGGGCCGAGAAACGCGGCGAGTGCGATGGCGAGAATCAGGAACGGGATGGAGAGCAGCGCGTCCGCGATGCGCGAAATCACGCCGTCGACCCAACTGCCGAAATAGCCGGCCGCGAGTCCGAGCGGCACGCCGAGCACGACCGCGATGCCGACGGACACGACGCCCGCGAGCAACGAGGCCCGTGCGCCGTACAGTAGCCGCGTGTAGACGTCGCGGCCGAGTTCGTCGGTGCCGAACCAGTGCGCGGCGGACGGCGCCTGGCGCACGTCCATGAAGCTCGCGTGCACGGGATCGTACGACGATAGCCACGGCGCAAAGATCGCGGCCGCAATCACGATCAACACGATGATCGCACCGGCAACCGCGGCGCGATTGCGCATGAAGCGCGCGAGCCGGCGCCGGCGTTTGCGTGGCAGCGCTTCGGCTTCGGCGCTGGCTTGCGGGAGCGGGGAGGTGGACGGAGTCGCCATCAACTGCGCCTCAGACGGGGGTTGAGCAGGATATAGAGCACGTCGGCAAACAGGTTCACGACGATGAACGACAGCGCGGTGACGAGCACAACGCCTTGCACGACCGCATAGTCGCGATTGAACACGGCGTCGACGACGAGCTTGCCGAAACCGGGAATGGTGAAGACCTGCTCCGTGAGCACCGCGCCGGCGAGCAGTTCGCCGAACAGCAGCGCGAGCACGGTGACGATCGGAATCAGCGCGTTGCGAAACGCGTGGCGCACGATCACCGCGCCGCGCAGCAGACCCTTCGCGCGCGCGGTGCGGATATAGTCGGCGCGCAAGACGGAGAGCATCGCGCTGCGCGTGTGGCGCATCAACTGCGCGCCAAGCGCGGCGCCGAGCACGAACGCCGGCATCAACATCGTTTTGATCGACAGCCAGAAATCGTCGGTCGGCGGCACGTAGCCGCTCGACGGCAGCAAATGCCAGCGCACCGACACGAGAAAGATCAGCATGATGCCGAGCCAGAAGTTCGGTATCGACATGCCCGAGAGGGCGAGCACGTTGGCCCCGTAGTCGACCGCGCTGCCGCGGTAAGCGGCCGACACGATGCCGAGCGGAATACCGATGCCGAGCGCGAAGATCATCGCCATCACCGCGAGCTGCGCGGTGACGGGCAGCTTCTGCGCGATCAGCGTCGAGACCGGTTCGTCGGTGCGCAACGAGGTGCCCAGGTCGCCGTGGAGGACGTCCTTGACCCACAGCGCGTATTGCACCGGCACCGGTTCGTTGAGGTGGTACTTCACCCGCAGCGTCGCGATCACCTGGGGATCCTGATCTTCTCCGGCCATCGCCAGTACCGGGTCGCCGGGCAGCAGTTTCTGCAGGCCGAAAATCAGCATCGACACGAGAATCAGTGTCGGCACGGCGACCATGAGACGGTTGGCAATGACGCGCAGCATGACGCTCAGTCCTTCAGGTTGACGTCGCGCAGGCGGATCAGGCCGTCCGGATAGCCCTTGAAGCCCACCACCTTTTTCGACAGCACGAACGGCCAGGGCTGCGTGTACAGATAGACGATCGAATCGTCATCCGCCAGCACCTTCGCTGCCGCATCGTAGAGCGGTTTGCGCGTGGCGACATCCGGCTGTTGACGCGCATCGTTTAGCAGCTTGTCCACCGCGGGATTGCAGTAGTGGCCGTAGTTCAGGTTGCCGTCGCAGACGTTGAACTGATGCAGATTGCCGTCCGGATCCACGCGGCCCGACCAGCCGAGGAAAAACGCCTGGAAGTCGCCGTTGTGCGCGGCGTTCAGGGCAGCCGCGTAGTCGGTCGGGCGCAGGTTCAGCGTGATGCCGGCTTCCGCTTCCATCGCCTGCAGCATCTGCGCGACCTGGGCCGAGACCGTATTGTTTCCGTACATCAATTCGATGGTCGGATGCTCCTGGCCGGCCGCTTTGAGCAGCGCTTTCGCCTTCGCCACATCGCGATGCGTCATGGGCAGCGATGCGTCGTAGTACGGGCTCGATTTCGAAATCGCCTGATTGGTCGGCGTGAAGATGCCCGCGCCGATCACCTTGTTGATCGCGTCGCGGTCGATCGCGAGTTCGAACGCCTGGCGCACGCGCTTGTCTTTTTGCGGGCCATTGCTGCGCGGGCCGTTGGCGACGTTGAAGGTCACGTCATAAAAGCCGAGGCCGTCGACGGGTACGAACTGCAGATTCGGATCCTGTTTCACCGAAGCCACGTCGGACGGCGCGAGCCGCTCGAGCATGTCGAGCGAACCGGAGCGCAGGTTCGCGAGCCGCACGGTGGTGTCGGGAATCGGCTCGAAGATCACGCGCTGGAGCGGATAGTGCGCGGAGTCCCAGTAGCCGTCGAATTTCTCGAGCACGATGCGGTCGTTCTGCACACGCTGCACGAATTTGTACGGGCCGGAGCAGACCGGATGCGTTGCGACACCGGCTTCGTCCGAGAAGGTCTTCGGCGAGAGCATCATGCCCGCGCGGTCGGCCAGCGTGGCGAGCAACGCCGCGTCGGGTGTCTTCAGCACGATCTTGACCGTGTACGGATCGACCACGTCGACGTGATCGACCGATTCGAGTTCGCTCTTGCGGTTGCTCGTCGGCATCGTGCGGTCACGGTCGAGATTGGCCTTCACCGCCGCCGCGTTGAACGGCTCGCCGTCCTGGAACTTCACGCCCTGGCGCAGCTTGAACGTCAGCGTTTTGCCATCGGGGCTCGTGGTCCACGACGTCGCGAGCATCGGCACGATCTTCAGGTTCTGATCGACGTCGACGAGCGAGTTGCACATCGAAGCAAAGACGAAGCGGTCGACGACCTGCGAGCTGCGCGCAGGGTCGAGCGAGCCGACATCATCCTGCAGGCCGATGCGCAGCGTTTTCCCCGGGGTCTGTGCAAGCGCGCCCGTCGCGGCAGCGAGGCCGATCGAGAGGGCGGCGGCAATCTTTAGTGTTCGCATGCGATGTTTCCTTTGGTGAACGAAGTCAACAAACAGATTCAAACAGGCTTGACGGCAGAGGTTGCGGCTTGCGTTGCCGCTTGCCGTTCGCGATACAGCGCGAGCCGCTCGGCGAGTCTTCCGCCCGGTGGCGCGGTGAGCGGCGCACTGCTACCCGCGTGCTGGATCTCGCGCCAGAAGTGGCATGTGATGCGGCGGCCTTCCGGCAGCGTTTCGACCGGCGGACGCTCTTCCTTGCACAGCGGCTTCGCGTGCGGGCAGCGGGGATGAAAGCGGCAACCGGGCGGCGGCGCGGTCGGGCTCGGCAGATCGCCGGAGAGCACCACGCGCTCGCGACGCGCATCGGGGCGGTGCGCGGGCACCGCGCGCAGCAGCGCCTGCGTATAGGGGTGCAGCGGCGTGTCGAACAGATCGTCGACGCGCGCCTGTTCGACGATCTCGCCCAGATACATCACGATGACGCGATCGCTCATATGGCGGATCACCGCGAGGTCGTGCGAAATCATCACGAGCGTGAGACCCAGTTGCTCCTTCAACTGCTCGAGCAGGTTGATCACTTGCGCCTGCACCGAGACATCGAGCGCGGACACCGGTTCGTCGCCGACGATCAAGGTCGGCTCGCCGGCGAGCGCGCGGGCGATACCGATGCGTTGGCGCTGGCCGCCGGAGAATTCGTGCGGATAGCGGTCCGCCCAGGCCGGTTGCAAGCCGACCGTGCGCAGCAACTCGGCAACGCGTTCGCGCTTTTGCGCGCCCTGCGCGAGGCCATGCAACGCAATCGGCTCGCCGACGATCTGCTCGACGGTCATGCCAGGATTGAGCGACGCGAACGGATCCTGAAAGATGATCTGCATGTCGCGGCGCAGACGGCGCAACGGCTCGCCCGAGAGCTGCGTGATGTCCTGGCCGCGGAACAGCACCTGCCCCTCGCTGGGGTCGATGAGCCGCAGCAACAAGCGCCCGAGTGTGGATTTACCGCAGCCGGATTCGCCGACGATCGCGAAGGTCTCGCGCTGCTGCACCTGGAACGACACGTCGTGTACCGCATGAACGACCGGCGAGCGCGCGAACAAATAACGTTCGCCGCCGAAGCGCCGGGTAAGCGAGCGGGCCTCGACGATGACCGGTTGCGAATCGCCGTTGCTCTGCGGTGCGGAGATGGCGGGCAGTGCGTCGTTCATACGGCAGCCTGTTGCGTTGTGGGCGTTGTGCTGCGCGCGTGCACTTCGAGCGGCGCGAGCCAGCACGCGACGCGGTGCGTCTGCGCTTCGTCTGAAGACTCTCTGGAAGCCGGACCGATCGGCCGCTGCGGCGGCGCTTCATCGACACAGCGCGCGACGGCGAATGGACAACGCGGCGCAAAACGGCAGCCTTTGGGCATCCGTTCGGGCGAGGGCACGGCACCCGCTATGGTCGTGAGCGCACCTTCGCGTTTGCCGGTGGACGGAATCGCGCCCATCAGTCCGATCGTGTAGGGGTGCTGCGGATCGTCGAACAGCTCGCGCGCGGTGCCGTATTCGACGATGCGTCCCGCGTACATGACCGCGACGTGGTCCGCGACTTCCGCGACGACGCCGAGGTCGTGCGTGATCAACACCATCGCGGTACCGGTCTCGGCCTGCAGATTGCGGATCAGCGCGAGCACCTGGGCCTGGATCGTTACGTCGAGCGCGGTGGTCGGTTCGTCGGCAATCAACAGACGCGGCTGGTTGGCGAGCGCCATCGCGATCATCACGCGCTGACGCATGCCGCCCGACAGTTCATGCGGGTACATGTTGAGCCGCGTTTCGGCAGCGGGGATGCGCACGCGCTTCATCATCTCGAGCGCTTCGGCACGCGCGGCACGCTGGGTGGTGCCGCGATGACGCCGGATCGTCTCGGCGATCTGGTCGCCGACCGTAAAGGCCGGATTGAGCGACGTCATCGGCTCCTGGAAGATCATCGACAGCCGGTTGCCACGCAGATCCGCCAGTTTCCGTTCAGAAAGCGAGAAAAGATCGTGGCCGTCGAAGCGCGCGACCCCGGACACGCGGATCGCCGGCGGGCTTTGCAGCAGCCCCATCAGAGAGAGCGCCGTCACGCTCTTGCCGCAGCCCGATTCCCCGACGATACACAGCGTCTCGCCTTCACGAACCGTGAACGACACATCGTCGACGAGATTGGGAGTCCCGGGCTCGCGCGAGAACTTCAACGAGAACCGCTCGACGCTCAAGGCGGGGCGGGGCGCTTCAGGGTTCATGCCTCGGCACTCCACTTCGGAATCGTTATCTACTGGGACTAGACGGGGTTAGACGGGGACCAGACGGGCAGATGCGAGAGTCCGATTATCGAATGCGTCAATCGCCAGTAAATATTAATATTTCTTTTTGGAAATTTAAATTTATTTAAGTGTTCGGGGTCTGATAACGCAACTAACGGTCAAGCTCGCAGGAACCACGCGAGCATCCACCCACGTGGCCGAGGCAACGCTCGCGTTCCTGACTGCAATGCCATCAATCCGCGTGCGCGCGATCGAACGCCCAGACGTCGGGGAAGCCCATCAGTGTGCACATGTCGGCGAACGGGTAGAGCATGTCGTTCGTGCCCTCGGTGCCCTTGAGCGCCTTGATCTCGGCATACACGCGCTGGAGCGCCTGCGCCGTTGCAAGAAAGCCCGAACCGGGATAGATCGCCAGCGAAAAACCGAGCTTCTGAAGTTCTGCAGGCGGCAATTGCGGAGTCCGGCCGCCCTCTACGATATTGACCAGCAGCGGCAAATCAAACGAGCGTCCGATCTTCTCCAACTCTTCGACGGTCTCCGGCGATTCGATGAACAGCACGTCCGCGCCGGCCTTCGCATAGGCTTCCGCGCGGCGCAGCGCTTCGTCGAGCCCGAGCGACGTGCGCGCATCGGTGCGGGCGACGATCTGGAAATTGCGGTCGTCGCGGGCCTCGACGGCGACCTGAATCTTGCGCACCATGTCCTCGCACGCAATCACCCGGCGTCCCGGCGTGTGTCCGCATTTCTTCGGGAACTCCTGATCTTCGAGCTGGATGCCGGCCGCGCCGGCCGCTTCATAGCCGTGCACCGTATGGGCAACGTTGAGCAGTCCTCCATATCCGGTGTCGCCGTCGCAGATCATTGGCGTATTCGTCGCGCCGCAAAACGCGGCAACGCGGTTCTGCATATCGGTGTACGTGGCAAGCCCTGCGTCGGGTAGCCCAAGATAAGAGGCGACCGTGCCAAAGCCCGTCATGTACAGACAGTCGAAGCCCATCGAGTCGGCCAGTTTTGCCGAAATCATCTCGAACACGCCGGGTGCGACGACGATCTCCGGCTTTGCGAAGCGTGCCTTGAGGGCGAGCCGTTTGTCCTGGGAACTCGGTTGCTTTGTGTTCATAGTGTTGTCTTCAATCTGGAGGTCGTATGGAAAATCAGGGATGCGGTTCTTGCGGCAGCGATGCCGCGTGCAGTGCGTCGTCCGCTTCCGGCTCAGGCGCGATTTCTTCGAGCGTGCGCTGGTTGGTCTCGATGCCGAATACGGCGAGCAGGACCGCCATGGCGATCAAGACGCCGATGATCACCATGAGCACATGCTTCACGCCGCCCGTGGCGAACAGCACGACAACGAGTTGCGGCGCGAAAATGCCGGTAATACGCCCGGCACAACTCGCGACGCCGTTTGCGCGCATGCGGTTTTCAGTACCGAAGAGTTCGGGAATATAAGTGGCGACGCCGAGCGCGACCATCAGATACGTCAGCGTGAACAGCACGAAGCCGAGCAGGGTGGCCGTCGCGACGCTGGTCGAATTGCCGTAGAGCCAGCCGATCACGGCGGCCAGAATCCCGACGGCAATGAGCCCATTCTTGCGCCCGACGCGATCCGCCACGAGCACGCCCACGAGTGCACCGGCCGGGCCGCCCAGCGACATCAGCGTGGTGTAGCCGAGCGAGGAGGCTACGCCCAAGCCCTGCTTCACGAGAAACGTGGGCACCCAGACGATGAAGCCGTAAATCACGAAGTTGTTTGCGATCTGCACGATGAACGCGAGCAGCATGCGACGCAACTGCGTACCGCGAAACAGATCGAGAAGCGACGTATTGCGCGCGGCGGCGCGCGCCGGCGCCGTGACGGGCGGCAACGGTGCGCCGCGCGACGATTCGGCTTCGGCGACACGCAGAATCGCTTCGGCTTCTTCGTAGCGGCCTTTCGATTCGAGCCAGCGCGGCGACTCGGGCATCTTCTTGCGAATTACCCACACCACCAGCGCGCCCGCACCGACGATCGCGAACATGGCGCGCCAGCCGATGGTCGGAATGATGAGGAAGCCGAGGAAAGTCGAGAAGAACAGCGCCGAATTGGTGATGAGCGAGAGGTAAGCCGACCACTTGCCGCGCACGGCCGGCGGAATGAATTCGCCGACGGAACCATAACCGACGACGATTTCGGCGCCGAGCCCGAGCCCCATGAAAAAGCGCGCGACGATCAGCCAGGTCATGTTCGGTGCGAGCGCGCCCGCGAGCGAGGCGATGCCGAAAATGGCGAGGTTGAACTGATAGGTGAACTTGCGCCCTTTGGCGTCGCCGAGCATACCGGCAGAAAATGCGCCGATCAGCATGCCGACGAAGGTGGAGGAGAGAAACGCGGCGTTCAGCGGGACCGAGGACCAGCCGCTTTTCACGAGCGCGCCGAGTACGCCGCCTGCGAGGTAGATGTCGAACGAATCGAGAAACATGCCGCCGCCGATCAGCCAGAGAATGCGCCGATGGAAGCTCGAAACCGGCAGGCGGTCCAGCCGCGCTCCCGCTTGCAACGTGCTCATATTGCGTCTCCTTGCCCGCCTCGCCAGAAGGCGTTTAGGTCATTAGTCAGTTATCCGAAATTTCTGTGTCCAGTACATGCTCTCTTGCATAACGATCGAGTACGGCTTTTTCAGCGGCGAGAATGTGGCATCGCGTGATGGCTTCGGCCCACGCGGTGTTGCGTTGTTCGAGTGCCAGCACGATTTCCTCGTGTTGGCGTGCACTGCGCTCGCGGTCGGCTTCGTCGTAAGTGTCGAAGGTCCATTTGATGAGCGGTGTTTCTTTCATCGAGCGCAACGCCCGGTCAAGGCGCGCGTTGCCGGCGGCGGCCGTGATGATCGCGTGGAATTCGTTGTTGGCGGCGAACCAGGTGTCGGTGGCGTCGGGCGAAGCCGGCTTGCGCGTGATGTCGATCATCGTCGCGGCCAGTGCCTTCAGGCGCGCCAGGTTGGCGGCGTCGATCTGCTGTGCCGCGCGCCCTGCAAGATGCGGCTCGATCAGCAGGCGCGCCTCGAAGATTTCCTGCGCGTCCTTCAATGTCCATGATTTCACCCGCACGCCGTAATTCGGGCGGGTGTCGACCCAACCTTCGGCGTCGAGGCGGCGCAGCGCTTCACGCACCGGCGTGCGGCTCACACCGAGGCGCTTGGCAAGCAACTCCTCACGCAGATACTGGCCGCTTGCGTAATGGCCGCTCGCGATGTCGCTCTTGATCGCCGAGTACACGTCGTCGCTCGAGCGTGCGGCAAGCCTCGGGATTGTATGCAAAGCAGCTTGATCGTCGAGCATTTTTGCCTGTGCCGCCATTGCATTCGGAAATCGTGGAGACATTGTATGCAATGATGAAACGGAACCACTCGGGAATTACCCCTGGATCAGGGCGGGGGCGGCTTTCTCTAAGCGGGTAATGGTTTTCTAGCGCAGCCCTGAAATGTAGTTGGCCACTGCGTTGATTTCGCTGTCTGAAAGGCGCGATGCGATCGCGTGCATTGTTACGCTATTGCCACGCGAGTTGGATTCCCGCGCAAACGCCGTCAACTGAGCGGCGATATATCCAGCCCATTGCCCCGCGAGCCACGGGTACTGCATGGGAATGCCGTGTCCCGCAGGGCCGTGGCAGCCTGCGCAGGCGGGCACGCCGGTTTGCGCCATGCCGCCTCGATAAATGGTTCGCCCGAGCATGAGCGTCAGCGTGTCCCGGTTCTGTGCGTATCCGGGCTGCGGCACCTGTGCCGCGAAATAGGCGGCGACGTCCGCGATCTGCTGACGTGGTAGTGCATCTGCCATTGCGGCCATGATCGGGTTATTGCGCATCGCCTGGCCTCCTCCCGATGACGTCTTGAAGTCCTCGATCTGCTTGACGAGATAACCGGCGTGCTGTCCCGCGAGTTTCGGATAGGTTTCGTCTCTACTGTTACCGTCGGCGCCGTGACATGCCGCGCATACCTGGGCCGCTATCGCTTGACCACGGGCCGCGTCGGGCGGGCTTGCCTGCTGCGCGTGTGCGAAAACGGCCCAACCCGAAACACTCGCGGTCACTTGCAAGGCCACCCAAACCTTGCGTATTCGACTCATTGTCATCTGTTTTTTATACGAGACCTGCAGTGAGAATCCCGCCCGCTGCGCTATAGCGTCAATAAGCGATGCAAACCGACTTGGTCTCGGTGTACGTATCGATGATCGACCGTCCATGTTCGCGGCCCACGCCCGACGATTTGAATCCGCCGAACGGCAGTGCGGGATCAACCATGTTGTGCGTGTTGACCCAGACCGTGCCGGCTTCCACGCGATCGACCACACGCAGCGCCTGGTCGAGCTGGTTTGTCCACACGCTGGCGCCGAGACCGTATTGCGTGGCATTGGCCGCTTCGATGGCTTCGTCGAGATCGTCGTATGGCATCGCGACGAGCACCGGCCCGAACACTTCCTCGCCCACGAGCGTAAGCGGCTTGCTTCTTTCGTTGGCGACGACAGTGGGGCGCACGAAATAGCCCGCGCCGTTCTGAACCGCGCCGCCCGCTACAATCTCGCCGCCTTGCGCGCGCGCCTCGTCGATCATGCCGACGACTTTGTCGCGATGGCGCGATGAAACAAGCGGCCCCATCTGTGTTTTCTCGTCGAACCCGGAGCCGAGCACGAGGCTGTTCGCGACCTGCGCAACGCCTTCGACGATCTGGCCATACATCGAACGCGGCACATAAAGGCGTGAGCCGGCTGTGCAAACCTCGCCGTGATTGAAGAAGATCGCGCCCGCCGCACCTTCGATGGCTTTGCGCGGATCGCAGTCGTCGAGCACGATCACCGGGTTCTTGCCGCCGAGTTCGAGCGAGACGCGCCGGATGTCGTGACCGCACTGCGCGCCGATCAGGCGCCCTACCTCGGTCGAGCCGGTGAACGTCACTTTGTCGACGTCGGGATGGCGAACGAGCGCCGCGCCCGCCGTTTCACCGCGACCGCTCACGACATTGAGCACGCCCGGCGGGAAGCCGGCCTCGAGCGCCAGTTCGGCCAGACGAATCGCCGTGAGCGGCGTTTCTTCCGCAGGCTTGAGCACCACGGTGCAGCCGCAGGCGAGCGCCGGCGCGACCTTCCACACGGCCATGAGCAGCGGAAAATTCCACGGCACGATTGCGCCGACCACGCCAACGGGCACGCGCTGTGTCGAAGCGCGGTACTGTACGCCCGGCGGATAATTCAGCGACAAGTCGATCGTGCTGCCTTCGATCTTGGTCGCCCAGCCGGCCATGTAGCGCAGCCACTGCACGCTGCCGCCGACTTCGAGCATGCGCGAGAAGCCGACCAGCTTGCCCTGGTTCAGCGTTTCCAGCGCGGCGAGTTCGTCGCCATGCTGCTCGATGAGATCGGCAAGCTTGAGTAGCAGGTGTTCGCGTGTTGCCGGCGGCATGCGTCGCCATTCGTTCGATTTGAAGGCCGTTTTCGCAGCGGCTACGGCCGCCGCCACATCGGCTTCGTCGCCGTCCGGGACTTGCGCGATCTCGCGTCCGCTGGCCGGGTCGTAGACGGCAAACGTCCTGCCGTTGTGCGAGGGCACGGCGCGGCCGTCCACGATCATCTGCGTATGAAGGTTCGCAAGCAATTCTTCGATCTGCATCTCTGCTCCTCACTCCTATGGGGACTTTGTTGGCAGTCGGGCCTTCGTTTAGTACTGCTCGGCGACTGCCGCATCGCCGCTTTTTCGCAGGCTTTCAACCAGCGCAGCGCGATGTTTCGCGACGTCGGCCAGCGCGGGCCTGCGCCGCGCGGCGATTTCCTGCTCGGTATAGGGCCTGAAATTGGCAGGCCTCGTGTCTGCGTTCTTCGTTTCGATCAGCCAGTTCAGGACGTTCGCCAGTTCGGCGTCGGTGAGCGACGAGTTCGATGCGCCCGGTACGCGCATCACGAACTCACGCCCTTCGGGCAGGCGCACAAAATGCCCAAGCTCGTGCGTGAGGGCCGGCACCTTGCCGGGAATGCCATGCGCGTCGCTCGTATGGCAGCCCATGCAGTTGAGCATCCACTGCTCGCGTGCCGACGCCGCGTCGTAGCCGCGATCCTGCGCACGGGCGCTCGCGCAGAGCGCCAGCGTGAGCACGGCAAGCCATGCACAGGATCGCGCCGCCGTCATAGCCCAAGGCTCTTCAGCGTGGCATCGCGACGCTCGCGGACCTGGTCGCCTGCCATCTGCGTGGCGCGCAGCGTTTTCACTTCCGCGGGCGTGAACGGTTTCGCGCCAGCATGCTTCGCGTCCACGTCGAACACGAGGTAATTGAGCACGCTCGCAAGATCATCGTCGGACTCGTTCCTGAAGCTCGTCATCCGGAAGTTGTAGGTTTTTCCTTTGAGCGCGATCTCGCCGAACATGCCGTTGAGTACCGTGAAGCCGAGCTGCTTGCGCCCTTCGGCGCTCGCCGCGTACCGGCCCGGCAGTTCGGTGAGCGGCGGCGCCAAACCGTCTTGCCCCCGGCCGCCGGCCTGATGACACACCGCACACTTCGCGTCGAAGAATGCTTTGCCGGTTGCATACTGCGCGTTCTGCGCGAGCACTTCGTTGGCCGTTAGCGCGGCACCGGCTGCAAACAACGTCATGGCCCACTTCCCGACCTGCCCGCGAAACATCGTCGATATCATTGCTTCGTCACTCCCAGCAGCGCAGAGACCGAGCAGTGATAGTTCGCGTTGCCGCTCGCCATGCACCAGTTGATGTCGTTATTCAGCGAGAGCTTGTAGAGCGGCTTTTCGCGTTCGTTGCGGTTGCAGAAGCAGCGTCCGCACGCGGTTTTGCCGCAGCAATCGTTGTACGACACGATGTAGTCGGTGCCGTCGTGCGGATTGCGGCAGGTGCCGATCCACGTGATGGGCGAAGGCGTGGTGCCGGGCGGGCAACTGCTCGAAGTGCCGCCACAGCAACTGCAGAGCCAGCCGTCGATTGCGCAGTAGCGCCAGTAATCGCAGCTATATGGGTCGTCGTTTTTACCCGCGGCTGGTGCGCTCACGCTACCGCTTGCACTGTTCTCGGCCGCGAACGTGCGATCCACCGGCAACAGCGGCACGAGCGCCGAGCCGACCAACGCGCGGCCGAGCGTGGCCATCGCACCGCGCCGCGAACTGCGCTGCGCAACACTGCGCGCCCTCAGTTCAAAAAAAGAATCGAACCATTTCATGCTTGTCGTCCTGTCGTTCTGATCCGTGGTGACCTGCTTCAGGCGTGCTGTTCGGCGTGATTCGCATGCACGAATTCCTGCAGCGACGCGACCCCGCGCTCTTTGGCTTCGAACAGGCTTTCGAGGTGCTCGCGTGAATTCACGAGACCCTTGGCGCGGACCTTGCCGGTTTCATCGAGCAGGAGTGCGTAAGGAAGCTTGCCGATCTGATACGCCATGCCCAGTTCCTGCGAGAGCACATACGGGAATTGGCTCAGACTGAGTTTCTTGTAGAACGCCGCGTGTTCTATGGTGTCGCCGTCACTGGCGAGCACGATATCGGTAGCTGTTTCGCGAGCCTGGATCGACGGCAACAACGGCAGCAGTTTCTTGCACACCGGGCAGCTTGGCGAAAGGAAGAACACGAGCGTGCTGCGTCCCGCCGCGGAAATGCCGCCCACCTTGACCTGGCGGCCATCAAGCGCGCGCAGTTCGAACGACGGGCCTACCGTGCCGACCGCCGGCCCCTTGTCGATCATCAGTGCGCCGACCGGCATCAGCCGTTCATAGAGGACGCCGATCTGGCGCACGAGCGCGAACGAAATGGCGCCGAGCGCGAGCACACCGACCCACAGCAAAGCATTGGAGATCAACAGTGCGTTTTCCATTACGAGTTCCTCAATTGATTCAGCTTCGGACGATTGGCGAGCAGTCCGTCCAGGGTAAAAAAAGCGGCGACGGCGAACAGCGTTGCGCCAAACACGCTCAGATAGTCGATCCAGACGAGTGCGCGCGGGCTCTGTGGCACGCAGATGAGCGCGGCGAGCGCCGCGAGCAGCAACGTGCGCGCGACGTGCAGCCAGCCGATCGCATGCGCGCCTGTATTGCCCTGTGAACTGAAGCCATTGCAGCCACAGTCGATGTCGGTGCGTCCGCGCGCCACGTTGATGGCAAGCGCCAGCGCGAAGAGCAGGAAGAGCACGACGAGGATAGACGCGCCGGCGTTGCGCGTTGCGGGCACGAGGCTCGCGAGCGCGCCGGCGGCTTCGACGAGCGGCAGCGCGAGCGCGAATGGCGCGACCAGCACGTGCGGCAGCAACTGGAAGCCCGCCACGGCCCGCCGCAATTCGGACTGGCGCGTGACCTTCGGCAGCGCAAGCGTCAGCGTGATGATCGATGTCGTTGCGAGCGCAACGGTCTAGACGACGGGATCGACGGCGAAGAGGGTATTCATCGCTGGCTCCTCATCATGGGTTGACCAATAACGATGACGTCGCGCCAACCTGCTTATAGGTGCGCTGGAGTTTGCCCGTGCCCGCGTCGGCAATGATTACGTCGGAGTTCGTCGTAATACCGTAGAAGAGCGGGTGCGCGTCCTCGCTGACCTGGATTGAAATCAGCGGATCGATCTTCTGATCCTCGAGCTTCCAGCGCGCAATGCGCTGATGCGATTTCAGGTCGAATACCCATACCTCGGTTGCCGGATCTTTGTGCGAGCCTTCGGCGCCCTGGTGCATCGCCACGAAAAGACGCTGTGTCGGCACGTGCAGCGCCGTTTGCTGCAGGCCGCCGGGCCGCCATCCGGCCTTGGCTTCGTCCGGCGTCACGAGTGACCACGGCGCGCCGAACACGGGCGCAGTGCCGCTGAAATCGGCACTGCGCACCTTGCCGCCGAACGTCGTGAACCAGTAGGTGTTGCCGCTGCGAGAGGCGTTGACGAACGCGGGATCTTTCGCGACGTCGATGAAGGCATCCGAGAGCGTGCGGCTCTTCTCCTTACCGTTCGCGCCGATCACGACGGTCAGCGCCTTGCCGCTTTCGCACAGCGACGTGAAGCGATCGTTACCCGAGGGCCACGCGAACACGCAGCCGGCCATGTCGATCTCCGCCGTCACCCGATGCCGGGCCGTATCGATCACGGTGACCGATGTGGCAGGCGTGATGTTCGCGACATAGAGCCACTTTCCGTTCCGGGAGAGCGACGTGTTGTAGGGCGACGGCACGGCTTGCGCGTGCTTTGGCGGAATGATGACTTCGCCTGTGACGTTTAGCGTCGTGTTGTCCGTCGTTTCGACTACATCGGTTCGCGTGCCGTGCGAACCGCGCGCGAAATAGGTGGTCGCGACGTAACTCGTTTTGTGATCCGGGCTGATCGCAAAGCCCGGCGCGTAACCGGCGTCGATCTGGCCGAGGTAGCGGTCGCTATCGCCGTCCAGGATATACGTGCGCGCGTCCGTCATCGCGCCGAAGTTGATGTCCACCACGTACACCTGATGCGGACTGTACGCGGGCATCTTCGCGGTCGTCACCTCTTCCGGCTTTTCGGCGGCGGCAACGTGCAGCGATATCATCGCGCTGCCGGCTAGAGCGGCAGCCCATCTCCAGTTGCGTTGCATCTCGTCTCCACTTAATTGGTGCGTCGGATCGTGGGCGGAATTTAAGCTGAAGCCATTTAAAAGAAACCGCCGGAATCGGCAAACCGTGCAAAAGATGGCCGCCTCTTGACAACGCGACTGTTGAAATTGATGGGGCGAGGGCATCGGCGAATCATCGGGGAATACCCTCGCAGCGTCATGTCGCTTCGGTCAGAAGTTCACGCGAATTCCCCCCATGACGGCCAGTTGGCTGTCCGAATTGCTGTTCACGAGATTGGGAATCTGCGCGTAATTGGCGCTGGTTCCGGTGGTCGTATCGACACCGAGACCCTCGCCCGACGCTTTCTGGGCGATGGCTACCATATAGAGCGCCGTCCGCTTCGACAGCGCGTAGTTCGCACCGAGATTGATCTGGTGGAAATGTGTCGAACCGGCTCCGCCCACCTTCGCGTTGTTGAAGATGTACGCCGCCCCCAGCGTCCATACCGGCGTCGGGCTATAGGTCGCGTTGAACTCGGCGATATCGAAGGACACGTTAGAGCCGGCCGGATTCGCCGCGCTTGCGAAGTACTGGCTGTTCTGAAGACGTGTATGCGTATAGACGAGGGCGAGCGTCAGATTGTCGATGGCCAGCGAGCCACCCGCGCCCCATGCTTTTATCGACTCGGCATTCTGCAATTCGCAGTACATGGCGCCTGCGTTGCTGCACGCGAAGTCGCCTATATAGCCGGCTTCGCCGCCGAGGGCGGCGTCTAGCGGCTGATTCAGTGACAGATATCCCGCGCTGATCGAGAACGGGCCCCGGTTGTAGGCGGCGGCGAGTGCATAGCCGCGCTTCGCGGAGAAATTTCCCGCCTGTCCGCCGAAACTGAACGTGCCTCCGAAAGTCAATCCTTCATAGTTCGCGCTCGTGAACTTGATCGAATTGTTGAAATTGAAAGCCTGATTCAGATTGTCGACATCGCCGAAGTGGGAACCGTACAGCGTTGCCCAACTGTTGGACGATGCATAGGCGCCGAGGAAATCGGAATACGAATCGTATTGACGGCCCAGGCTGACCGTGCCGGTGTGGTCAGTGCCCAGACCGACCCATGCTTGCGCGTCGAACAACGAACCGGCTTGCAGCATGGCGCCCGAGCCCGTCAAGAACCAGTTTTCGAGGGCGAATGTCGCCTTGAGACCGTTACCCAGGTCTTCGGTACCCATCAACCCCCAGCGCGACGGCACGAGGTTGCCGCCGCCCATCTGAATGGCATGCCCGCCACGCACCGAGCCATTCGGATTCGTCACTTGCTGGTTGGTCGAGTAAATCACGCCCGCATCGACGGTTCCATAGAGGGTGACGCTACTTTGCGCATAGGCGCTGCCGCATGCGCTAGCAGTTAGGATTGCGAATATATTTATAGATAACTTGTATTTCATAATTGCAGTGAGCCGATTTCTGGTTTATTGATGCCGCTTCAAGTGCCACTCCGGCGCATCGAAGCGCCTGTGCAAATTAAAGCGCTGAACTGCCGGATTGCCCGTGATCGTGGTCATGTAATGCGGGTCCGGCCGGCTGTCCGAAGGCATTTCGCCGAACATGGCGCGATAGTCCCGTGGGAAGCGGCTGGAATGAAAGAAGCCCCAACGTTGGGCGGCGTCGCGGACGGTGACATCGCTAGCCGCGGTTCGCAGCAACGTTTCACGCACGAGGTTGAGCCGGATAGCCCGGATGTACTCGTGCGGGGATTTGCCGGTTACGGCGTGGAAGCTGTTCTGCACGGCCCGTCTGCTGATTTTCAGGCTCTCGCACAACTGGTGAATGGTGACCGGCTCCTGCGGACTTTGGAGAATCATGTCGTGCGCCCGAGCTACTACATCGGAATGCGACATCCATGTGATGTCGGCTTTCCGGTCGTCGATGCCGTTATCGAGCAGTTGATGAACGAGCTCGAGAATCAAGGACGCGATACGACGCTTTGCGCACGCTTGCCCGAGGTACCGCTCGGCGTCGACTGCGTCTTCAGGCAGTTCACGCCACATCGTATTGATGCGCTCGTGTACATCGGCCGGGACATCGATCGTGCAATTCGACTTCATGCGTTCGCGCAACCGGGTTGTGAGTATGGGGTGTCGTGCAAGGTAATCGCGTTTGATCTCGATGCCGAGCAGGCGCGCATTGGCCGGTGCGTGCAGCATGAACTCCGCCCCGGGGCGCGCGAGGATGATCGAATTGCTGCTCACGATCCGGCCTGAAAAAGTCATGGTGGCCGGTGGAGGATTCAGTGGCACGCCAATGGCAATGGCGTCGCCTGGTATGCTGCCCCGCTGGACTATGCGCCGGTTGGCCGATTCGCAGAACAGGTGAATGTCGTCGACGTCGAATTGATGCAAATCGCTCTGGAAATTTCCGGAATCCATCTGGAAATAGTGCTGATCCCAGTCCGCCAGAAACGCCGCATGCTGTCCAACTTCGCTGAAGGCGTGATGAATCAATTTCATGACGCACACCAATATGATTTGAGACGATTACGCTGCCACGGGTGAGCCGGCGGCAATGCACGCCTGATTAACCAACCGTCCGGTTAATCAGGCGCTTCGAGTATAGGCAGGGGGACGTATCGCGGCCAACGAGGGTAGACCCGAGTGCGGTGCGGGGTTCAACAATAGGCGCTGATTTAAATCAAGTTCGTTATCCTGATATTCAACCCGCGTAGACCGCGTGCTGTCGGATCGTTTATCTCCGCACCCGTGACATAGTCCATCCTAAAAACGAAAATGCTCGATTTGCCAACCGGGACGGCCATGCGTTACGAAATTCCGCACATTGCTGAAGGGACTTACGACGGCGTAACCGTTGTCGGTCAGACAAAATCGAACATCAATTCCAAGATATTGGTACGCGGCACGAACAACACGATCGAGTTGGTTGGGCTGCCGTATGTGGACAATTTGAAGGTTGAATTTCTCGGCAATAACAACCGCCTGGTGATCGGCCAAAATTGCAGATTGCGCGGCGTGATCACGGTTGGCGACGGATCGCGGGTCGAGTTCGGCGCCGGCGTGCACATTACACGGCCGTCACAGGTCGTGGCGCGTGAGGGCACGGAAATCGTCGTCGGTAATGGCTGTCTTTTTTCTGACGTGACGATCATGTCGACGGACGCTCACTCGATTCTCGACCTGACGACCCGAAAGCGGCTGAATAAAGCGAAAAACGTGCGGATCGGCGACAAGGTGTGGCTCGCCGAAAAAGTCGCCGTCTATAAAGGCGCTGAAATCGGCAGCGGAAGCGTGATTGGCGCGCGTTCGGTCGTCAGGGGGAAGATTCCCGAGAACGTGGTGGCGGTCGGTGTGCCTGCCAAAGTGGTCCGCAGCAACATTGCCTGGAGCCACAAGCTGCTGGACGACGACGGCAACGTCGTGGGTGCGGTATAGCGTCAGGTGCCCAACGGCACACGCTCCGGTTCATCGGCCTCGAACCACGCAGGATTGCGTTGCGCAATCGGCCCGAGAGACACAAGAATTTCGTGCAGATGTTCGCGCATCGCCTCCTCAGCCGCACCCGGATCCCGTGCGCGCAGCGCGGCCAGAATCTTCGCGTGCTGGCGAATCAACAGATTGAGCGGCGAAACGTCGGGCAGGCTCAGATAGCGCACGCGATCCATTTGCGCCTTGATGTCCTGAATCGCCTCCCAGGCAGCCGTGCAGTCGATCGTCTGAGCGATCGTGTAGTGGAACGCTTCGTCGAGCGCGAGAAACGCGGCCGTGTCGTTGTTCTTCGCGGCCAGCTTTTGCGCGCGCACGTTTTCCGTGAGGGCCTGTAACTGTTCGTCGGTGATCGCGGTGGCCGCACGGCGCACGACGGCCGTTTCAATCGCCTCGCGGATAAAGCGTCCCTCGCGCACCTGGCGCGGCGAAATGCGCTTCACGAACGTACCGCGCTGCGGCAGCACCTGCAAGACACCCGCCTCGACGAGCTTGATGAACGCCTCGCGCACCGGTTGTCGCGACACCTGAAACATGTCCGACACTTCCTTCTCCGATAGCGGCGTGCCGGGCATCATCTTGCCGTTGAAAATCGCTTCGCGCAGCGCACGAAAAATCTGCTTGCCGATCGGTTCGTGCGAGTCGAACGAGAGGCTCGCAGTCAGGTCAGGTAGTGCGACGGACCCATCCGCCTGCTTCGCCGCACGACCGCGTTTGCGCGGCGCGCCCGTTGCAGGGGTGGACGAGGTCGGTGGGTTGGCAGGAGCGTGACTGGCAGGCATAAGCAAAGCGGCGGATAGCGGCGGATCGTAGGCGGCGGCAAGCGTCGCACCATACTACCATGGGGTAGGGTTCGGGCAGCGAGCCCGAACCCATGGTGGACGCCGCAATGGCGTCGCGTGGGGTGTCAGTGGCGCGCGAACGGTGCCGACTGCGATGACGATGCGAAGGCGGCAGCCGTTTCGGCGCTCTGATCGGCAGCGGATGCGCCACCCCAGTCATACAGATCGCCACCACGACGGCGCGGCGCCGTCTCCGGCAACGCGATCAGCGACACGACCGACACGAGACCGAGCACGACCACGTAGAGGATCAGCGCGAGCGAGTTGCCATTCGTCGCCTGAATCAGCTTGACGGCGATGAGACCGAGGATGCCGCTGCCGAGCAGCGAGCCGATCTGCCAGATCAGCGCGATGCCGCTGCAGCGCACGCGGGCCGGAAACAGTTCGGGGAACATCGAGGCTTGCGGCGCGTAGCAGAGGCAGTGGCCGATGCTGATCGCAAGGATCATCACGAGTTGCAGCGGTCCGCGATGGCCGGTGTTGAGCGCGAGAAAGAACGGCACCGCGAGCACCACGTGCAGCAACGCGCCGATGAGGAACGTCGTGCGCCGGCCGATGCGATCGGACAGCGCGCCCGCCAACGGAATGGTCACGAGTTCGAGCGCGACCGCGACAATCACGGTTTGCAACATCATGCCCTGATCGATGCCGTGCGATTTGCCGTACGCGAGCACGATCATCGTGTACATCGCGAATGTGCAGGCCTCGATCAGTTTGGCGCCGACGCCCTTCACGATGATCGGGCCGAACTGCTTCACCACTTCATTCAGCGGCCGCGTCGAGATGGCCTTGGTGCGCTGGATCGTCGCGAAGATAGGCGACTCTTCGGTACGCAGGCGGATATAGAGGCCAAGCGCAACGAGCAGCGCGCTCGCGAGGAACGGCACGCGCCAGCCCCAGTCGAGCAACTGGTCGTGCGTCAACGTCGCCGACAACAGCGCGAACAGACCGGACGGAATCAAAAAGCCGGCCGGTGCGCCGAGTTGCACGAGGCTCGAGAAGAATCCGCGCCGCGCCGGCGGTGCGTATTCGGCCGTAAGCAGCACAGCGCCTGCCTGTTCGCCGCCGACGCCGAATCCCTGCAACACGCGGATCACGATCAGCGCGATCGGCGCGAGCATGCCGATGGAGTGATAGTCGGGCAGCAAGCCAATGGCAAAAGTGCCGAGGCCCACGATCAGGATCGTCACGATCATGGCTTTCTTGCGGCCGACGCGGTCGCCGAAGTGGCCGAACACGATGCCGCCGAGCGGCCGCGCCAGAAAGCCGACCGCATAGGTGGCGAACGCGGCGAGCGTGCCGATCAGCGGATCGGAGGAGGGGAAGAACTTCTGGCCGAACACGAGAACGGCCGCCGTGCCGTAGACGAAGAAGTCATAGTATTCGGCGACGGTGCCGATGGTGGACGCAAAGGCCACGCGACGCAGCATCGCTGTGTCGCCGGGCCTGACGTTTTCTGTGTTCAAGGTAGTCTCCGTAATATGTTTTAGTGAAAGGGAAATGCGTTACCAGTTCCACAGCGTGCCGTCTTCGAGGCGCGCGACCGGCAGATAAGCGGGATCGTAGGGATAGCGCGCCGCCATGGCTTCGTCGATATCGACGCCATGGCCCGGTGCGTCGCCCGGGTGCATCATGCCCCGCTCGAAGCTCCATGCGTGCGGGAAGACTTCCAGCGCTTCGGCCGGGAATCCCATGTACTCCTGAACACCGAAGTTCGGCACCCACAGATCGAAATGCAGCGCCGCGCCCATGCAGACCGGCGACAGATCCGAGGGGCCATGGCAGCCGGTTCTCACCTGATACAGCGAGGCAAAATCGGCAATGCGGCGCAAATGCGTAATGCCGCCCGCGTGTGTGAGCGTCGTGCGGATGTAGTCGATCAGCTGTTCTTCGATCAGTTGCTTGCAATCCCAGATGCTGTTGAACACTTCGCCGACCGCAATCGGCGTGACCGTGTGCTCGCGAATCAGCCGGAAGCCTTGCTGGTTTTCGGCAGGCGTCGGATCTTCCATCCAGAACAGTCGATACGGCTCGATGGCTTTGCCCAGACGCGCGGCTTCGATTGGCGTCAGACGGTGATGGACGTCGTGCAGCAGATGCGTGTCGAAGCCGAAGCGCTCGCGCACGGCTTCGAACAGCTTCGGCACGAAGTCGAGATATTTCTCCGACGACCAGCTTTGTTCTTCCACCTTGCCTTTGGTCGCGGGCTCATACATGCCGTTGCCCTTCGCGACGCCGTAGACGGAGCGCATGTTGGGCACGCCGCATTGAATGCGGATGGCCTGATAGCCGGCTTCGACGTGTTCCGCGTAACGGTCGAGCGCTTCGGGGATGTCGCGGCCCGTTGCGTGGCCGTACACCATCACGCCTTCGCGCGACGCACCGCCGAGCAGCTTGTACAGCGGCATCCCCGTCACCTTGCCGAGAATGTCCCACAGCGCCATATCGACCGCGGCGATCGCCGTCATCGTGACGGGGCCGCGGCGCCAGTACGCGCCTTTGTAGAGGAATTGCCAGGTGTCCTCGATGCGGTCAGGGTCGCGGCCGATCAGCAGCGGGCACACGTGGTCCTTCAGATACGACGCGACCGCGAGTTCGCGGCCGTTCAGCGTCGCATCGCCGATGCCGTACACGCCTTCGTCGGTGACGATTTTCAGTGTGACGAAATTACGTCCCGGGCACGTGACGATGACGTCGGCGCGAACGATCTTCATGGCATTTTCCTGGCAAAAAAACGGGTCTAAAACCGGTCCGGAAATGCTACCATACAAGTATAGTTAATCGTCAAATCAGGGTTTCCCCTGCATCTCAGGACCTCTTCGTATGACTGCCGAGACCGCTCCGTTTCCGTCAAACCGCTTGTGCCGCGAGGCTTTGCCCGCGCTGGGCGCGCATCTGCTGGCGCCGCAGTGGAGCGAGCCGCGCATCGGCATCGTGCACTTGGGGATCGGCAACTTTCATCGCGCGCATCAGGCGATGTATACGGAACAGGCGATGCTGACTGCGGGCGGCGATTGGGGCATTTGCGGCGTGACGCTGCAAGGCGACGTCGGCAAGCGCGACGCGCTGATGGAGCAGCAAGGTCTTTACAGTCTCGTCGAGCGCGGGCCCAACGGGGCGAAGGTCACGGTCATCCGCGCGCTGCGCGAAGTGCTGGCCATGCCCTTCGATGAGGCTGCGTTGTTCGCGCGCCTCGCGGATCCGCTCGTCAAGATCGTCTCGCTGACCGTCACCGAAAAAGGCTATTGCCGCGATCCGAAGACTGGCGAGGTCGATCTCGGCAATCCGGCCATCGCGCACGATCTCGCGCATCCGCACGCGCCGCGCACGGTCCCCGGCATTCTGGCCGCGGCGTTGCGCGTGCGGCGCGACGCGCCGGGTGGCCAGCCGTTCACGGTGCTGTCGTGCGATAACCTCTCGCACAACGGCGCTGCGTTGCGGCAGGTCGTCTGTTCGTACGCACGGCAACTCGATGCCGCACTCGCAGACTGGATCGCCGCGAACGTAGCGTTTCCGTCGACGATGGTCGATCGCATCGTCCCTTCGACCACCGATGCAGAACTCGCTACTGCCGCTGAGCAGCTCGGCTATCGCGACGCCATGCCGGTGCCGTGCGAGCCGTTTACGCAATGGGTGGTCGAAGATCGTTTTCCGCAGGGGCGTCCCGCATGGGATGCGGTCGGCGCGCAACTGGTCGACGACGTGATGCCGTTCGAGCTTGCGAAGCTGCGCATGTTGAACGGTACGCATTCGACGCTGGCTTATCTGTCGATGCTCGGCGGCTTTGCGACGATCGACGCCGCGATCGCCGATGGCGCATTGCGCAACCTGATTCACGCGATGATGAGCGACGAAATTGCGCCGACGCTCGACGTGCCCGCATCGTTCGATCTGAACGCCTATCGCGACGCGTTGCTCGAGCGTTACGCGAACCCGGCGCTCAAGCATCGCTGCGCGCAGATCGCGATGGATGGCAGCCAGAAGCTGCCGCCGCGTCTGCTGGCGACCATCGCGGCACGTATCGAAGCGGGCCAGCCGTACCGCCGGCTCGCGCTGGCCGTCGCTGCGTGGATGACGTTTCTGCGCGGCCACGCGGACGACGGCACGCGTTACGACATCAACGATCCGCTCGCGCAGCGATTGACGACGCTGGCCACGGCAGCAAACGGCGAGCCGCAGGCGTTGATGGAGGCGCTGCTCGGCGTGCGTGAAATATTCGACGCGAAGCTCGCCGCTCACGCCGGGTTCAGGGCGGCATTGCTCGACGCGTTGCGTCTGTTGCGGGAGAAAGGCGCACGCGGTGCCATCGACGCATTGCAGTAACGAGCCCGTAACGAGCCCGTCGTCGCACGAGGTTCCGCCTTGGCCGATAATGTGCGCGTCACCGTGGCCCGATCTCCCGAGCATGAACCTCCACCGTCTCGATCTCGTTTCGCTGTCGCTGTTCGCGCTCGTCGTGCGCAGCGGCAGCATCAGCAAAGGCGCAGAGCTTGCCCATCTGGCCGTTGGCGCGGCCAGCAAGCGCATTGCGGATCTCGAAGCGGGCATCGGCACCGCGCTGTTCGACCGTCATTCCCGCGGCATCACCTTGACCGTGGCCGGCGAGGCGCTGATGCGCCACGCCCAGCGCATCCTGAACGACATCGATCTGATGACGGCCGATATGTCCGATTACGCGGCCGGCGTCGTGGGTGTCGTGCGCCTCTGGGCCAACACGTCGGCCGTCACGCAGTTTCTGCCGAAGGAAATCGCCGAGTTCAGTGCGATCCGGCCGGAAATACGCATCGAACTCGAAGAACAGAACAGCGAGCAGGTCGCGTTGGCCGTCGTGGACGGCGTGGCCGATTTCGGCATCATGGCCGATCAGATGCCCGCGTTCGGTCTGCAGACCGTGCCGTACCGGCGTGACCGGCTGGTCCTCGTGGTGCCGGCCGGCCATCCGCTGACGCAGCGCGAGAGCGTATCGTTCGCCGATGCGTTGGCCTTCGACTTCGTCAGCCTCTCGCGCGATACGTCGCTGGCGAAGCGCCTTCATGCGGCCACGGCGTTTTCGGGCGGGCAACTGAAGCTGCGCATCCAGGTGCGCAGCTTCGACGCGATGTGCCAGATGGTCGCTGCGGGCCTCGGCATCGCCGTGCTGCCCGAAGCGGCGGTGCGTCCGCATCTGCGCTCGATGGGCCTGCGCAGGATCCGCCTCGACGAAGACTGGGCCGAACGCGAGCTGCTGCTCTGCGCGCGCGACCTCAACGCGCTGCCGAGGCCCGCACGGCTGCTGGTTCACCATTTGACGGGGACGCTGCCGGGCGCCACGGCACCCTGACACGCGCCGAGCTTTCGCGAATCACGAAAGCTCGATTCCCCACTGCCGCATTCCGCTCCGGTCGCGGCGCGCGCAGAATGCCTCGACAAGAACCGCATTTTTGCTCGCGGGGGCACAGCGCGCCCGATATGGCCAACGCGGCCAACGCGGCCAG
>Ga0131853_10002833_pt1 | contig 31091 bp, 21 predicted proteins | sample TergutLab28metaG_FD_92764 | JGI IMG/M metagenome (GOLD analysis project Ga0131853, IMG submission 92764) | Labiotermes labralis P1 segment gut microbial communities from Petit-Saut dam, French Guiana - Lab288 P1 (version 2) (version 2) | ecosystem: Host-associated > Arthropoda: Insects >... | reverse complement strand
TGAAGTAAACTACATGTTTCGGCCTAATGTGGCCATCATCAGGTTTTCATCCGAAAGTATGGTGGTAGTGCTTTACAGGATTGGTATGGGTATGTCACGATGGTGAGATCTCAGCATCTGTGTGATTTGTTATATGCTATTTTTAAGGGTGACAGGGGAGTATCTGGGATGTGCAGCTCAAGTATGTCTGCTCGCTGTTGTCCTGTGTGGGTCTCTTGTTAACAAGAGACTGATCCCACACCTATTGTTTATATACACACAATGGGGATGGCTCATTTTAGAATTACCATATTGTCTTTGGGTCTTTCTTATCCGATAAGAGATCTGATACGGTGGCAGCAAAAACTACTGAATGAAACCAGTATACAATCTTTACCCGTAGTATTTGTCGATATGAAGTTTGGTGGAAGTCCAGCCCCATTCTGACAGACACTCCACATCCATGCATTTGATGCTTCATAGCCTGATATATTGACAGTATTGTTAAATAAACCATAATTAAATGAAAAATAAAGAAATGGCAACAGTTGTGGTAACATACAGAGCCAAGCAATGTAATTACTGACCGAGCCCCCGGTTGTTTCTGTGAAAACACTGATGGTAAAATCAGCTGAATGACTGGAAAAACATGCAGCACCTTGAAAGTGGAAGCATTAATGACAAATGTACATAGATCTGTAGTAGCGTACGTTGTGAACACGTACGGAAAGACTTGCTCCAAATTACAACGTCTGTGACACCTAATACATATTAATTATACCAGATGTCACAGAAGTTAGAAAAAGTAATAAAGGAGAGTAAAAAGAGTAGAAAAAGTAAAAAAGTGAGAATCTGTTTTTATAGGAAAAAAAGTGGTTACAGTGGAATTTTCATCATCATCATCTGCTGGCAATGTGACTAATAATCACGTCTGCTTGACAAAAGTTTTAGTTTAGAACTCCTTTTGCAAATTTCAAAGGTATCTACAAAAGACTGGTGGCCCAGATCACATAGTCAGTATAGTGACCAAACTACAGGCTAGATGGTCCGTGGCTCAAATCCTGGCAAGGGAAAGAGATTTTTATCTTCTCCAAAACATTTACACTGGCTCTGGGGTCTACCCAGCCTGAGATTCAAGGGCACCAGGGTTCTTTCCCAAGCAAAAAGGTGGCCAGGCTGAGAAGGTGACTGCTCACCACCAAATTGTGCCAAGGTTAAAGATAAATGGAGTTACACATCTACTCCCCCTGTATGGACAAGAACAACTTAACCTGTTTTATATTCTACATATGATCACAGTGTTGCAGACAGACAAATAAATATGTTGAAAATAATTGATTCTATTTTTACACAATATATTTACCACAAAATTCTACTGTCAACAAGTAATATACACAATAATACAAACAGCCAACTAGATGCAACAATAATAACTTTATTAATAATTTCAATCAGCTCAACATGTTTCGGGCGATAATTTCGCCCATCCTCAGGAGCGCTAGACGGTGTTTACAGCTTGTGGTATTGTATAAAGCACCAGTGACCAGCAGGCAGCAGCACCGGTGCTTGATACCACAAGTTGTAAACACAGTCTAGCATTCCTGAGGATGGGCGAAATTATCACCCGAAACATGTTGAGCTGATTGAAATTATTAATAAAATTATTATTGTTGCATCTAGTTGGCTGTTTGTATTATTGTTTCAGTGATGCATGGCCACACAAACATCAAAAAGTAACATACACATTTACCATCAAATACAACTTACAACACTTTAACGTTCTACGAATTTCTTTTCTTTGCACTCTAAATGGTATGTCGGTCTGGTAAGGCATATTCAGGAATGCAGGACATAATGTTTTCTTACTTAAGATGTCTAGATTACTTCTTACTCGATTCTACAAATCACAATGAATGGTAATATATCAGAATGGATACAGCAGAACTGTCTGTTACTACACCACATCACAGTTCCTCCAATAAACTTTCCATTTTTTTTTTTGCTAAATTTTTGCATAAAAGAGAATTTACTTCAACTTGCCCTATGTATGATATCACCAAACAGCTGCATTACAGAGAAATGAGTTATACACATTTATTACAGAGTCATGCATTCAACTAGTTAACTTACGCATTTCTATCCAAAGATGAACTTATTTACTCCATGGAGCAGAGACCTTCTTGAGAAGCTAACCGGTTCTGAATTAGTCAAGAAATTCCTTACACTGTACGGAACCCAAAGGTCATTACCACATTCACAAGTGCCTACCTCCTGTCCCTATCCTGAGCCAGATCAGTCCAGTCCATGCTGCCCCCCCACCTTCTCACTTTTGAAATATCCATCTTAATATTATCCTCCCATCCATGCCTGGGTCTTCCAAATGGTCTCTTTCCCCCAGGTTTCCCCACCAAAGCCCTGTACACAGCACTCCTCTCCCCCATATGTGCTACATACCCCACCCATCTCAATCTTCTTGATTTAATCACCGAATAATATGTGGTGAGGAGTACAGATCATAAAGCTCCTCATTATGTAGTTTTCTCCACTCCCTGTTACTTCATCCCTCTTAGGCCCAAATCCAAAAACGAACACTTCTACATATATTAGACAAATATGCCTTCATTAAACACAGATATTAAATTTCTTGGAATAAAATAAAAATGATAAAAGCTTCATTGTTTCTTGAATAAAAAAGAGTTACATGTCTTATGCACCTTGTACAAACTACAGTAAGCACAAGATTATATTACGTCATATAATAGATCAAACTAACCTTACCTAATGAAACTTAAGCACACAAACCATGTGAGGAAGCAGTACATGTGTGACCTCAGAGATGTTCTTTATTTCCTACTGGATGGCATCAATGAACAGTGCTTGGTTGGGTATGATTTGGTTGTTGATGCAAGCGTAAAGCCTGATGGAACGGGGAGGCTGTGGGGCTACAGTTCTGTGGGTTTACGATGACTGCAGACCCAATGCTGTACATGAATGATATGACAGTTTGGACTACCAAATGGCAGTCTCTCCATAGAATGTCTGTCTTAGAATTAGTAACTGCAATGCAGACATATTATTACATTTAATTTGGAATAATTTGGATAATATTTAGCCCTGTGCATTAAAAAATCTGTCTCCATTCCGATAAATGGGAACAATTACGATTACCCAATACATGATTTATACAAATTAAGTTTCAAATATCGATCATGAAGCAGCAATTAGTTGCAACACACTGACACACAATTTTACAGGAAACAGAAAATACTCTACCTATCCTTAACAGACCAACAATTAGGCATGTCATGTTTTAAAGAAAATATAGGGCTGAGCAACTTTTGTGTACACAATACTTTGAGAGAAGGCATGTTTGTAACCCAGTTGTCTAGTAATGCAGGAATCCCAGTTTGACGTATTAGTGGTTACGACGACGGGTTCCTGTTTCATGAGCGATGTCTCACACAAAATACGACGAAATAATCTACTCGTAGCCCTACTGTGTTTTACTACAGATAAAACACTACTCCCTTTCAAACTTACTAGTTTCTTTTCCTCTTTGTCCAGTCCCCTTCTGTCACGTTCGATGTCACGTCCCACTTTTCTTAGTACTCTTTCAGTTCCACGCTGTTGTTCTGTAAAATGGTGTCATCATATAAATAAAACTAATTTCAAGTACACCATCTGCTTACCTATAACGCCGCCAAATACAGGCAAACAAAACGACATAACCTCACTACTGTACCTTCAACAGTAGGTTTCTTTCCAAACACGTTAAACATTTTAACTGCCTAATTACGATACTAATTTCTCGCATATACGACTATTATCACTTTCTAAGTTAGCATAAAGGCTAGGCACTACTTCATTTATTTCACTTAGCTTTTAACATACTCAAACCATCAAGGTCAAACCGTCACATGCGTCACTTGTTTGTCATGTGATCAGCTGTTGGCAGAGTGCATTGGTGTTCGGTGCTGCAGATGACGAGGTAGGGTTGAATTTATCTGTGATATGTGCCTATTTTCGTGAGAATTGCCCATGTCGGTAAATAGGTTATGGTTGAGCTATACTTCTGCGTGATTGCAGGCAATGTGTGTTGTAATCCTCAACGTCAGCCTATTACGAGATAAAAGAGGCAGCAGGGTGCGTGTAGGACAGCTTACAGCATGAAAGGGATATTGTACCCAGTGAAATATCCATGTTTCCTTCGTATTGTTAAATAATTTACGGCAAACGCGTGTCGGTCGTCAGGTAATATGGTCAATAACTCAATAAAACTGAACCTCCATTTACCTAAAGTTGTCAGAAGTTTTCAGTGCACTGCTTAAGATGGGGGGGTTATTGTTTGAACGAAGTCACCCCGTTGTGTACTGATTCTATATATTCAATTTATTATATATATTTCAGTCAACACAACTATATAATACAAGCATGGGTTAAAGCGACATGTTTCGACTTAAAAAGTCATCGTCAGGCTAAGCTAAGAACCATGAAGTTCTTTACGATGTGGTTGTGCGCATTTGGGATCCCAGATGGCTCACAATGTGTGCTGTGATTCGTACCGTGTATATAACGTGACATATCTATCATACTACTGTAATTATGTTGGGGTCAAGTATGTGACGTGTGTTAGCATGCTATTTCCTGGGACCGTTGTTCAGTGATTGGGCTCCTGGTTGTTATGTCCATTGTGGTTGTATTGGTTCTCCTGCTTTTAGTTTTGTGGTTGATGGGGTTCTGTCCACTTGTTCTTTGTAGTCTGTTAATGCTTTCTGTTTTGGATCGGTTGCGTCTTGTCTAGTTCTGCAAGTATGAAATCTGATCATTTATCTTCTCTCATAACATTTTGAGTATTGCGGCATGCGTAAGTGTATAAAGTTGTATTACTTAACAGTTTTTCTGAGGTGGTTGCTGGCTTCTTCGTGCTGGGGTGCAGTGAAGCTACATGCCCCCTTACAATAAAGTGAATATATGGGGGTAGTAGGTTCTTGGCAAATTGGTAACAAATTAGCAACACTGCATCATAGTCTAGAACTGCCCTTCAATAACCTACTTTAACTGCATTTAGTACATTCTCTACTGCTTGCCCTGGTCTGAGACATGAAAGAAGCAACTAAACATTGACATGTTCTATGTTGAAGAAATCCACAAATATCAAATAAAACATTGAGATATGTCTGCATCCCACATCTACTGAATCATAGTGGAGCCCATATGTTAATGCTTAGTGGTGACAAACTTAAGTCCCCAAGAAGCTATTAGCCGTTCAGCTACTCAAGAAATCCTGTCCATTGTGGAAACGCAAAGGTTCATTATCACATGCATAGGAACATACCCGCCTTCCATATCCTCTGACCCTGTTGAACATCCATTATAGTATTATCTTCCCATGTCTAGCACTCTCTTGACAGTGCCAAGCACACCGAAATTCCACGAAATTGTTCAGGCTGTGGGGAGGGATGGGCATGGGAGTGCAACACTGTGACACCCTGTGTGAGTATGTGAGACAACTCTGTTGATATTTGCATTAAGGTCTCAGAGGGTTCCACAACAACCCTGTATTATGGTGGTGACAGGGTATTTAAATGTGTAACTGTTAAAGAGGCAAGGCAATTCAGATTATTGTATTTTAAACTGCTTTTGATACACTACCTTGTTCACATTTTTTTCTTTACATATCATTTCTATGCATGACAAACCTTTATTTACAAATTGTATGACAATGATGCCTATGTAAGTTATATACAATATACTGGCACAGTTATACCATAATCGGAACACAAACCTCATAACATATGTGGTAGTGCCCTATGACAAAATAAAGGTCACCTTGTCCTTGCTTCATGATATATACACAAAATGGGTGACAATGTTCATCAGATGATGAGTAACATTCACTGACAGTTCCTTGATGACAAGGACTGAGATGGTCCTTGCAACATTGATTTACTCTCCATTCAGTCACCTGACATGGCTGCTAGCCTGAGAATATTTCACTGAATTTAGTTACTGTGAAAGCTTTAAATTATATATCACAAAGAAGAGTTATGACAAACAATACACTCTTGTTGTGGCTGTAAAATTTTACACATTTTTGGCAACACTCTTATCATGTGCTGTACTGAGCTGAACAGAATCTTTCAAATACAAGAATAAACAGCAAATTCAAAACTGTATCAAAGGATTAACAGTTTAATCACAAAAAAATTACAGTATAAATTCCTGTAACAGGAGGCAGAAATTCCATTCTGAAACTTGTGGCAAAAAACATTCAAAACCAAAACATACGAAATCAACAAGTACACTAAACTGTCAAAAGAACATCAGTACATACACGGAGTTGAGATTAACTAAAAAGTAATGCATGACCCACAGTATACTAAACATACACAAATATGTGTACCTTGTAAACCAGATATAACATTTTTGAGCAGCACTGAAAGAGACACTAGAAAATATTATTAACAATAATGACATCAGACCCAATATTGAATTTCATAAGGTAAAGGTAAAGCAGTCCCATTACAGGCCCACAGGGTTTGCAGGAAGATAAGGTTCCCAGATTTCATGACAATGGCACAGGATGGTGGTCAGGTTGTCAGCCTTACGCACCGGCTGCCTTTACCCCCAGGAAATACTCCTAGTACTCATTTCTGTTAGAGGCTGAGTCGACCCTAGGGCCATAGTGCGATCGGAAGGATTTTATGTCAATGAAAAATCCACTGACACCAGCTGGGATAGAAGCAGCGGCCTTCCGATTTGTAGCACAGCACCTTAACCACTGTGCTACCGTGGTCCCCGAATTTCATAGGAGCATAGCAGTTAACTGAACATATGAAAACATTGATGCACTTTTATGTGAGGGGGGGAGGAGGTTGGTAATTTCATAAACACGTGCTGTGAATGCACGAAAATTTATAACTCTTTTGAACAATAGTTCCACAAAAACATACACACACTTGCAGGCACTCCATATCAATAATGGAGACATTATAAAGGGATGTTGTGACATATTTCCAGTACAGTCTGCAGGTGTTAAGGAAACACGCAACAAATACAATGCTGACTGTGTACTGTATTACATGCTGCCTTATAACTCATAAATCTTACTTGGCACTGGGAAAAAGAACAAACACACAAAAGTCAGTGATTATCGCAGTTAAGTATTGGACACAGTATTTCATATGTAAAAAAACTGTATACATTTATAAATACATCTAAATCATTTTCAGGTAGTGATCACAGAAAAGTACTAGTTCAAAAAAACATCAGCATGACTGACAGACCATTTACACGCAAGACAATATTGGGGCCCCTTGGAAGCAAACTGGTATCAGTCGATGAATACAAACATATCCTGCTGAGTTATAGTTTACCATGTGCCATATTCAGAGTTCAAACAATATGTACAATATAAGACAGCTAAACCTGCCTAACCTGACTTAGCCCTGAAACAATCACGTACAGTCACACTGCATTAGTAGTAACTCTCCTCTTACAGTATCATTTATTTTAATGTTTTGTTCCTGTGCCTTCTGTATGCTTTACACTTATTATTTCAAAACTTTGTGTTATCAATTAGTATTATACAGTGCAATGGACTTGCAGGTCCTAATACTTGCATGTAGCCACCATAAATGAGAAAAAAATCAGCAAAGCCTTGTTTTGAAAGGTGAAATGGAATGGAAATATATATTAGGTTAAAAGGTTAAACACCAGTTAATAGGATGACCCCCCCCCCCCCAAAAAAAAAGACTGCAAGTGCAGAAAGAACTGCATTGACATTATAACAACAAATGACGGCAGGAAACCTTTGTGTATTTTTGGCGAAATAACTGCAGTAGACGGTACATTTGACTGTACACAACTGGTGCCCAGGCACTAACATCAGCTAAGATCTGAACCCAATGGAACCAAGGTGGTTACATTACTGCACTGACATAAAAAAGGAACCTGAACCTGCTTTTACACTTGTTTCTATGTGACATTTAATTTCCTGATATGGAAGATAAGCACAAGAGTTAACAAGACTGCAGGTATACACTGCAATACCTTATCAAAGTGTTTTTTACTTTCAAAATGACATGATTTCCACAGTTCACACACTACAGTCACGTGTCACTTAATGATGGGGATACATTCTGAGAAATGCGTCGTTAGGCAATTTCATCACTGTGCGAACGTCACGGAGTGTACTTAACATAAACCCTGAAACTTGGCATTAACTTGCCTCCTTATGGATGAAAGTCCTTTCAGGCATCTGTTTCCAGAAAAGTGAGGTTTCATCCATATTGAAGATTTCCTCTGGCACATAATTTTCCTCCCACAATCAGTGTATCTGAAGTTTCCAAAAATTCTTACCACCATCGTATATATGGCCTGTCGATGACCGAAATGTCACTATGTGGCGCATGACTGTAATGTAATATTATTTACACCCATAAGCAAAGCATGGTCATCCCTGCATCAAAGACTGACACTACACTTTTGTAGAAGGGCTGCAATGTTCTCACTTAACCATAAGACTAATCCTTAATTACATGATTCACAATAATTTTTGGTGATGCTAGCCATTGACAGTCACTGTCAAACATTAACCTGTTTTCTATTGAGGAAGGTGCGCCACCACTTGGGGTTTCGTAACTGAAAGAAGGACAGCATATCCCTCACAAGACTGTCTGATATGCAGCCACCACTGGGTTGCCACTTCACCAACAAATTACTTATATAAAAGAAGTTGTGTCGCGAAAGTCGAAGCAGACTGGCAGCAGCAGCTTCTTGCACGTCAATGGAAACTGAAACAGACTGTGACTGTCAGATCACGTGTTTCCCAAGCACAAGACATTCTTTGAGTAGTTAACAGTTGTAATCTGATAAAGAAATACCATCTTTGGAGAAGCCAGAACTTTCTCAACATACCCACAGACTTGCAACTGGACCCTCCACTAGACTAAGTTTGTGTCTTCATAAATGCATAACTAACGAGCACAGTCCTTCTTGACAAGCTAACAGTTCCTCAGCTATTCACACATTTCCTGACACTTTATGAAACCTAAAAGTCCATCATTGTTATCACAATAGCTTGCCACTTGTCCCTGAGCCAGATCAATCCAGTCCATGCCCTCCCATCCGTTTCTTCATAACAGATTGATCGAATTACTGAATTTACCAGACTATACAACAAAGCTCATATTGTACTTATTTTAAATTAAAACAGAAAGTTGTCATATTTTCGAATGTATAAAAATATGTAACAAAAATAATTTATGGGGCAAACAAGAGGTGCCTACCAAATGTGGCATATTTCAAAATTCACATCCACATTGTTAAGAAAACACTTCCCAAAAGTAACTGTTTGATTCTTGAACTGTCAGTGCCATTGCTGCATGCAGTTATGCAACCATGAATCAATATGACCGTGCCTGTACCCATACACTATGATGGCTGAAGTGGAAACATTCATTAAAGATGCTCTTATACCAACATACTATGAATACTCAAAGTTTTGAGGTATGCTATGGCTGCCAATGTTGTCAAGTATGAGGTTGTGCTGTGATCCTTTGTGGTGATAACTAATAAGATCAGATACAGTGTTACTGCTACACTGAACACATAAAAACTGATATGCTTGAAACATCCTATTTGTTTAAGTGTGGAAGCAAGAGGGGTTCTTGTTTGCAGAATGGTCATTCTCATCACCAGCACATTCTGCTTGTTTTAAACTAAAGGATAGGCCTATCAGACTGAAGACACCAAAATATAGTATTTATAGGTGCTAACCACAAGGTGGAAGGGTGTGAACTGGATTCATCTGTTTGTTTATTTGTTTGTTAGTCTTCTTCCCTTAAGTATGTGTCATATTTTAAATGTAAACAGAATGATCTTCATGAAACTTCATGTGCATTTCATGCCATACATACCTCCCATTACCAGCACTCTAGCAACAACAGGTCAGCTGGTACTGTCAAAACTACAGGGTATTTAATTTTTTGGGATTCTGAATACATTTACAGCAGAAAATTGCAAAACTGCACACACACTAATTTTGCTATGTGTGTCTCTCTATCCATGTGTAACACCACTAAAACTACTCAACATATTTTCATGAACTCTGATGATCAAGTTCTAACAAAATCATCAAAACATTCCAATTTCAGTCAAAATCAGACCACAGTAATGAACATTTTACACACGATGTACGTATGCTTCTGTGATTATCTTCGTTATCTTTTGCTAAATATTTATCAGAGAAAAAAATGTTTCGAACAGGAAGACTGACAATCAATTATAATTAAATAAAAGACATTCTTGCCACATCATCAACTTAAAAATCACTAGACAAATTTTGCCAGCACTCATCCCTTCCACCTATTTCATGTCAAAGTATAACCACAACAGATATAGCAGAGTAGAAACCTTAAGGTGACACACACACACACACGTGCACGCACACCCACACGCGCGCACCCGCAACCAAACGCGCGCGCGCACACACCAACAACATTTAATAAGTCACTAAAGACAACTCTAGTATAATGCATGAAAACACAGATGACCACAGGAATGTTAAATGTTGAAAGGTATATGGGTAAATCCAGTAAAGTATTCTTATAATAAAACCAACTAGATGCACTAATTTCACAAATTGATTTTTGGAATAAAACTCTGCACGTTTCAGACAGTTCCTCTGTCCATCATCACCAGTTCTTCACTGTACACACAGCAATAGTATATGTCATACATGTATGTACAGTGAAGAACTCCCGATGATGGACAGAGGAACTGTCCGAAACGTGCAGAGTTTATTCCAAAAATAAATTTGAGAAATGAGTGCATCTAGTTGGTTTTATTATAAGAATTTATCACAATGCATGGTCAACTGTACATCAAACCAGTAAAGTGTATATATAAAAAAAAATCATCCACTTACCATTTTGCTCCAGTAATATAGTGCCCAAGATGTGCAATACTGCCTGCACCTGAACTTTTGCCTCCTCAGTTGGGAAGCATCTTGTAATGTAACCTGTAAGAAACAACATAAGTACAGTGGTCACATTTTTTCACTAAGCAATGAGATGTTTCTATTAAATGTACTCTTGCGACTTCAACATACACAAATTCACCCAAGCACGTTTAATTACTTGTCTAAGAAGCTAACTCTGCAGAATTTGAACATTGTCAAAACAGTAAGTCATTGTACATCTGCGCAGACCTTTCCTTCAATGACTAAGCATGTCAATTTATGTAGATATGAAGCTGAGACAAATCAATTATGTACATGTATTTTTTGCACAAAAATTTCAAAATTACGTTGTGTTCTGCCATATTTTGTAGGAAAGCATTAATCCTAAGGGTCTGATAGTAGCATGTTATTGAACAGTACTGGTTACATTCTGCAGGTCTACCATGACAATATAACGCAGAAAGAATAAGAGGAAAGGGAATAAAAATGGCAAGGATAAGGCAGTTAAACAGAAGACTCTTAGATGATCATAGAAGATTTTGTGTTTGAAATAAGTTTTTTTTTCTCCCCCATAAAATAATTCAATCTAATGGGCAATCAACAGCTTGAAGGTCCAATAAAAGACACGAAGCCAGAACACTTCTCAAGCTTACTCCAAACATAAGCCTCAAGTCTCTTTAATAGTTTTTTTCATTGATAGCGTAATACAAAGGGCTGGGTAGCACTGGTAATCACGGTTATCCAGTGTTCTCCATTTTAGGGCCCTGAAACCTAACATACCCATAATGATTATCACTTCCGTGATTGTCCGATCACTCACTGCACCAGCCCTCCACTCATCTATGAGCGGGAAAAGTTTGTGACATAGCAGCTGCCTGTACGTTGTGTCCCAGCCCATGCGTTTAGCCAGCAGAATGAGTGACGCTTGCAGGCCTTCCACATGACCATCTGTAATGAAAGCATCAGTGTCAGTTACCATGCAGCAAGTTAGCTCAAGTGATAATCCTTCTGATCTGTACTGGGGATGTGCCTGGTCTCAATCTTGGCAGAGATTCTCCCTAACCAAAGTAAGCTTTTATGGTTTTCCTCTGTCCCTGTTGCCAAACACTGGGAAAATTCCTTACACTAGGCCACAACCCATTCTACACACAACCTTTCAAATTTCATTATCATCAAAACCATCTGATGCTGTGTAGCTCCAGTTATTAACAGCAGAGTTACATAAACTATAAACAAACAAACAGTGAAGTTATTATTTTACAGGCTTCCATATGTTATTCATATTCAGATTATCTAATCCTTTCAGTGTCAGAGGGAACAAGTGGTACAGTTGGTTGAGGTACTGCACCACAAGATAGGAGGCTGTGGGTTTGATTCCTGGTAGGGTCCTAAGAAATTTTCAGGTGACCTATTCCTTCTGTCTGCATTCAGTAGACCTGCAGTCCACTCAACCTTCAGAAGAAATGAGATTCAATGAATTCCCATGGGGTTAAAGTGTGGCTGGTGCACAGAGCTGACAACTCTGCCATCCTAGTTGTGCCACCTGTCAAAGTAAGGATGGAAGCCCAACATTCCATATTTACAAGTCTTCGTGACTTGTTATGGGAAAACTTTACCTTTACCTTGACCTCCAGTGTCAGTTCTTTATTAATAATTTACAAATATGAAGATAAAGAACATATTATATATACACACACTGTTCTACGCAGAACTCATAAAGCTTACTTTTCTGTTGCACAGACTCCTAGTTCTAGACACACTGTGTTCAGTGTACAATATTAATAAAAAATATTTAATCCAGCTCTTAATTTAGCATGCTTCAAACTTTCTCATACAATCAACAAAAGAATTCCCAGATACTGTGTATAGGACACTTGGTTCATACACAAAAAACAGCACAGGTAGGTCAGATTTAATACAAATTATTTGGGCTATGCATGAGAAAATCATAGGTCTTATTCAGTGTCTGTGTAAAGTGCTCTCAGCTTTTCAGCTATGTTATTTGTACATATGTAGAAAGGAAACAACGAAATCCAAATTTAAAGAAGTCCAAAACCAACTTCTCATATTCAAGGACATTATGACACATTTATCTACTAGAAATCCAGAGATCAAAAACACAGTTCTGTGATTAACTACAAACCAGAATTCCTTAACCGATCCATCAGCAGCTGAAGTAACTGGTCAGTTGTCATAATCCCCTGACTGTAACCATAGCGTTTCTGCAGAAGGCTCTTGAGATCCCTGATCCTGTACTCAGATTGGTTCCTGCCTGTTGACTTTGACAGAATGAGACAGCTCATGGTCTTCACCAACAGAATGTCTGCAAAAAGGACAGTAATATGTAAAGAGAACAGAAAACCTGTAACTAATTTACTGGTTACTTAATTATAGTGTAACAACTGCAAATATTACTTAAAGATCAATCAGTACCAAGGATAATTCTGGTGAACTGGCAGCAACATGGAAGGAAATAGTTGTGATCGGTTTCTAGACACCTCGGTTGAGATCAGTGTTAACGATTTGTTCACCACACTGCTCTAGTTGAGGTAAGTGCTACTGATTCATTAACCATACTGCTCTGAGGTCACTAATACTGATCTGTTAACCCTACTGCTCTGACTGAGGTCACTGCTACTGATCTGTTAACCATACTGCTCTAGTCAAGATCACTACTAAACATATGTTACACTGTTTGTCAACCCCAGTCAGAGTCCACCAAGTGATTTCTTTAACAGTTACTATTGCAGTCTCTTACCCTCCCATCAACATTTCCTTAATTTTACTTCAAGGCCACATGTATTCTAGCTATGAGTATTGGCTACAATTACAAATTTCACCCAATTACAAACTCTAGTTACGATAAACTTTCACTGTAGGTCACCATTCTCATCCTTTATGAAGTTACTGCCAGCTTGGTAATACTCCTGAAATTCACGTATGCTGCAAAACAAGTCCAGTATTTTTTATTTTGCAATGTTATTTCAAGCAACCAGTTAATGTTGTCTCCCAGACATTTCCTGCTCTTGTTCCTGAAATATCTACTACTTCACACTTTACACTGTTTACCCTGTCTTCATTTATTTGGACTGATTCTGCACCCACTGCAATTTGGCCTGCTTTCTTAAATTCCAGACTCTTAGAAAACACTGCCAAACCATGGCTCATGCTGTTTTAATATGCAATTACCAAAACTCTGATCTTTCTATGTCCTTATGAATTTTCCAGTATCAATTTGGAGTGCTCTCAGTAATTTTTGTTAGTACAAGAGTTCTGCAAACTAGAATATTTGAAAAGATCTCTGCAGTGAACTGCTTTCCTTACCTTTTCCCATGTCAGCATGCGGCAGAGCATCTGGATATGTAGTGTATACAGTGAACAGCAAAGGGTACGCTTTGTAGTTAAGAGAGTACATGGCATCGTAGCAGAAGGCCTGTATGCGTAGCTTGTCGTGGTGTAACAGGCACAGTGCTGCATAGAATCTGGCCAGAGAACATGCACATGTAACCTAGTGGCAAGGAGAGAAATTACACTTGGTGTACAAAAGTCTTATTAGTACAAATTTTTCAGCTCATATGGAAGGAACCAGTAATGACATACTTTAAAATAGTAGCCCATCACTTGCCCCCATTTTCCCAAAGCAGCTGAGGAAGACCATAGCTGATCGTTAGGTCTCATACTGTTTGGAGAAACAGGTAAGCAAGCAAGAAAACAAACAAATAAACAAAAACAAAAAACCCTGATGACAAGACCAAGTAACTAATACTATACTACAGGGTATTTCTTGAAAAACTGCTCCTCCTAGTCAAAAAAGTGAACCATTTTCTATGGAACCCATACTGTCCTGAGACAGGTGGATCCAGTCCACTCCCTTAAACACTATTTATTTTGAGATTCAATTTAATACTTTCATTCCACCTATGCTTAATCTCTAAAAGTGACATTTTCCTTCAGAGTTTTCAGGCTAATCAGCTGTGCTGGCCAACTATGAAGCAGCACATCCTTCATTCAATTTATGATGTCTGCACTCAATCATAATGTACTGTTTGGCCAGAATGGCAGCCATCAGTCTCTTTTCAAACCATCACACTGCCTAAACTGCTACATTCATTGCTCAACAAACTAGAGCTGTGTAGAAATGAAAAACTAGGAAGAGGTGCAGAGAACTATCCTTCTAAGAATGTTGGGAGAGTAACAACTTGGACCCCTCCAAAATGTCTTTCCCACTATGTGATGCCACATTTGTAAGTTTCTGTTATGCCAAACATTCATGTGAGAAACACACATGCTGCTTATTACATATGCAACTGCATAATCACCCACAAATGTAGTATGTTGCACTAGTACCGTAGATATATGATGCTCATGTGACCATGCATCGTGATAAATTCTTATAATAAAACCAACTAGTTGCACTAATTTCTCAAATTTATTTTTGGAATGAAACTCTACATGTTTCGGACAGTTCCTCTGTCCATCATCAGGAGTTTTTCACTGTACAAGCCAGCTGTCAGCAAATCTGTATGACATATACCACTGCTGTGTGTACAGTGAAAAACTCCTGATGATAGACAAAGGAACTGTCTGAGACATGTAGAGTTTTATTCCAAAAATAAATTTGACAAATTAGCGCATCTAGTTGGTTTTATTATAAGAAGAACATAGATATAATTGTATAAATCTGTCTTATGATCAAGACCATTAAATTCACTGTTTCCCTCAAGTTATGAGCCATTACATGATACTAACATTTGGCACATGTCCAAGCCTAAATAGCTGATACTCTATGCCCAACAGAATGGTTTCCAACAGGGGTTTGTATTGTTCATGCTGTGACTGCAATGTGAAGACAAGTGTCACCAAGAACTGCTGCGTTGGCGTCAGTGGAGGAACACCGTCCTTCTTTCTGCATTTCAACTGGTCCTTAATGTCATCATTCACAGCCTTTACTATAATCCTGAAACCAACACAATCACTCACGATAACATCTTCATTTCAAGATACATGAAACAATAATGAAGTAAAGAAAGAGAAAGCCAATGAAGTTTTATACAGTTGTGCTACAGTATGATGATGAATGGGCTGAACCTACCAGCATTTCAACAATTTCTCTGTACGAATAGGAAAACCTCTCTAATTATTCCCAGTTCCTCACATACAAGCAAGTCTATTGCTAAAAGTTGACGATAACATTACAGAAGTCTGTCTGGGCAAGATGATGTACAATAACCGTACTTTTAATTTTTAGTCTACAAAGTACCTCAGCAGCCCACAATAACCCACTAAATATATTGCAATGTTACTTCCATAAAATGAACTGTCTTTTCTTAGAGTAGGACAGAGCACAGCTACTGGGCAAATAAAGCAAAAGCAATTATTCTACAGCACATACTAATCAAAAAGAACTACAGTTGCTCAATTATTATACCAACTACTGCACATATATAAAATTTACACATTAAAACATTAAAAACGCTCCAACATGTTTCGGTCCTAGGACCATCATCAGGGAACCGTATCATCCTTGCAAAAGTTACACTATTAAAAGTCACATTAATTTCACTGTACCAGTTGGGTATTGTGGCAGCATGCTGCCACAATACCCATGATGATGGTCCTAGGACCGAAACATGTCGGAGCGTTTTTAATGTTTTAATGTGTAAATTTTATATATGTGCAGTAGTTGGTATAATAATTGAGTAACTCAACAACATGCATGGGGTAACAACGAAAAGAACTACAGTTGATTCACAATATGTATGCACATTACATATGTGGCTACATGAAGTTTAAGACCAGATTCTTTCAGCCAACTGAACTCTGAAATCAGTGAGTCAAGTGAAATTCATAAACACAGACAAAGTGACTGAGCAGTAATCTCCGTGAAGGACTACATGACAGTATCAATTGTGTAGATTTTTTATGGTGTCCATTCATGTTCAACAGTTGAATTTTCATAAGGCCATAAACATTTTAGACTCTACTGTATTTTACATCAGTCACTTCAACATAATGGGCTGCCATCCCATTCTGGGTGACGCAAACATCAAAAATCATTATAACATTGCGAATATTATTACACTGTAACTGACATGCTGAATTTAAAATTTCTCAATTCCTAAATTGCTTGTCTTTCTATGGGAATTTTGTTGCAAGCATTGATGGAACTTGGCCCTTGCCTTAGATCTACAAATGCATTCTACATCAGATTCCATTCTTCTAGGACATGACATTAGGTAATGCAGTGTCTTCACCTTCAAAGGTTGATCCAGGACCTACTGAACCTTGAAGATGTAGACACTTATCTCAAAACTCTGAGATGTGATTACCCACTGATGCAGTGTCACATCCCAGAAGAAAAAAACTCTCAGATGCACCACCGCAAAAATAAAAAGACTTGTATTCTGTGTCAGTGACACGTGTTCTTAAACTCCTGAAAATCAAATACTGAGTGTTGCAGTGAATATACTATAACCCAGGAAAGCCTTTACAAAAGACTCTGAATTCTGATGTCTTTAAGAGAAGGTGAAAGAAACAAAACAAGGCCAATTCTTCAAACATCCCTGTGAAAACATAAAAACCGGGAAACCAAGAGCACAGGCTGCATATTATTGTGAGGCTAGCAGTTCTGAAGCTAAGACCAAGCGTACCAAGCTGACAAAATGTTCGCATATTCACAATGAAATGAAAGAGTTAGCATATTCAGACAGGTGTTTCGAAGCTGACTTCATCACACGTCTGGGCACGATTTAAACATGACGCTAAACAATGCACTCATGCTCTTTGCTGTGTGTTATCCCCCTGAACCAACCACAGCACTGAACTATCAAAGCAATCTAAAGCCTGTACCTCACACATCAGATAATCTACAGCAGAGTGTGAATGCTGCTTAGCAGCATGAATGACCTCTTTACACCCACATGGAATTCACTGTTACTGAATGATGTCTCCTGTGTAGTACTTTTTAAGTCAGCTGACTTCTACAACAGTTTTGTCCAGAAGGAATTGATCAGAGTTGGAGTGGTAAGGAGATATCATGTTGATGTTGCAGCAAGGTTACACCTTATCAAAGAAGAAAAACAAAAAATTCCTCTGGAATGGAACCTGAAAACTGTTGTTAACCAATGTACAGAAGTCATTATTCCTAACAACCAGGAAAAATGTTACCATCTCTCACAGCAGACTAAAAATAAAATGTTCAGCATCCCTGAATCTGGATTAAGCAGCCCAGTCATCCTTGAACAGAAATGATCTCTAAGCCTTCCTCAGCTAGACTGATATGATCCACCTCTACCACATGTCTGGGTGTACTGCAGAACTGAAAAGGACTCTTGTTACTATAAATTCAGACTTACTTTGCTAGGACCAGAGGAGCAGACTCGGACTTATAGTCACTAAATTTCTTTAGGACCTCTTGGAATTTTCTGCTATTGATGTCTGATGATAAATGTTGCTGTATCTCGTTCTTAAATATTATCTTCCCTTTTTGCTTAATCTCCCTTGCCTTCTTGACTGCTGAAATTTATACATATATATAAATATATATACACACACACACACACATCTTTGTTCCTTCTTGTACATACAACATTTCTTCAAAATATTAAGGTACACTAGAACAAAAACAAAAGAGAGGTAACTGGGTATGTGTTTGTTTGTGTGCCATACCACGGTAAACACAAAGCATGAAAAAGTGTACAGCATCAAAATGTTTCAGTTCATTATGGTAATATGAACTGACAATTTACGAACTCCACATCATAAGGCCTTTCCTCAACAGATGTTATTCAGCTGATAAAGAACATCCGTTTGTCAGACATGAGATTTTCACAGTGGTGACGATTTGCATGGTGAGGTATTCCGGTTACGCCACTGATGGAGTAGAGAAATAGCTCCACTTTTTCTTAACCATGGCATTACAAGAGGGAGAGTGGTCAGTTCACGCCTCAGCTGCTTGACCCTCAAAAGCTACTGACGAGAGGCTGGGTGGGCCCCAGAGCAAGTCTGGGTGCTTTGGAGAAGAAAACATCTCTTGCCTCTTTCAGGAATCAAACCATGATTTGTCAGTTGCATATCCCATGCCATGGGGCAGATGAGAAATTACAACAGCAAGCTGACAACCAGTTCTTTTCTGAGGAGAGGGACAGCCTTCTTGAAAACTGCAAGATGTTTTCCCTTCAATGAAATTTCTAATACAGTGAACCTGCCCATGAGAAGGTGGTGGTCACTTTGAGCATTTATCACAATAAATTACGGTTAAACAAAATGAATAAAAACAGTAAACTGCCTAAGAGAGGATGGTAGATATTCTGAGGTGATATCACAAATTCAAAAGTCTCATATTTTGTGTGTGTATGGTAACATGGCATATAAAACATAAGTAAAAAAAAAAAAAACCTGTACACGCTCACTACATAGACAGTCCTTCATTTTTATGAACTGCATATTCTGCCAGTTTTAAATTAATACTTATCTGCCACAATCAAAAGACTAATACTGCAGGTCAATGTGTTGAGATGGAATATGGAAAAAACAGTAACTGCTATGTAAAGGTTCTGCCCATAAACCAACCTGTGGATTCAAAATGGGCCACTACATACGCAACTCAGAATTGGGGTCACTTTACAGTCAGGTGAACACGATGTCTTACCCTCACTGAGACAAAGACCCATACACAACAGGCAAATATTTAATATATTTGAGCCTTAGATCTTTGGAAGGGATGGGAAAAATGAGGTACTAAACTGAACAAGCATGTAAATTAGTACACTATATGAACAATGTTGGTGGAAATGGCCCTTGCACTGTTTCCATTTTCAACCTAATGTGCTTTCTTTTTGTAATGTATGTACAATGATGTAACTATGTAGATGACTGTCACTTAATACTCACCTCCAACCCCAAACTCACCTTTCGTGGTTTTGTTCTTCTTTGCTTGTTTCTGTTTGTATTGAACTTCATAATCCTTTAGAACCCACTCAAGCAAAGAGCCTGCAAATGGTTTTCTATCCGTGCTTTTGGTTACCACACTATCCACCACATCTGTATGTTTGTCAGTTATCTGGTATATGGAGCTTCTTGTCATTCTCACTGGTGATTCATTGCTCAATCCAGTGCTCGGCAGTTCAGCAGTCTGCACTGTATTTGAAGTTGGTATTGATGACTTAACTTCTGAACTTAGCCTCAGCTCACCAATCTCAAGGTCTTTGATAGGTGAAATGTGACATGGCACCATTTCCTGATAGAAGTTAGGAAGCACTACATTGTCCGTAACACCCACCTTGGAAACTGCGGTAGGTAACTTTGCATTTGGCAGCTCAGCAGTTTGCACTGTATCTGAAGTTGGTATCGACAACTTAACTTCTGAACTTAGCCGCAGCTCACCAATCTCAGGGTCTTTGATAGGTGAAATGTGACATGGCACCATTTCCTGATAGAAGTTAGGAAGCACTACATCTTCAAAATCATCCACCTTGGAAACTGTGGTAGGTAATCTTGCATTTGGCAGCGCAGCAGTTTGCACTGTATCTGAAGTTAGTACCGATGACTTAACTTCTGAATTTAGCTGAAGCTCAACAATCTCTGGGTCTCTGATAGGTGAAATGCGACATGGCACTAGTTCCTGATACAGGTTAGAGAGCACTACATCTTCCATATCACCCATCTCTGAAGTTGTGGTATGTAATGTAGTTTCTCCTATGTCTCTTGCTTCCTCACATGTCTTATGAGCTACGGCTGGTGAACAAACTTCCATCACAGATTCTGATATGTCACCTACTTTATCACATACATCTGGTAAAGTACTAAGTTTTGGGATATCACTTGCTTCAGATACACCTTCTTTACAACTAACTAGAAGTGCTGGTACTTCAACAGCTTTGGAAACCTTGCTTGTCATAGTGTACTTGGCCTGGACTTCTGATGCATTATTAACTTTAGACAGACAGTTCACAGTCTGCATAACATGACTGCTCAGTGGAACACTGTCCTGGAAACAGCTTGGAATTTCGGCATCAAGAACGTCCGTTGATTCTACACTACTGACATCTACTGTACGATTAGTTTCAGAGCATATTTCTCTTCTCATATTTGGTACTTGCTCAGTCACCGAGTTACACGTCAAAGGGTGATCAACCATGGGGTTACTGCTGTTGCTGTGAGTCACATGCTCATTTATAAAATCAGGTGTTAGAGTGTCATGTTGTGCAGATGGCATCTCAACTTTCAAAGATGTTGTTTGTGTGCTCTGATGTGGCGGCCTAAGACACTGGTTACTGACGTTGGTAACTGAGTCTGGTATTCTAACTTTCCTTGCAGTTTCTGACAGCCTCCTTGCTCCTGATTTCTTGCAATGTGGAAGTACACAACTGCTTTCAGACCTCAGTACAAGTGACTTCCCGTGTTTTACAGTTTTCACTACTTCAGCAGCTATCTTTGATGGCCTTTTAGCTTTCATGAGATTTCTCCTCAACTTCTCCAACTTGCTAAGTTTTATTTGTTGACCAGCATGTCGAGAAGCATCAGGCTTACCTACTGCCTGTCCTGCTCCTGGAGTATTTGGCATTTTAAATTTTTCACTTGCTGTTGGAAATTTATATTCTTGATTTGGACTTTGCTGTTCCACAGATGGTAAGGTAATACTTGTGGAAGCTCTACAGGTTCGTGTAGCATATTTCTTAGGGCTTGAATCTGTTAAAGAATGCCATGTGACACTGGATGTTTCTTCAGAAACATTGCTGGTCACTAAATCACCACTTCCCTTGCTTATAAAACTTGTTTTGGCCCTCTTGGACTTACACATCTCAGAAAATGAACAATCCGAAACTCTACTTTCAACCTGGTTAGCTGACAGATTGCAAGCCTTTCTCTTGCACTTGTTCAATGAGCTGTTAGAAACATTCTGTGCCTGGACAGTCTGTAAATCTACTACAGTTCTACCGGAATCCGGTTCCTTACCCGTGCACATATTTGGTGTAGTGCCACACTCAGCATGTGGTAAATGCTGACACAATTCTTCTTCAGTAGTAGCAATGTCTGCTGTCTTCCGCCGAATGGTACCCTGCAAAAGAGCTGATGTATCTACATTGCAGAACCCAACTTTACAATCTTGAATATGACCAACAGCTATATGGGGACTGATACAAACTTCATTACCTACATTCATGCCAGATGTCTCACCTTCCACATGATCACTCGACTGTCTAGGCATCAGATGTTTCGACCTGAATTTCAGTTTTGAAAGTGGGAACTTCCTGCCCATTGATTTCTTTAACGTATATTTTACGACATTTTTCTCATCACTTTCATTACATTTCTTTTTCATTTTCTTGAGCTTAGAAAAAGTACAGATGTCTTGTTCATTATCAGAAGAAGCTCTTGATTGTTTACTTCTTCTCAGGCTTGAATTTACGTTTCTTAACCTTACCACTCTTTCTCTTTCCTCATTCATACTAAATGCAGAATCCATGCCATTAATATTAAATATTCTTCTCTCCCGTAATTGTTTTTCTGCCATTTTCCTTCCTGACCCTGTTCTGATATAGTTATGTTTGTCTGTGTAAATTACCCTTCTGCTTGCAGCCGTATTCTCAACTTCACTGTCTATATCTGCAGTGAATGTGGAGTTAACTATATGATTCTTAAGGCACGATTTTCTATGTGGCATCCTATTGTCATCTCCTGCTTCCATGTCATCAGAGGAATCTTCAGTGTCTAAAATTCTCTTCCAGACCTGCTTGGGAGATTTGTTTGAAGCTGACCTGGCGTTGGATATTTGTACCTTTTCTTCTTTTTTAGGTGGTCTACAATTGCTTTGGTTATTGCTAACACAGGGACTGCAGGAGCAACAGTAATTCTGTGAGACACAAGGGTGATTAAATTTAGCACAAATATCATTACCAGCATTCTTGTAACAACAGTTGCTCCAGTGCTCAGCCATGGATTGCACTAGCAACTGACAACTCAACATATGTTGATGAAACAGAAGAGGATCCACATGCATGTAGTGATGTTCGAAGTAAGGCACCACTGGCATCAGACATGCATGTGGATGGATTTCTTTTGGGTAACCCAATAAATGTGGGGCAGCATCCACTGCAAACACACCTGAAGCAGTCAGTGTGTTCTGATGTGTTGGCGTGCTTTGTGGTGTCAGAATTCTGTCAGTAGTTTGTGTGCTCTGTAGTGTCAGGCATTTAGCTGCAGTTGGCAGGCTCTGTTGTGTGTGACATTTATCATTAGTTGGTGTGATCTGTCGCATCAGGCTTTTACCAGCAGACGGTGTGCTCTGTCGTGTAAAGTGCTTACCACCAGTCATCGTATTCCGTTGTGTTGGGGATGTGCTCATACAGGACCGTACTGCAGCTGCTGGAGTGGAAAAATTTTTGTGTACAAAAGAAGAGTCTTCTTCAGCAGAAGTGTTATCACTTTTGTCTGAACACAACCATGATGCAAGACTCTCCCATTTCTTTACTTCTGCCTTCAAGCCCATCTCTGGTTTATAATCACAACGAACTAGAATGCTAATTTTCTTCAATTTACTTTCGACAGACTTCTGTGCTGGTGTTAACTTGGGAAAATTTAATTCCTCTAGTCCTTTTGACAAGGACCCATTTGATTTCAAGCAATTATTTGCCACTGCAGTATCATTAGTAAGAGCATTCCTGATGCATTTGACTTTGTCGTGCTCTTTGCCTATATTGCAAGTTGTTCTCTCATTCGGTAATCCACAGTTACTGAACTTGTCCTCTGTTTGGGAGACCGTGTGTGCAGTGTGCAGCATGTCCACATCATCAGTCTGTACAGCACACGTGTTGTATGTGATGATATTGGTCTGACAGGCAGTTTTGCAGGTGGTAATGCCACTTGTTTGAACAGCTACATGGTGTGGACAGTCAGCAATTTTATCCAGTCCAACAGCAGCGTCTGACATCTCAACCCAAGTCCACGTGGAAGCATCATGCAGCTCTACCTGCTCAGTGCTGGCTAATAATGAATTTCCTGAAAGAAAATGAAGAATTAATGGTAATGATGTCAAAATGGTAAAATTTCCATATATGGCCATAACTTACATGCTGCATAGAAATGTTTCATTGTTGGAGATCGGTGTTCTTCTAAATTACAAGTTAGTTATATGATATCTGCATTATTCTAACTATGAGATATTAGTTATTCTTTATATAATATCAGTCCAAACCTATATATCTTCAGGGGATCTCACACTCATACAGCATGATTGTTTGAAGTTAAAATCTCATATACAGGAAAATACAATTTTGACAGGTGTAGGTATGACAGTGGACAATGTTACTCTGTTGTTGCCACTAATACCTGAATGGCTGGTATGGGCACATGGTTGTTAGTAGTCTATTATTACATATGGACCCAAGATGGACTTGGCAATGTATGAGTCACAGAAAAAGTTTCCAAACTTTTCTAAAAAATATCCTACCTGAAAAGTTCTGTGTAAAAGACTACACAAACTGATGCTTTTCTCAAATGAGACATGATTCACATTATGTGGGAAAACAAAAAACCCGCATACAAACATCTGTGTTCTAAAAATCGCCAAGCAGTCCATAATGTTCCTTTACATGGCCTGAGTCAGACTTTGGTAGGCCACGAGTGCAAAATCATAGCACAACTGTTTAAAAAAAAATTTGACCAATGTATTCAATTAATTCTGAAATCAACATTCAGGGAATTAACAGATGAGAAAATTTTGGGCATTTGGCTCTCTTTGCAAGATGTGAGAGGCAATATTTGAAAAGAAACTGCTAATATTTCAAGACATGAGCTTTGTCATGTCAGAATTTAGTTTCTGAGAGTGTGAGGCCTGCTCAGATGCTGGAAGTTTGGAAAAAGTTAAACTCTCCTATGGAATAGCATTAGTTGAAAAGCAGCAGAAAAACAGCAAGTTTGGGTTTCCTACCTAATAATGCTTTGAAGAGCTGCTGTGATGGGACTAGAATTATTTGACAAAATAACATATAAGGCTGAGAATCAATGCTCTGAACCATGTGGGTTCTACAGCACAGAGAAACAGCATTCCAGAAGGTTACGTCAGTGCACATCCCTCTTTCTCACAATCACAACTCTTTCTTAAACATATACATGACACACAGATAAATTAAGGAGTGGGCCAGTCTTTGAAAACTATACAAAATATCACATTACAGAAGCTTGACCTTACCTCTAATTACAAGTTCCTTGTGTCAAACGGAATTAGGTAGATAGAAATACAAGTTAAATAATACATACTTTTACCATGGCTTCTGCTTGTCTCTGGCTCTGAGCCGACTGGTGACAGGGGATTTGGAACACTCATCTCTTCCATAATATTCTCAATGAACAGACTTATATCCACAGGAGACTCCACTCTTGTTGCTGTTGATGTGCAGTCAGAATTGTCCATAACAGTAACCACATCAGCACCATTCCTATTTGTCACTGCCTCACTGGTTGTTGTCTCGTTATTATATCCACCTCCACTCAAAGCTGGTGGAACATCTGGATCAAACAATGACAGAGGTCCCAGACTCTTTGTCCCAGATGTTGGACCAGCTTTATGTGTAACAACTGCCATCGAGTTTCTATCACCAGACTTTACTTTATCCACTTCACTCCTGTTCTCAGTCACAGACACTCCAACATAAGATGTATTCAGAGAAACTAAGGGGCTGGTAGAAGAGTTCATTTTGGCTGATTCTGCTCCAGACATTGCTGCTACTTCAGAGGACTCTTGTAACTGAACCCCACTAGTTCCTATCATTCCCTCATATTTTAAACCAAAAATAAGTGGAACCACAGTGCCTGATGACAGCTTACTACTGTTCCTGTGTTTTACTTTCTTTGGGCAGTCAGAGGTAGAAGGTTTGCATGTCACATCTGAAGGAACTGCAGCTGAAATAAAAAACACAATAAAATAACTAACAGGACAAACAGCAGAAAACATACCAACAAAATACAAAGAAGGGCAGAAAACCACACAAACACAATATATAAAAATAGTGCAGAAAGTCACACAAACACAATACAAAAAAGAGCACAGATTTCAGGTCCTAAAATTCTGACGTGAATGGTTTACGTAAGTACTTGTACAGATTTTATATACGTTAAACAAACAGCACTAAGTCTCACCACTTCGATCCCTGACACTGGTTATGTTGGATTCCAGGCTCATAGAAATAACTGAGCCATGTTCATCATCAGATAACAGGTCTGTGATGGAACCAAGGCCAATATCTCTGGATGAACAGTTACTGGACAGTGCTGGTGAGAAAATTCCTTCATCTTCTGAAAAGTCACCTTCACCACTTGCAAGACACTCAAGTTCTGTGCGCCAACGTGCCAGCATTTTTTTGTGTATAGAAGTAAGTCTGCCTACAAAAAAAAATACCAGAATTTAAGGTACTTTCCCAGTACACAAATAACATCATCCTCTGACAACCATTAGCAAACTGAAACTGGCAGAATATTACCGTTCAAACTAATCTATTAATCTTACGTTTATTGGACCATGCATCATTGTATAACAGTTGAAGAATAAAAGACCAACTTGATATCACTTGCTACTTTATTTCACTGCTTATGTACTCAACATGTTTCGGACATTAATATATCCATCATAAGGAGCTTGCGACTGTGCTGTTGAATTACCACATTGGTCGTTTTGTTCTGTAGAGACAGAGGATTTAGCGTTAGTGTAAATTTATGGTGTTTAGCAATGTGTGTTTGGTGTGATGTGCTTTGTCACTTTGTTGTAGTTGGTAGGCGTATTTTCATTGATATTGACCGTTATCTTTTATGCTTCGTGATCATTGTGTTCTCTTGTGTGCAGTATGTTTCATTGGTTGATTGGTAATTTGGTGCATTGTTAATGTACTCTGTTATATGAATTTCAGATTGTACATACCTCAGTACGTTGTGTGTTGGAGATTTGGTGCGGTTGGGTCTTTACAGAACAAAAGACCGATGTGGTAATTCAACAGCACAGTCGCAAGTTCCTGACGATGGATATATTAATGTCCAAAACATGTTGAGTACGTAAGAAGTGAAATAAAATAGCAAGTGACATCAAGTTGGTCTTTTATTCTTCAACAACTCTATTAATCCTTTGACACGAAATGTTAAAGATATGTAACGCACAGTATGCTGCTCAAAATGTTGGATGTCAACTACTGCTAATGGCAGATTATGGCTGCTCTTACGCGGCCATTATTGACTGCTTCAGTCTTCTGAAGACAACATCATGCATTTAATTCCAGTGTCAAAAACTGAAATTAACTGTTATCAGCTGCACAAGCATGGACCCCAGGGGACCTTGTTTCGCGTTTTCCAAACATAAATACCACTGCCCCAAGATATGCAGAATAAAAACACACTATTCTCCTCAGCATTTTGCTTTCAAATAACTTCATCTTCCATCAGGGTCAGAGATTAAGTTTAAAACCCACGTGCTTCGGTTATACAACAAGATGGATAATGTATGTATAACATAACATTCCAGCAAGTTCCAGTAACCACTGTCACCATGAAAAAGCAACGCAATACATATTCTGAGCATGTGTCTGTAGCCTTAGTTACCCAGCAGGCATTGTACATAAGCCATACTATATTGCCATCTGTGACCTGTCCAGCCCTACATTTTTCTGCATTATCTCATAAACAGCAGGATTTTTGGAAAAACAATGTACTGAACACAAAATGTGTATTTTGAATTTCTCTACAACACGTGTCTGAAACATTTCTCATTCTAAGGAGAATTCAGGGGATATTATCACAAATGAACACAGGTCTTCATGTAAAGTACCCGTTACTCTCGTCAGATTTTAAAGAAACTTGAACATTCTCAATAGATTTCCAAAAATCCTCGATCACTGAATTTCATAAAAATCTGTCTAGTAGGAGCAGATGGATGGACAGACACACACAGCAAAGCTAATAGCCGCTGTTTACAATTTTGTGAGCGTGACTGAAAATTGTTTGTATACCAGTAACACTCCCCCCCAACCACCAACAAAACCAATGGTACAAGTGCCATGCATAATAAAAAGAAGGTAAAATGATCCCGTTACAGGCCCGGTGTGGCCCAGAGGGTGGGTAGAGGTAGCGCTCTACTCTTCCATGACCGCGGCACTAGAAGAAGGTGAGTGGTCAGCAGCACGCCCGGCCACACTTTACCCCCGGGAAAGATGCGGTACCCATTTTACAGGAGGCTGGGTGGGCCCCAGGGCCAGTCCGGACGTGTGGAAAATCTCGTCCCTACCAGGATTAGATCCTTGACCATCCAGCCCGTAGTCAGTCACTATACCGACTGAGCTACCCAGCCCATTGTGCCATGCACAATATGTATGAAAAAATCACCTTCTCTCTGGACAAAATCTGCAAATGAGACAACATTCTGCAGTGTCCGCAGTCTTTTCTTCTCCACAGACAACTTCTCAGCTTCAGCTTCCTTCAGCGAACGGGTTAGATTTGAAGTTGCTTCTGTAACATAAAAAATGTATGCACCTTTCAGTATTTTTGCATCACACATACATGTTGACAATAATATAAGTCGCCTTTTGTACCACAAACACGATTTTTGTAGCTCAAAGTTAAGACTCATTCTAAAAGTAAAATTTGATCTAGCATCACCAGCTTACCTTTCTGCAGTTCCAATTTCATTTCAAATTTGACGACCTCATCTTTCAATTGCTGCACCAAGCTATTCAGCTGGATGTTGTGCTTCTCAGTAGCTGCATAACAATTGGTCTCTGACTCCAGTGTTTCCTCCAGAGCAACTTTCACTTTCTTCAACTTCTCCACTTCCTGTCAATACACATCTCACATTTTTAACTTTTTCAGGTGAAAGTATGAAAAGAATGGCAAAATTTTCTCCCTAGTAGCTCTGAAGACACATTGTTAGCATGAATTCTTCACATATTTATGGATTCATTTTCATTAAGGTCGATTCACACGTAGCATGCAGCGCCCATGCTGTGCCACTAAGGGTTTAGAAAGTGTTTTTCCCATTTGATTTGCACAGTGCGGCCATGTGTGATTCACACTTTCCGTGCCATGCCCATGCCATGGTCTGACCATGTCGTTTTTATTAAGGCCATGGCACAGCATGTCCATCAAGAGATGGCCTGTGGGCTACCTGCCTGCGTTTGGCTTCTTCCGGCTACCACGCGGAGTTCCACATGGTTGTTATCAGAAGCATACCAATCTCAGATGCAGATAGCCAGTGTGAAACCAAGCAACGTTTGTCATGGACGAGGAAAAGAGTGGTAGCAGCACACTACAAAAAAGATGATCTGTTAAACTGTTGGACTAGTAGTTCGGATATTTCCGGCTACCATGCAGACTTTCATGAAGGACACGGCACTGTCGGAGCATGGCAGGAGGCACAGCATGAAATGTGTGAATTAAAAGCACGGCATGGCAGGGGAGTGGCACAGCATGGCAGAGGAGTGGCATGGCATGCTATGTGTGAATCGGCCTTTAATAGAAAATGTCAAGGAGTATAGAAGAAAAGGGTAAGACAACTTTCTTAAAATACGAGCTGCAATGCACTGATTCAAAACAGGGCTCCAAGGTGGGATTTAGTGCTAGTAGTTTAAACACTTTGGTTTCATAGTACTCCATACACCAGTGACAATCATGAGGTTGGAGATCATCAAAACAATGTGCAATATAAACACTGGTCTTCTGGGTCATGACATCATGCATTCTTGGTAGTTATAAACACTACAACAGAACGCGATGCTCCCACCTCTGGTAAAGCAGCATGCTACTCTGAAGTAATGGTAACTACCTACACCACAAACTCAACTGCTCTAGACATTCATTCACTATTATGGAACCCTAAGGAAAACAATCTTCCCAGTTCATGGAACTGACTGTATAAAGTTTGATGAGGAAGACATTTTAGAGTCTCCCATATTTGTTTCCCTGCATATAAAGAGCCAAATTTTTAAGGAACCATAACTGAATTCCTGCAATTCCAGGAATCACATCTTTGAACCACAAATTTTCAAACAGAATATGGTACCAGTCTGCCTCCCACATGCATTAAAACACAATATTTTATACTAAGTTCATATTCAATTGATGTTTAGTTGTAAAATGTAGGCTGCTGTATATACCAAACCAGTCATCATTACCACAGAATCACATTACTTCTTGTGGGCAGAAAATCTGTGCTTAACAGGGATATTCTTCAAAAGACATTTTTCTGGTCCAAACTGACCATTTTTCTGGTCCAAACTGACCATGAATAATTAGGAACACCTGTACTCCTACTGACCTTTTGTGTCCTAAACTTGAGAGTGACCTGGGGCATAATGAAATTCAAGACATTCCCACAACTCTTTTAACTGGACCTTATGAAGCAAGCTTAGAACTCTGACAATTTACATCTTAACACAAGGCCATTTAAGAGATACAGCAGGGTTACATTACAATTAGTCTAGGAGCAGAACGTTTATCCTACTCTGCATATTAATCCAGCACACGCAGTACACATTTCTTACCTCTTCCAAAGGCATTTGTTTTGTCACAGCACTTATCAATTTGCTCTGGTAATCCTTTAGCAAGGCATTGTACTTCTTTTGTTGTTTCTGCAGAGTCTCATTCTCTTTACATTTGGCATTATATTTACTTATCAGTTCACTGTAAAAATACATGTGCACATTATCACCATGACACCTACACAAGGATGGTAAACTGCCAATTATTCATGTACTCCCCACCCCACCCTCCTGCATTATTCAAACACACGCACAGGCTTATTCCATACATCATAGTAAGCAAGGTGTGACAGAAAGCATGCAATCTAGTTTGTTATAACGCTAAGGTGAAGCTTAAAGCTCTCAGATGACTTTCTATGTTTTGTTGACCGTGTATCCCTCTATAATCTTTTTCAAATGAAGCCAACTAGGTACACACTACTTCTTAGTATATTTATTTCAACTTCTGTACATGTTTCGGGCAACTATGTGCCCATCATCAGGAGAACATACAGAGTGCAAAATACCAATGCCGCATAGATACAGTAAGTTCTCCTGATGATGGGCACATAGTTGCCCGAAACATGTAGAGAAGTTGAAATAAATATACTAAGAAGTAGTGTGCACCTAGTTGGCTTCATTTGAAAAAGATTATA
>Ga0131853_10002832_pt1 | contig 31095 bp, 53 predicted proteins | sample TergutLab28metaG_FD_92764 | JGI IMG/M metagenome (GOLD analysis project Ga0131853, IMG submission 92764) | Labiotermes labralis P1 segment gut microbial communities from Petit-Saut dam, French Guiana - Lab288 P1 (version 2) (version 2) | ecosystem: Host-associated > Arthropoda: Insects >... | reverse complement strand
GACAGTGATTTGGTTAACTTTGAGGTACTAAAATGCCTTTTCTCTTTACCCACGTTGAATATTGCGATATGCATTATGTTTATGGATATTGCGATGGTAATGCAAGTGCTGCAGTTAACGAATACCGACGCCGTTACCCCGAAAGAATAATTCCTAACAAACGCCTAATTACGCGTGTTGAGCAGTTATTGCGTAATAATGGTTGTCTTCCGAGCTTTGCTTTGCAATCTGAGAGAGAGATTGTACGAACGATAAACGCGCGGGAGAACATTCTTGACATGGTGCAGAGAGGTCCACGTCTGTCCACTCGTCGTATGGCCTGTCGTGTTGGTTTATAAAGAATGAACGTGTGGCGAACGTTACGCGAAGAGAATTTGTATCCTTACTATGATCAGAGGGTACAGCATTTGGAAACAGGCGTCCTTGCTAAACGTATGGATTTGTGCCACTGCGTAAATGCACATCCAGAACTGTTGAACGCAATTTTGTTCTCAGATTAGGCGTCTTTTATCCGGGACAGCATAAATAATTTACGAAATATTCATACGTGGGCCCATCGTAAACCACATGCGACATGTATAAACCACAAAGGAATGGACCCCCTCTCCTTTGGCTGCATTCTTCGCTATCTCTAGATACAGCTCACAGCGACCTTGATGAGCATCTGCTGGCAGTGTATAGTGGTTGGAAGTTATTGGACATCTATGTCGCGTTTACGAGTATTTTTGTAGTTACATTTAATGTCTTTATGTCACTCACAAGTTACTTTGATGTTATGTACAGATATTAACATTAAAGCAACCACATATTCCTGCCAGTTTCAATATGTATTTGGTAATCTATAAGTGAGTAATAGCTGTAAAATTTGCAAATTTCTCTGGCCAATATCTCAGTAAACATTCAACTTGGGATATAGGTGTTTTGGATTATATCGTTATAGTTTTTCCTAAGGAATACTCTCCCGAAGTTAGGTCCTTTCCTCCTGGGACACCCTGTATATATGGACGAATATATATATGTATGAATGTACGCTAATATATTTGTATGTGTTTATTTATGTGCGTAAATGTGTATGTTTGCATATATATGTTTGTGTGTGTATGCATGTATTCAAGCACGCTTGTATTAATGTGTGGGATTGTATGTATGTATGATTTTGAGTATGTATGTTTATACGTATTTATGTACTTATGTATGTATGTATATATGTATGTATATATGTATGTATGCATGTTAGCATGTAGGCATGTATGAAATTATGTATGCTTGTGTGAATGTGTGTATATATATATATATATATATATGCATGCGTGTATGCGTATATGCATGTATGAATATTTTCATGTATGCACATAAATATGTATTTATGTATATAATCGTGTAAGCATATATGCATTTATGAATTTTTGTATGTATGTGTACATGAGTATCTGTATATATTTGTATGTAATAATGCATGCATATATGAATGCACGCATATATGCTTTAATGTATTTTCTCATGTATTTACGTAATTATGTCATATGTATTTGTGAATGTATAATAATATGTGTTTATGTACGTGTGTATTTCATTTCGTATGAATCTAATTTTTGTGTACATGTGTATTTAATTAAGCATGTTCCATATATGTGACTGCGTTTAAATGGTGCAGGAATGTTGTACATTGGAGCAATGGATCCCACCGCATTAGCAGCTGTAGGATCTGGCGCCACGACAGCAGCACTGTATTCTCCTCTACTCCTCCACCTCCACGTTACACTCGGGAAAAGGGTGTGGTTGGGGACGTCGGGTTGCATGATTCTGGCGAGCAGGCGATTGTTCTCCTCCTCGCCCCACATTTCCCTTGTCAAACTATATCTGAAACAAAGAACTTGACGCAAGCATACCAGAGTGACATAAAGCAGGCGGCGCATTGATAAAACGTACATGACGTCTGAATCCGCCGAGGAAAAATTAGTCCGTCAGCATTAAATAGAATGTCGCGTGTCGGCAGCAACAGTTGGAGTCGTAAGAATAATCTGAATACTGAAGAAATTGGAGGTCGCTTGACGGGAATCGTAAGTACTATTCTGACTGCAGTCGAGGTATGTGATAGAAGATGATTAAGGGTGTCAATCCTAGATATTTGTTTATCGTAATGTAGATAGAGAAATTATGGCTCGCAGATTCGAAATTGTGGACATGAATACGATGCCGTAGGAAGGCAGCTTGCTGTACGATTAATACCCCCTTCTAATAATAAGAATCCGGTAGCACATTTCCTAGCCAGTGTGAAAGAGTTCATCGAGCACGCGGTACACGATGTAAATGATAGTGACATGTTGGGGATGACTATTCAGAATCAGGTGAACCAAAATGGCAATCCAATCGGAACCAGTTTCAGACGGAAAGATCAGCTATCCGCAGACGTGATATGGAGCGTGTTTGATAAAGTCTCCCAGTCGAATTCTAGATTCGAAGTTCTGACACGTTAGTCGTAACCGTGCATTCGGTCAAGATACCCGTAGGGTTCGGTAAACATGCAATTAAGAGCAGGGCAGACCGCTCTCCGTAGTGGCGCAATTCAAGAGAAGTATAGAGGAGGTGAAGGCAGAGGAAAATTGCTTAGCACATGCTCTAATAATAGAGAATGCAAAGGTTGATAAAGACCACAAATATAAGGCGTATCGGCAAGACTGGAAGTTACGTCATGTGGTACAATAGCTACTCGAGACTACCCGTATCGATCTGCCTAACGGTGCGGGGATCTCCGAATTAGACAGTTTCCAGGAACATTTTCGAGAGTAAATGATAGTCGTCTACCTCGGTCCGAACTGCGATAACATCATGTTGGAAGGGCAGGTAGACTCCACAAAAAGGGTGAATATTCTGTATGATGATGTCGAAAGATATTATCACGTGATCGCTAAACTTACTGGTGCCATGTCTAAAAGGTACGTGTGTAAAGGGTGCCACAAATCATGTACAAGCGCTGTCAGGCACGCCTGAGACCAGACGTGTAGGGACCGTATGGCCTGCCCCAAGCGCGAATTCTCTAAAGTTCTAATACCCTGCTTAGATTGCAATAGGCATTTCGAAGTCGCACGGGTTTCGCGAACCTCAAACAGAGGTCTAAACAGAAACGTTCCGTGTGCGAACGAAAACGATTTTGCGCGACGTGTGGATGGGCCGTAACGCGTGGAAATAACAAGTGTAACAAGCGGTACTGCGATAACTGTAAGTAGAATAAAGAAGTAGGTCACTTGTGTTATATGAAATCCCTGATGGACGTGTTGCCTCTCAGTAGCGACAAGGTACTATTCGTCTTCTACGATTTCGAATCCACCTAAAATACCTAGTACACGGCTGAGGCTAAATTACATGCGTGCAACTGTTTTCTGCGCGGTGCGAGGACGTGGAAGAGGGGGACTACGTGCGATGCGTTAAGAGGAACCATTCGTTTAGGCAAGATACTGTGGGGGACCTGCTTATATATGTAACAGACCCACGCCACTGGGACAATAAGATCGAAGCTATAGCGCATAAGGCCAAGGCGTTCGAGCTTCATTTCAACCCGAATTATGCGATCTTGCTGAAATGGAAACCCGACACCATAATTAACGTGTTGAAGATTATGTACATGAAAGTGGAGCGTCTGGTACTCCTAGATAGTGTTTTCTGCCTCCCGTGCGCTCTGCGTAAGTTGCCCGGGGCTTACGCGATGACGGCCTCCAAATCGTGTTACCTCATTATATCAACACAGAGGAAAACCTCGACTATGTACTTCACGACATTCACAACACTAATTATTTCGGCGTGAATGAGATGGGCGAGAACGAGAGGAGCTAGTTTCTCGCGTGGTACGAGAGCCAGAAATCAGAGATTTTCGACAACAGGCGGGTGTATGAAAAATATTGTTAGGATGACCTCACGGTCCTACGACAGGCGTGTCGAGTCTTTAGGTGCGAAGTTATACACATAAGGAACATAGAATTATTTGAATCGATAAAGAATCATACCGACTGGTTAGTAAACGTGCAAAAACAACTATGGGAAGAGGCTTTAATGAGGCTCATGCATATGGAAGACACTGACAGCGTAAATATAATGTATTGTCACAATGTCGCGAATACATGTTGCCCGACCTGTCTCGCTTTAGTGTAGATGCGTATTGCCCTGAGACACGCAAGTCTACGAGAACTTTGGTTGCTTCTATCACATCCAAACGTGCTAGCCGTTCCGTGACATCACCACCCTGACAGGCGATACGCTAGCGGAATGCTATGAAAAACGATTTCGCGCTTGTAGCAGATAACGCGAGCGGGATACCTGGTCAAAGTGCAATGGGAATTTGAGTTTGACGAAGCAGGCATGCCCGCAGTGCAACAGAGTCCCCTGCGTTCCCGTCATGGCCTGTAAGGTGGTCTAACCGACGCCATGCGTCTCCACTATAAGGCACACGAGATTGAGACCATTCAATATGTCGACGTCATGAGCCTCTACCCCTACACTTGCAAGAACTTCAAGTTCAATGTGCGTCATCCGACCATTCACGTAGGCATTGCGTTTACGGATATAAAAGCGTGCCTACGTTTGGATGGCATGATCAAATGTTCGGTCGTTCCGCCAGAGACGTTTTATCACCACGTCCTCCCTTTGAGATGAAATAACAAACTCATGTTCTGTCTGTGTAGAACGTGCATTCTCACCCCCTCAGTTGAGGAATGTGTCCATACCCGAGAAGAAGATCGTGCCCTCACGGGTGAGTGGGTAATGGACGAGGTGAGGCTGGCCGTTTAATAGTGGTACCGGATACTCGAGATTTATGAGGTTTACGAGTATCAGATTACGTAGTACGACTCCAAAACAGGCAAGGGCGGACTTTTCGTCGCCTATATAAACACGTTTTTGAAATTGAAACCTGAGGTTAGCGGTTATCCTGGCTGGGTCCACATTCCCGAAGAAGAGGATAGATATGTGGTCTCGTTTTCGTAGAGCGAAGGGATACGGCTAGATAAGGAAGCGATCTAGTGTAACGCTGCCCAACGGGATCTGGCCAAACTATGTCTTAACTCCATGTGGGGCAAATTGACGGAGAGAAACGATCGGAAAAAGAACAAAATTAACATGGAATCGAAAGACTTGTATGGATTCCAAACGACGCCCGGAGTCGAGGTGTTGAACGTCGCTTTTGCCAGCGATGACGTAGTGTACATCTCGTGGATGCATGGAGCAGAGTAAGACGTAACTAATCTGCGGCATACGGACGAGGTGATAGGGGCTTAGGTCACAACCTGGGCAAGAATCCATCTTTATCGGTACCTCGACCGTCTCGGAAAGAACGCGTTGTATTGTGACACGTAATCTGTTATATGCATTCAGCCGAGAGGTGAACCCCACTGATCGAAACGGGGGACAAATTGGGGGACATGACCTCCGAGTTGCGCTCTTCATAGAGCATTTCTGAATTTGTGAGTGGTGGGCCAAAGAACAACGCCTACAGATTGCTGACCGCGGACGTTCGAGAAAAGACTGTGTAAATTCAGTGACATAACCCTCCATTACAGCGCTTCGAAAATGGTAAATTTCGATGTCATCAGAGACATGATTCTGGGGGATTAACTCCCTGTTATAAATGTAAACACAGAACATAAGATTAAGCGTAAGCGGAAGGGGAGGCGGATCAGTAGTGATAGTCGCCAAACCTGAAGACAAAATCTACGGGATTTCCTTTTCAAAGAGGTGGTGGTTAGGTGATAATAGTCCGTCCCGTTTGAGTATAAAAACCCTCTTACCATCCATGGGTGATGGTGATCTGAAATTCAAGATCATTTCTGGTGTATACTGGGCGGTCCTAGTAAGTCGGGAGAAACGTCGATCTGCTTACGGCAGCTACAGAAAATCGACGCCCTCTGCTACGAACGCGAATTCGTTGGCAGTATAAGTTGGTGTTAAAGTGAGAATACTGCCGTTCCGATACGTCAGCAGTTGCCCTCAAACACCACATATCACGAGAGCGTACAGGAGAATTTCGGTGCTTTGAAAGACGTCTATTCGAAGCAAGGGTGTGACTTGTTTACGAGAGGCAGTCATCACCGAAATATCAGCGTAATTTGGATTACGTAAATTCTGTTTCATCACGGGCGCAACTGAAGAGACATATTATTGAATACCAATTATGTTGTCGCGTTGAAAAGTCAGTGATAAGAAGCGGTTCGCGTACTTGACCAATGAAGTATATCCCGAAGATAGTCTCGGTTTATATAACGCCTACCTGGATGCGACAGAAAGACCTACGGTTACCTAATCTTAGATTTGACACAATGCACGCATTACGGGCTGCGGTTTCGAACCAACATATACCCGGAAAAATATCCTTCAGTCGTGTACTCCGATATAGGCAATGAAGCGTGAGAAATCGAATTATCACGCCCTTCACGTGATCAAGACGGCCGAAACGAGATTGCGTAAAGCCTTCATAACTAATTGTAACAAGGAACTCGTGAACTGTATAAGCGAATGTGTGTTGAACGTGCTAAACGGCAATTTAAAATTGTAAGACTGCAACACGCGCAAGCTGAAGAAACAAAAGTCAGCGCTTCGCAAGTTCGCCGAGAGGCACGTGCCCCTCTCGGGCAAGAAGTGTCTCATAGTAAAGCGCGGTGGACTTCTGCTGCCCCTACTGAGCGCCATACTGGCAACGATCACCAACTTAATTTTTAACCCCAGATCATACTGCCAAAGATCTCCAGCTTAAGCTTGGAGTCCAGAAAAAATGTTACGTAAGATTTACCTCGTCCCGGCCGAACATTACCATAGGGACGACGCCGCCCTACGCCTAGCGAACGTAAAAGGAAACGTACAAAACACCGCCTGAATGAAGAGTGTGTTAAGAAGCGTCATAGGTTTCGCGAGGCCGATATCAGACGGAAGACGCGGACAAAGCCTAGCTCTGATTTCCTAAGACGAGTGCTGCTCGACAGGACGTTGCCCTCCCCTGCCCTTGAGCCTCAGGTAATCAAACAAGAGTTGATTGTCCCTAAATTCGACGACAAAACTCCGGGCCCCCTCCCCTCTTCCTTCCACATCTAGAGAGATGGAGACTCTATACGAGGATACGATGATGACGTCGCCGAGGAGGAGGGGGCTCAGACGGAAGAAGAAGAAACCGTAGCTAGTCCACCGAGGAGTTTTCTCGTTATACAATACGGTAATCGTGAGGTTGGTATGCGATTCATGATTGGTGATTCCCCCGTGTTTATAGATACCGATGACAATATCACAATTAAGGGAACAGTGTTCAGAGGGACGGAAGGGTTGGGGGAACTATTGACTCGTAAGAATGTGAATACGCAACTTATCGGCAAGGAAAACCTAAAGACATAAAAACATAATGATATTGACTAACGCACATTTGACTAGACAACAGACTGGCGATAACATTAATATAACGCGAAAAAAGAAATTTCGAGATGTCAATGCGCCCTTCTTTGCGGAACCGTCGTAAGTGGGTAAAGTATTTATGACAACTATATGCAGGTTATATTATGACCCGGCCAGCCCGTCGGCCTTTTAGATTCTACGGAAACATCGGTCGTAACGAAGAAAGGTAAACGGAAGTCTGACGACGTCATCAGAGCCTGGTTAGAGAAGCAGGATGCTTATACGCTCCATAGGCCAGTGAGGAAGCGTTTTGCATGTACTCCACTACAGTGAATCATGTGATAAACGTGTGGGAATGCGATCTGTTGGATGTAACGGCCTATGCCAAATATAATGGTATTTAAAGATACATTCTTTCGATAATAAACGTATTCTCGAAATATCTACATCTGATCCCCATTAAGACAAAGAGCGGGCCGTCTGTCGCCTCGGTGTGTTGGTCCGTATTCAATTACCCCAAATATTCGACAAGATGTCGCCCTATATGTGTACGAAATTATAAGGTCAAGGAATTTCTAAATAAACATTTTCAGGACATATTACGGGACGAGGGGGCATTCAGTTTCAGGTGTTCAGGAACCCAGACTTGAAATGTGTGGTAGTGGAACGCTTGCATCGCACGATTCGGGATCGAATCTATAAATATCTCACACATAGAAATACGTACAGATATATCATTGTCTTAACGAAATTTGTCAAGGCCTACAATGACACGGTTCACTCGACGACAGGCATGGCGCCCTCGCGAGTCACCGACTAGGAGGTGCTGGCGATTTGGAAGAGGATGGAGCAGGCCTGGAGAGGGGGCGTCCGCGTCGCGAAAGCAGCGACGTTTCAGGTGGGGCAGCACGTGCGCATCACCAAACAGAAGCTGCGGTTTACGAAAGCTGCCGAACAGAATTTCAGCACCGAAAATTCCAATGTCGCAAAAGTAATCGATAGGCGTCTACGTGCCGTCTATGAACTCGAGGATTTAAATGGCACGCCAATCGACGGTTAGTTTTATCGCGAGGAACTGACCTTCGTTCCAATAAACGACAGGACCGTCTATAAGATGGATAAAATACTGGACAAGTGTGTCATAAGCGGCATTCGCGAATATCTCGTCAGCTGGCGAGGTTACATTTAGGACATCGACCCTTGGGTGCCTGCATCAAGCATGAAGAACATCTAAGTATGGCGGCGCAGAGCCATTTGTACGTCACTCTGTTCAGTAACGCCTCGCGCAACTTCTACGAAAGAATACGCAAAACGATTTCACGGTGAAAGTGTCTCAGCCCATCGACCAGGATACCACTTCCAACTGGGAGATGGGACTTTGTGAAATTTCGTGTTCCTCACACCCCATGGAGGAGCATGCGGGCATTCGTCCTCCCATCACCATCATCATGTCAGCACGAGTTTCGAAACGTGTATTACATGCCTGAAGAGGAGCGCAGATTTCAGAGCATTCGAATAGAATTCCAGAGGACCGAAGGCCTGCACATCCCCTTCGAGGACAGCACGACGCCCACGAAGGTGGTACTTCATTTTCGGAAAAATTACAAGAGGTAAAAAAGTGTAAAAATCGGTCGTCGCCATCTTGAAGAGGATATTTATAGCTATGCATCCATTAGAAGTGTACTACCTAAATCAGGCGGGTCGCAGCCTAACTACTCCGGGGATCGGTCCCTTCTAATCCGCCCCGCTCTAATTTCAGCGAGAACACGGGATCGACAATATTTTCGGCATTCTGTCCCGTTGGGACGGCCGAATCCTGTGGAGTGGGACCAATGAAGTGGGGCGCGAGACGTTGTGTACCTGGGGCAAAATTGAAACTGTTATTGCTGAACGCAGCTTTCCGACCGGACGACCGCCGTTGATATAATGTCTAAACACGTGACTGAATTCGCCCAAAAGTTGATTAGCAAATTGCGTGGCCGGGGCCGCACACGCGCCGACGTTGAGGCTGTGGCGGGAGGTAAGAAGAAAAGGAAGAATGGTCCAAAGAACAAGCGTGCCCCGAGAAAAATAATAAAAAGAGACAGCTTTTCCTAGTTTCACTTCACTCACTTTTCAGCAGCTGATCATGTCTGCCGCCACGGTGATAGCGTCCGTTAGTAGCGTGGTTGACATCTTTTCACATAGGCCTATTCACACGTCCGTGCTCGACACAACAGAGGTCGCATATAAACCGATCGCCAGCGTCGATCAAAATGATCTGGACTCTTTAATACCCGCCGATAACGACAAGTACATCGATTTAGATATCAAACTCTATGTCAGAGGTAAATTGATATCGGGCTCGGGAAAGGAAGTGGATTTTTCGGACCATACTGGCATGACAAATAATTTCCTCCACTCCCTATTCAATAAATGTAACGTCACTATCAATGGCATCAACATCACACAGGCCAGCGAGCGTTACCAGTACCGCTCATATCCCGAGTCTCTGATGAACTATGGCTCAGATGCTGCAGCCACTCATCTTTCGAACGCCTACTGGTATCTCGATACTGGCGACATGCAGCCTAACGCCCCCTCTTACTAGAATGTGACCACCATGACTAACAAGTGATTCATCCTCCGTTGGAACAGAATTAGCGCGAGTAAGGAGGTACAGGTATTCGGTCGATTACATAGTGAGATATGTAATGTGACCCTGTACTTGCTGCCGGGCGTCAGGTTGCAGGCCAGGTTGGCCAAGGCACGTCTCAGCTTCTATCTGATGAAAAAGAGCGTCAATACAAAGACCGTTTTCAAATTTTTGGACGCTCAATTACTGGTCAGGCGCATCAGGCCGAACCCCGCCATATTGCTGGCTCAAACTGCGACGATGAAAAAGAGGGGTTCTCGCGCGGTATAACCTGACAAGAGTCGAACCCAAGACGTTCACATTCGCGGCCGGAATTAAATCGCTGTCCATAGACAACGCCGTCCTGGATCCCATCCCGAAACTTATCCTGTTCAACATGGTGAAGAATATAGATTTTAACGGTTCGTTGGAAAGCAGCGTGTACAAATTTCAGCATTATGACATCAGCTATATTTCGCTGTTTGTGAACGGTAAACAGTTCCCTAATGAGGGCCTAACTCTGGGCATGGATCTTGAAAAGACGTCCGTCATGGGCTACAGGACGCCTTTCAATGCGTCCGGCATACATAACTCGAACACGGGATTGCATATAATACACGATATATATATATATATAAACGGCTATTTCTTGTTACTCTTTGACCTCACATCTAATAAGGGGCGCGTCGGAGGTTCATACGTCCCACCCCGAGAAGGGCAGTATAAGAATCGAATTGAAATTCAATAAGCCATTGCCCGAGGCGATCACGTGCCTGTTGTACCTAGAATTCGACAAATCAGTCCTGATAGATTTCGAACTACAGTCACGACAGACTTTTGAAATGGACACCGTGCAGAAACTGTGTACGCTGCGTGACGTCAGCTCCTTCCTCTACGTCTTCGCCTCGGATCTCCTGCCACAATCGATCACGGAAACTTCCACTATCATCGTCAATGCTGATTCCCGCACAGAGGGATGTTCACACTGGCTAGCCGTGCACTTCCAACCCACATTTTCGAGTGCCCACCACTTTGATTCATATGGCATCCTACCGCTCGTACCCAGCATCCAGGCATTCATCAAAAGCAACTGTATGATCTGGGAGTATATACACTCAACAGCTGTAAGGCCTAAAGACAGACGTCTGTGGAAAGTATTGCTGTTTATTCGCCCTCTAAATGGATAGGGGCTACACACCGCAACAATTCATCTCCCAATTCGATACTTGCCACTTAGCAAACCGGCAGATGTAACGGCTGTTCACTGCCCAATTCGGGGCACATATGTCACGTGGCGGCTGTTGTCAATGTTGCCGCAGCTGCCTATAAAATGTACGTAATCTGCCCGATTCTAATTATTCCTAATCTAACAATGCTGGAGGCACGGAGGTCGTGATTGATTACGAGTTCTTGTGGGGGCGCCAGAAAGAGACGGTCGTCAAGGAAGTGTGAGTGGCCTGCGCTGCGGCGTCCGAGACATTCCGTTTCAAGAACCCCTTCAAGATGGCGGATCACGGATCGTCAAACACGTCCTGAATTGCGCCGAAGGACATATCGTATATAAAGATATGCACACGGTCCTCACTGAGGCCGTGGCCGGTTTTGCAAACCTCTATGCCTAGGGTGTCCTAAAATGCACATTCCTCGCCGGACTGACGGGACGGCCGATCCATAACATAGAGGATCTCAGGTGCACCCAACCGTGTCTCTCAATCACAAACGCTGGTGTACATTGCATTGGCACAAGCTTCCAAAATTTAGTTGCGCAACCAAAAACGCGCATTCACTCTACGTTTGGTTAATGTACCATCTGCAGAAGGAGGCTATTGTCCAATACCCACCTGATATGACACTTCATTGTGCCGAATTTTTTGCAGCTCTATAAAACCCCGATCGAGCATGTCCCACATCATTCTGCTGCTATGATTACTAGTCGCCCATAACCTACTAATAAGAGGAAGCGTTCCCTAGAGCAGTTTCTCCCCGACGTCTCGTCCTACATCTGCCCCTACTGGACTGTCAGTGCCGCCTTCGATCCCCAGAAAGTGCTGCTGACACGTATATTTTTCATCAACTCGGACAGAACCAAGTACGTGTCTGTCGGTTTCTCACATGCTCACGACTATTAGCCGCTGGTGGAATTCGGCGCTATACGTATGGGATGGTCGATATCTATCGCTCCCAAGGACGAACATATAGACACGCCGGCGGACCGTCTGCCCAAGGTGCTCGTTTCCGTCTGCAATGGAGGAGAGACCGGTGCGGACTGCGTGAGAGGTGCCTTCCGCATATCAAAGCCGAGAAACTTCGGGTCGGCACGTCTCTATTTCGGCACGCAATGTATTAGCCTAACTATACTGGACCTACAATATCTCAATATTTCACATAGTGCAACAACAATTGCGCGATTACACTACCGCTTTGCCGGACATGTGTATTTTTATTTTCTTTTCCTATACTTACTAATAATATACATTACCCTTACGCCTGTTTGGCTCGCACCTTCTATCCCTTTTTCTACACTTCTTCACAGGTACGACGTCCATGCTTCACTATAAGTTACTGTACGTTTTAATTCCCAACTTATCGTCAGCCCGTAACATGATCGGCCGCTGCCGCACCCTATTGATTTTCCCCCTCTGTTAATAAATGTCAAACGCCCGATCCTTTTTAATATTACTACTATGCTCAAGAACGAGGCCACAATTACGCCCTTGGGCCCCCGGGGACGTCGGCGGCAGATCCCTTTTTAATATTATTATGCTCAAGAAATAGTTGTGCATGGCCACATTTACACCATTCTTGCACTCCACGCTGGGATCGGCGTAGGGGTGGCTACAGAGGAACCACAATACCGGACTGTACGGGCGGCCTTAGGGGTCTCTTGCACTCAAACCACACCTCTACCTGTCTGCACGGAAGCCATGCTACCAGACTCCACTGACGGCAAACACGTTTAACCTATTTTTAAATCATATTGTTCTCAAGAACGAGCAGTGCGCGGAAAGCATTTAGGTCTCTCTTGCACTCAACCCACACCTCTACCAGTCTGTACGGAGGCCACGCTACAAGACTCCACGGGTGGTAAACACTTATAACCTATCCTTTTTAATAATATTGTGCTCAAGAACGAGTAGTGCATGGGACGCATTTAGGTCTCTTTTGTACTCAACCTACATTTCTACCAGTCTGCACGGAGGCCACGCTATCAGATTCCAAAGTGGGCACACACTTATAACCTTTCCTTTTTAATAATATTATTCTCAAGAACGAGCAGTTTACGGGACGCATTTTGGTTTCTCTTGCACTCAGCCCACAACTCCACCAGTCTGCACGGAGGTTGCCACTCTGACGCAGAAACTTGTCGAAACATTTGACTAAGTGCAAAGGGGGAACCTCTTTCAGACTGTACGGCGGGACCCTACCAAACTGTACGGCGGCCAATCCTTTTTAATATTAAGCGATATAGCTTATGAACCAATCTTACACTCATTCCAAACTTTTCGAATTAGATCACTCTTGTACGGACCAGTCCCGGGGCTTAGGGGCCACAGAGGAACCTCTACCAGACTGTACGGTTTCACTCTACTAGACTTACGGGGCCTGCCACCCTGACGAATGACCTAGAAAAAGTAGTCGAAACCGATCTTTTTTAGTAATATGGGATAAATCTCCAGCATTACTACTAACGAGTAAGGTCCTGGCCGTACTTAGGTCCTGCAATTGGTGTTACCAGACTGTAGGGGGGCAAACATATACCCAATCTTTTCAATAATATTGTTCAAGAACGAGTAATGCCCCAGCCTCACTTAGGGTCTTCTTACACTACTATTGGCGTAGGGGCTACGGAGGAACCACTAACAGATTTTAGGGGGCACCCTATCCTTTTTAATAATATTGCTCAAGAACGAATAATCCCCCGTCATCACTTACGCTCTTCTTGCACTCATCCCTACCTTCAGCGTAAAGATGGCTACGGTGGGACCGCAGTTACTCGACTGTACGGCGCCTGACACAGTTTCTAATATTGTGCTGAAGAACAAGTCGTGCGCGGGACGCATTTAGTTCAACCTTGTACTAAACCCTATCATCAGCGTAGGGGTGGCTACAGAGGAGCCGCAATACCAAACTGTACGGGGCACCGTTCTTTTTTAATGTTGTGCTCAAGAACGTGTAGTGCGTCGGACGCATTTAGGTCCTCCTTGCACTCAACCCGAACCTCTACCAGTCTGCACGGAGGCCACGCTACCAAACTGTACGGGGGCTGCCACCCTGATGAATAACCTAGTCGAAACATTTAGCGAGGGGGCGACGAAGGAACCTCTACCAGATTGTACGTGGGCAATTACGGGACTGTACGGGGCTGCCACCCTGAAGAAGGACCTAGAAAAACTATTCGAAAGTCATTCCTTTTTAATAATGTGGGCTATACCTCCAGCATTATTACTAATTATGTGTTCCGAGCAGCTGTCCTGATCCCAAATTCCCCATTCATCCACTGCTCTAAGCATTTTGTTACTTAGTATCGTTAGGTCTGTATTGCTGATACTCCGACTACATTTGAAAGTAGTATAGTTGCTCTTCTCGTTTAGTATATGAAACATTTTGCTAGTGAGGAATTCTTTAAAAATTCTGCCTCTTTTTTCGTCAGTGTGTCATGCCATGTGGTGTATCTCGAATTGCTCTCCATTGCTATGAGTATGCACTCTCCTTTGGCGTGTTGTATTATCGCAACGATTTTCAACACGCCGTCTTCTAATTGCCGGTTTATGTCCAAGTACGTGCTGGCGAGAATAATTTTGACGTTTTCGAAAATCACTTCCAGGACTATTTTTTTTGCTGTCCGTGAGCTTTTTATGAACAAAGTGCCGATTTGATTGTTAGTTACTACTATGACTGTCCGGGATCTATTTAAACCGTGAGCAATGATTTTGTGTTTTTCGGTATACCGACTATATTGTTGTATTTTGTATGGATTCTTGTAGGAGCAGTATAACAGTTCCGTACTCAGCTGTAAGTTTTACAAGATTAACTGTTGCAACTGTAGAATGCTGCAAGTTAATTTAGTTGCACTTAATGTGGGTTAGTATTCTATCTTTTCTATTGCCTGTCAAACCGCCATCACGGTAGTCCGTGTTTTGTCCGTACTTGTCTAGAAATGCCTGCAGACTAAGGCTTTTCTCATCAAGAGAGGATTGGTTGGGGCAGATGTGTTTATTCTGTCTGTATTTCGAGTATATAATGCAGTTGATACATTTCTATTTCTGCGCGTTAGCGGAACAATCACTCACTCTTTGCCTCCCTGCACAAAGGTGGCATGTTTCATCTCTTCTGCAGTCACAAACCCTGTGGTTGTATCTGGAGCATTTAAAATATCTTTTTAAAGCTATGTAGTCCTCCATATTGCATATAAGCTACCCTAGTTTTAATTTCTTGTGCAGAAGAAACTTTCTGACATGAGCTCGTACCTCCACTACTAAGTTCCGTGTGTGCTTTTCGTTTCATAAATGACCTTTGTGTTGATGTCCCTTTGGCAAAATTAAGTCCTGGATTCTGCGCTTATAACGTGCTTTCCAAGCAGTCAGTTGTGATGTTTTTTTGGTATGTTTATAATCACAAGTCTGGAGTTCCTTGATTTATGTATGCGTGTTTCCAGGTTGTCTCCACAATTGGCGTTTATGTTCTTGCTTAGCTTGTCCATTTCTTCTTTGGGATTTGTTTCTAGCAAAACTCTCCAGTTTATAAGTATCTTGAAAGCATTAATTCCCACATTAATTACTGTTGAGTATATATTATATATGATTAGTTCCTCAATACTCTCCGAAGTCCGGATAACCTTAGACGTAACTGTGAATATGAAACACTTCGTGTTCACTCCATTCCCCAAGATTTACGAGTAGAGCTTCATCTCGCTGACACCAAGTGATGCAGATTCCCTAGCATTAACCGTATCTGTTTCCGGAGTTGTACTAAAAAATGGCTCTTCAATTTCCTTAGCGTTAAATCTTTTGCACGCCTCGAGCTCTGCTTTCATTGCAGAAACGCGACACACAAGGTCCCATATTGTTTGAGTTTTGATGTCCCTACTGTCTTTTAACAACGCAATCAAATATTTTATAACATATAGTTTAATAGACGGTCGGTTTAAATTCTTTCTTCATGTTTCCGCAACGTTCCGCCGTGCTCACAATTAGGTTCAGAGCGTCCTCGATTCTTCCATTCACGTCGCCCGCCATCTTGGCGTCTCCAGGTATGTATGCATGTAGGTATGTACTTAAGTATGTATGTATATATGTGCGCATGTATGTATATACAACGTACGTAAGTATGTATGCATTTACGTATGTATGAATGTATGTATGCATGTATGTATGTATTTATGTATGAATGAATAAGTGTGTATATATGAGTGTGTATGAAACTACGTATTTACGTACCTACGTATGTATGTACGTGTGAATGTAAGCACTTACTTTAGTATGTGCGTACGTATGTAAGTATGTATGTATGTGTTTAAGTATGTATGAATGAATGAATGTGTGTATGTATGTATGAGTGTGTATTTCTTAATTTGTTATATAAAAGCAAATATGTAAGTATGTATGTATCTATGTAAGTGTGCACGGATGTATGAACGTATCTATATATGTTTGTACGCATGTACGTATGTGTGGTGTATGTATATATGTTTGCATGTATGTATGCATGTACGTACGTATATATGTATTTGTGTATGTATGTACGTATGTAACGACGTACGTACATACGTATATACGTATGTATGTATGTGTGTATGAGTGTATGTGTGTATGTATATATATAGGTACGTATGTATGTATGTATGTATGTATGTATGTACAAATGAATGTACTATATATGAATGTATTTGTGTACGTACCTACGTACCTACGTTTGTGTGTATGCACGTATGAATGTATGTGTATGTATGTATGTATATGTGTGTATATATGTATTTATGTGTGTATATATGTATGTAGGCATATATGTATGCGTACATATATTTATATGTGTGTGTGTGCGAATGAATATGTGTTGTAGTTATCTATATATGTATATTTGTACGTATGCATGTATATATGTACATATACGTACTATGTACCTATATATGTATGTATGTATATGTACGTAGGTTTATATTTATGTATATATATATACATATACGTGCATATGTGAAGTGACCCTGTTTGCGTCCAAACCGCTGTCACCATTTGACGTAGTGACCAGTTTGCGTCCAGAAAGCTCTCACCAATTCCTGTAATGAGAGAGCGGTTTTGCCCACAACGCTTACACCACTTTATGCAGTGCACAAGTCGAGCGGTAAGTTCTGAACACTCTTTCAATGGCATAGTGTGGCCTATCCTGAAATTCCCACGGGCCAGTATACTGAAGGTAGCGTTTAGCCAATCAGGTGCTTCGTGGTAACCAGAAGTTTTCGTGCGTTAGAGGACACCTTGTTTTTAAATAAGTGAAAGGCAGCTTAACAAATGTAACTGTAAGTTTTATTGCCTTCTTTATATACATTAATGTACAAATATTTACACTATCCGAAATTGATTTGTTAAATCCCTCGATACGCTAAAAAATTCGTTAAAAATTTGTAAGTCAATTAGCCGTCACGCTACACTTTAAACCAAAATTTAGAATGGTATTTGGTTTCCAAAAATGATTCGCTAACACAAACAATTTAATAATCGATCAGTCAAACTTACCTCCCGTTAATAGCCAGAATATCAAGTAGCCCAATATGGCAACGATAATGTATTCCAAAATATAGTTCTACTGCAGGCTACAAAGTAACGACGTGTCGTAGAATAAAAATCTTGTCTTCGGTGTGACTAAAGTTGCAAGCCATTCTGCCATCTCCGCGAGGTTTTCTTAACTTAATTTCCTAGGAATTTTAAAGTGGCGTTGTGCTGACTCAAATATTTTACTTAATATTTATATCACTGAACTGAGGTACGAATAAACCTCTCAAAATCAGTTGTGATGTAATCTGCCCAAAGTTTCCCTGTTACGTAAAGTAGAGTCTGCAAAACAAGCACATTCTAATCATTACAACGAGTCCTAGATATTGCCAAATAAAGCGTACATTAACTCTGTATATTTATGTATGTATGTATATTATGAATGTATGTTTTTATGTATAAATGTATGTATATATTACTTATGTATGTATGTTTGAATTAATGTATGTGTGTGTATGTATGAAAGCATATATATTTTTATGTATGTTTGTATTTATGTATGTATGTGTGTGTATGTATGAATGTGTATGTGTATGTATGTATGTGTGTATGTATGCATATATGAGTATGTATGTGTATTACGTATGTATGATGTGTATGTGTGTAAGTACATACGTATGTACGTGTATGTATGGGTGTATATTTATGTAAGCGTGTATGTAAGTACGTTGTGTGCATATGTATATGTATGTGTATATGTGTGTATGTAAGTATGTGTAGGTACATATGTGTACGTATATATGTATGTATGTATGTGTGAGGATGTATGCATCCACATAGGTATGTATGGATTATGTGTACATACGTAAGTATGTGTTTATGTATGTATATATATGGATGTGTATATAGATATGTGTATGTATTTATATATGTGTTGATGTATGTATATATATGTAAGTATATATGTCTGAAATTGTGTGCATATTTCTAATCCAAAGTTGCTGACGATGTGAATCAGAGTGTGAAGGACGTGTACAATATTCTAGTGAGTATAACTAAAAAGAGTGGAACCTTAAAGGAAGGCTTGTTAAAGATATTTTGTAATCGTTAAATGCAATAAAGAGAGAATTTTCGTACTAGATAGTAGAACTAGGGAACTTCAAAGAAGGACAAAAGAGACTTAGGGATGAGGTTAAGAATGCCACACAGGAAATGGCAAGGAGAAGAGGCAGTCAATCGGTTATAAATGTTGCTCCATCTCTGACCATTTGCAGCAGAATCTATAAGGGAGAGCGAGACAGGTGCTTTCATCTGAAGGTGGAAGAAGAAAGCTGTACACAGAAATGATGAAAAACGAGAAAAATCAATTTACAGAAAAACACTGGAAGCTAAGGACGATACCCTGAAGCCGGAACAAATCAATCTACAACTGAAAGAGAAAAGCAAGTCTTCGTAGACCAAAGTCTGTATTAAGGCAGTCAAAAAATTAAAAGTAAAGGAATATTAATTTAAACAGTCGGTGAAGAAGGAATTAACTCACTAAGCTCGGAGATCAACAACAAGTTTCGTGAAGGGCTGGAAATTATGAAGCATAATTTAAGAAAACAATAATGATAATAATAAAAATCAATATCACTGAGAAGTTAGAAAAAAATGTAGATACACTCATCAAAGCTCAAAATCCTTAAATTCTAAATAATGGGGAATACATGGGAACTTATTTTAAGTACAAAACCAAGAATGAACGACACAATATAGTGATGGAAGTAGGCACTCAGATACGAAAACAAATCCTACAAATTAATTTGAAATTTCTTTGGGTAATATGTAACGTAGCAAACTATATAATCCCTTCAAGGTGTTATAAGTGTACTCAATATAACCATAAACACACCAAATGCAAATGAGAAGAAACCTGCTTTCACCGTGCCGGCAAACGTAAAATGAAAGAATGTACAACCGCGAAATGAACATAAATATATGAACTGAATCACCTACAACAAACAAGAAAAGATAAACGAGAACCACTCAGCATTAAGTAAAGAGTGTCCCAGCCTCAGAGCAGTGCTCATAATGTACAGGAATGACATCGAATTGCAGAATGGACAACCTACGCCATTAATGTAATATGGGAATATTTAGCACAGATGAAAACAAACACATTGCCTCCAAATAAACCTAAAACACCCAGGAACTGAAACCTTCAATCAGCTGAAGGTGATAGGCACAAAAAAACAGATCTAACACTCTTTCAAGCATTATATGAATACCGAAACAGACCAGTAGGAAATGAAATGAAAGACAGAATATTTGCTGCAGGAAATGGAAAATATTGAGCAACCATAGTAATAATAATAATAATTATTATTATTATTATTATTAATAGTAGTAGTAGTAGTAGTAAGAACGAAGCCATACTCATAGCAAAGTTATCAGACCAAGACATAGTATTCTTAGAAATAATTCATGAAAACCTGAGATTCTTTGCAGCCAGCCTGTACTTTGACATAGAAGTCCAAATAGAAAACAACTTTACTAAAATGGACGGGCTAATGAATTTTGTCAAAGGTGGAAGAATCTTAATAGCTGTGGAGAGCAATGCAAGATCGAAGACGTGGCACGATATTAAAACAAATTCTAGAGGTAAAAAAATGGAAGAATACCTTGCAAGCAAACAACTACACATAATAAATGAGGAAAGTGGTAGGTTCACCTTCCATAACAGCAGAGGATCGAGCAAAATAGATTTAACTATTACTAACAACAACTAAATAGCAGCCGTCAACGAATGGGAAATCAGTGCAGAATATAGTTTATCCGACCACAATTATCTCAAATATAAAATTAGAATAGGAGAAACCAACAGCCATAAAAGTGACAAAAAATGCCAGGGCATAACGTACATTATAAAAGAGAATAAATTACACGAATTCGACAGAAAACTAGTCCAAGGTCTGTGGAAAATTGCCACTAACGAAAGCATTGAAGGAGGAGCCCAGGAACTCGATAGGTACTTATCCACAATAATAACAACAAAAAATGATCTGGATCAGCGCGTTGATATATTTGCAGAAGCAATTCTATCAGCGTGCAAGAGAACCTTCCTAAACACAAAAACTGGGAAGAAGAACGGTAAGAAAAATTCAGTCCCCTGGTGGACGGAATGTCTCACAATAATGCGGGAACGAGCAAAAGCCTGTAGAAAACTATACCAGAGAACTAGAAACGACGAGGAACAATGGGAAAGAAGAAAACAGAGACATGTATAAGAGAAGAGAAATTATCAAGCGGAAATCAAGATGGAGAATTTCAACTCATGGAAAGAATTCTGAAATTTGGCAGCCTCTACAAACCGATGGTCGCAAGTTTACAAACTCGTGGCAGGGAATACACGTGCCAATATTATAATGACCAATCTTAGGAAATCGGTTGGCTCAGAGACATCGAGCATAGAAGAAACAATGAAAGCAATGCAAGACTATCCCTTCACAGAAGATTCAGAAGAACATACCTTGCACAATAAAAACATAAGGAGGACTATTGTAAACCAATACGTACAAGCGATGATTTAGAGTTCCCTCGAGATGAAATAAAACACACCATAGAAAACTTCAGTGACAAAAAAAGCACCTGGAATAGATGGGATCACAGGTGGAATCAACCTACGAACATTTAAGACATTCCAAAGACTAATAACATCATTATACAACCAATGACTGAAAAGAGGATGCTTTCCAAAAAGGTGGCAAATATCTAAAATAATCCGAATAATAAAACCCGTGAAAGAAAAGAGTATGGACCCTTCCTAATACCGCCCATGCAGTCTCCTAAACATGGGATGTAAGGTACTAGAGAAACTCCTTATCAATGGAATCAATCACCACATGTACATACACAACCTAATGACAGACACACAATTTGGATTCACGCCTCAAAAGAGTATTACAGAAGCTGCTTTGTAGGCAAAAAGTTTATACAACCGGTTCTGGAGAACAGAAGCTTGGTCATAATGACCAGCCTAGATGTCAAGGTGCCTTTGGTGCAGCGTGGTACCCGAGAATTCTACAGGCATTTAAAGGCTTAGACTGTCCTACAAATTTTACAAACTTAGCAACGAATACTTTAGCCACAGAACGGTAGTAATGTTTACCAATACTGCCAGTATAAGGAGAAGAAAAACAAAAGGCTGCCCGCAAGGATCCTGCTGCGGACCTGGAGTTTGGAATTTGCTTTAGAACACTCTATTGCATTTCGAACTAACAAGCAACTCAAAAATTATAGCTTTCGCCGACGACTTAATAATACTGAACACAGGAGAGTCAGTCGTAGACGCTGAAAATTACATGAAGGTGGGAATGAGGAAAGTTATGGAATGGGCCCAAAAGTACAAACTAAAATTTAGTAAAATCGATCAAAATTCATGCTTATGTCTCGCATGAGAATAACGGAAAGAAGGGAGATAGAAGTATATGCAAACAACAAAACTCTAAATCAAGTCAACAGTACAAAAATCTTGTATTATTTAAGATAATAGAAGGACATTTAGGTACCATATTAACTACATAAAAAAATTTCAGAAAACAAATAATTTCGATATCCAAATCGGCGAAGATAACTTGGGGACTAAAATATGAGGCGCTGAATAACATTTACAAGGAAGGAATTTTACCACTGTTGCTATGTGGAGAACCAGTATGGAAAAGCGTCCTAACAAATAATGCTACAAAGTTAAACTAATTAGAATACAAAGATTAATGAATATTCGTATAGCCTAAGTCTACCGCACGTTTTCAAATGAAGCATTATGCGTAATCGCCGGAATAAAACCTATTCACATAAAAATAGAAGAATCAAGAAGGTACAACGAAATTACAAAAGGACAGGGAATTCAGTATTGCAGGGGAATGGAAGTGAAAAACTCGATCCATCCGGCGAAACACGTCAAAATAATTGAAGGACATGAAAACAGCCCACACTACATACAGACATACACAGATGGTAGTAGGAATGAAATTGGAGTAGGATCAGGAATAGCAAATTTATTATCAAATAATTTAAATTTACACTGAAATACAGGCTAAATGGACGCTGCTCTAATAATCAAGCCGAACAAATTACTATTCTAAAAGCATTAGAATATGTACTATTTTTGAAAAGGGTTAAAAAAACAGTCTCAGTGTATACAGACACGCGGATAACACTACAAATACTACACAACCGAAAGAAATATACACACATCATAGAGCAAATGACGACCAAGTTAATAGAAATGGAAGAACAAGAATGGTCAGTCGAATACAGCAGGATTAAAGCTCACGCGAGGCATTAGCGCAAACCCTAAATTTCCTAAAATAATAACAGGACATGGCAATATCAAAATACACTTTTACAAGTACAAAATAACAGAGAGCCAAATGTGCTCATGTGATGAAGTTGAACAATCAGTCGAACACATTCTATGTGAATACAAAATATAGAACACGATAGGGATAGACTAAGAGCAGCAGTAGTAGGTCAAAATACTGGCAAGTTAGGAAATCCAAACATAATATAATATCCTTTAAAAAAACTTAAAAGAATTCGCGACCAGCATTTAAATAGACACAGTTCAGTGTGTAAATATGACAAGATAGAGAAGGAAAATTTTAAATGGAATAGGTAAAGAGTAGAAAATGATATGTACAAGATAAATTAAATGCGTGTATTATTACTGTATAGTAAACGAGAATGAAAAGAAATAAAGTTTATATATTAAAAAACCTATGTACATATGAAAGAATGTGTGTTTGCATGTGCTTATTTATGCATGTATGTATGTGTGTATTTATGTATGTATGTATGTATGTAAAAATGTTGTGTGTGTGTGAATGTATGTATGTATTTATATATGTATTAATGTCACTATGTATGTATGTATGTATATATATATATTTTATGTATAAATGTAAGTTTGTATGCATGTATGTGTGTATGTATTTATGTGTGTGTATGTAGGTATATGTATGAATATACCTATACTTGTATGTATTATGTATGTATCTATGTGTGAATGTAAATATGTTTGTGTGTGTATGAATGCATGTATATTTTTTATTTTATGTGTGTATATGCATATAAGTATGTACATACTTATGCATGTATGTGTATGAAAGAATGTATATATTTTTGTACGTAAAAGTGTATACACATAAATGTGTATGTATATGTATGTATTATATACGTATAAATGTATGCACATGTATATGTACGTATGTGCGTATGTTTTTGTGTACGCAAGTATGTTATACTGTTTTGTGTATGTATGTATTTATTTGTGTTTATTTGCGTGTGTGTGATTGTATGCATATATTTTTGTATGTATTGCGTATGTGAATATATTTACATATGTATGTTTGTATGTACGTACGTATTAATTCATATGTGTGTATGTATGAGTGTATGTACATATATTTTCATGTGTGTGTGTGTATATGAATGAATGTATATATGTATGTATGTTTGTACGTAAGGATGTACGTGTGTAAGAATGTTTATGTAGGAATGTATGTGAGTTTACATATATGTACCTATGTATTTCTGTAGGAAATGATGCGTTTGTATGTATGCGTGCGCTTAAAAATTTATTATATATGCAAGCATATGTATGAATTATGTAAAAGTGTGTACGTGTGCATGTATAATTGTTTGTATGAATGAATTTATGAATATATGTATGTGTATATGTGTGTAGGTAGGAACCCATGAATAATTATGTATAAATGTATGAATGTATGTATGTTTGTGTGTACGCATGTATTACGTATACGTGTTTATGTAGGTATGTACGCATATATATGTATGTATGTATGCGTATTTAATGTAAATATATATGTGTGATTATTTGTATGCATGCTTGTGTATGTATATATATATATGTGTGTATGTACGTGTGTATGAGTAAGTGTGGTATTATATATGTATGTATATATTTCGTGTATGTGTTTATATGTGTATGTAAATATGTATGCATGTATCTATTTATGTGTTTGCATGTGTATGAACGCACTTATTTATGTAAAGGTTGTGTATATATATATATTCATATGTGTACATATGTGTGTATTATGTATGTGTGTATGTATGTAAGTGTGTGCATATACGTATGTATTTATGTGTGAATATCTACTTGTGTATGTATATATATGTATATATATGTGTATGTGTGTAATCGTATTTATGTATATTCTTCATATATGTGTGTGTCCGTGTTTGTGTGTATATACGTATGTGTGTATGTATGACTTTATTTATGTATGTTGCTCTGTATGCATTTATGTATTATATACATATGTACGTATGAATATATATATTTATGTGTGCGTATGTGTGTAGTGTTGTATGTGTTTATGTGTGTGTAAGTATATATGTATTTTGGTGTGTATGTATGTATGTATATAAGCGTGAGTTTATCGATGTACGTATTTATATATTTATTTTTGTGTGTATGAATTTGTATGTGTGTTTTTATATATGTATGTGTGTATATGTGCACATACGTGTATGTATGTATGGGTTTATATGTATGTGTTTGTTTGTTTGTGTATGATTGTATTTATGTTTGTATTTTAGTATTACGTAGTATTGACGTATGTGTTTATGTATGTATGTATGTATTATGTATACGTATGTATGTATTGTATTTATGTAAGTATGTGTATATATATGTATGTATATCCATATATATATGTATGTGGGTATGAGTATGTGTTTTTATGCATGTCTGTGTATGTGTGTATTTATATATGTGTGTGTGTGTATTTATGTGTGTATATGTATGTGTGTGTTACTATGTAAGTATATATTAATGTATATATATAAATGTATGTATATATATATGTATGTATGTGTGTGTATGTAAGTATGTGTGTGTGTAATTATGTATTATTTTTTATTATCAGCAAGTTTCATTACTTATTTAAGTGCTAAATGCTTATATTATAATACAGTTTCGTTTGTAGGAAACGCCGAGGTTGGCATTTTGTGAACGTTTGTGTTGTCCTTTACATTTTTGGTATTATTATTATTGTTATTAACACATGAATTTATAAGAGCTCTATTTCATCTGTAACAAATTCGTACATGCCCTTTGATCAGTGTTCTAATGATTTTTGTTTTTGTAAATGTAAGAAATGACTTCAAAATTTTCTTTATTAACTCCTTTTTACTAACAACCAGCGCCCAAGTTTTAGAATTTCTCTTAAATAATTATATTTTTTTAAATATATTGTGCACTTATAAATAATATTTTATAATATATGGTCTTCCTTTTTGCAAAGGCATTTTGCACTCTCCGTTATCTTGAATGTGTGGACATATTCTTTAATTTTCCCACGTCCAGTTACGATTGCCGTAAAATTCGAAATTACGTTTAAACTCAGTTTAATCCTTTCCAATACGTTTGGGAAATATTGTTTAAGTTCAGATGCCTTCTTACACTGTTCCCATTCGTTTTCCCATTTTTTGGTGGCTTCTTCTTCTAATTCACTCTTAGGGTTTTCTTTGGAATTCTGTCGAAGGCGACTGACATCTCCGTGTTGCACTCTACTTTTTAGCTAAGCGGTCCGTTACTTTGTTACCGTGGATCCCTACCTGGACCTTGAAACACGAGATCTCTATTGTCCAGTTATTTCTTTCCAGGTTCATTAGGCTCTTCCTGATTTCTTCAATGATATTTTCGTGATATTAACGTTCTTTATTCAGTCAATTGTGATTCTGCTCTCGGTATATATGCCTATCGTGCGGGGGTATGTTCCGCAAAGTCTAAATCATGTATTATTACTAGCGATTTGGTAATGACTTTTTAATCCGCTTCGTTATAAGAGCTTCTGTTGTTCAGATAGAAGTCGTGTCGTGCATTCAGCTCGTTACTGACGAATATTACATCCTCGGCTTCGACCTCGCGGTCGTTAATTCTCCCCTCCGTGAAGAATTGGATAGTTTCTTCCTCGTATTCGTTGGATTCTGTGATGTTGAACAAGTGTGCAATGTTCGGCCAGCGGTTGAGTTCCACGTCTAGGTCGATCTTCTGTGTGTTCTTTTCGAGACCTTGTAACCCTTGGTTGCCTCCTCCGATTTGATGGTGATGGGTGTGGTTCCTCTCATAATTGAAAGTTCTTCACTCTACGTAGTACGAAATGCTTTGGCTATCCGTATGTTCATCAGCCTTCACACCCAAAAATACTTGCATCTGTTGAACTCGTACTTCAATGCCTCGATCCACACTGTTGCTCGATATAATAAACGTGGTAAAATTACTCCTTTGTATATTGTATTTAGAGTTTTGTGTTTGAGACCCCAAGACATTTTAAGAGATTTGGAAACGCTGAAATTTAGCTTGGTACATTTGTCGGCAGCGTGTCTTATATGTTTGCTAAATTTGAGCTTGTCGTCTATAACTATTCCTAAATACTGAATCAAAATTACTTGTTCTATTGGTTTGTTATTTAAATAGAATTTAATCTTTTTTCTTTCTTTTCCTCCTTGAAATTAATATTGCTTTAGATTTTCCTTCGTTGAAGTAAACCTTGTTCCTCTTTGACCAAGCAGTAAGCTTCTTTATTTCTATGTTCGCGAAGTTTTCTGCTTCACTAACTGTTTCGCCTCTAGTAATTAGCAATAAGTCGTCAGCAAATGGTAGGTACTTTGTCCGTCTCGTAAAATTAACGTTTACTAAAGAAATGTATTTTATGTCCCAGAGTCCCGGACCGCAACACGAAAATTGGGAGCACCCTTTATGTACCCCTAACTGGAGCCCAAATTTTTTAGTTTAAAGAAAGGCCGAATGCTGGGTAAAATAGCTCTTGGCTAAGTTCTAGCATTTTTTGGGCACTCGTAGGCTCTCAAATCATTCAGTATGGCAGGCCACCACGCGGCGTCGAAGGCTCCTTTGATACCCAGGATCAAAAATAATATAACATCTCCTGCTGTCAGTACTTCAAATACAAATTTCTTGACCGCCATCGCCGCGTTTATTGTGCTCTCTTGAGGCGTGAATCCAAACTAATTATGGTTCATAAAGTTATGAGAAAAAACATGGTGGTTAATTCTGTTTATTCAAACTTTTCTCTAGTATTTCCCTCCTGTGTTGACCAGACTTACACGGCGAAACTTGGTTATATCATCACCGTTTACGTTGTCAGATTTTGTAATTGGTAGCAACTTTATTATTTTCCACCGAACTGGGTAGAACCTTTTCTTAGAACAGCCATTGTACAGGGCTGTTATATATCTGGGGAAGATTTCAAAAGCACTTTTTTTATATCTCGCCAGTTATTCCAACACTTTTTAGGCTTTTTTACTCCCAATATTTCCTATTATATTTCTAATTTCTTCTATAGTGAAATCATTGTCGTCAGCCGTGCCCGAGGGATGTTTGATTGTAGTCTAGCTTGTTTATGATATTCATCGTCTTTTTGTTTTGTCTTCTGCTATGAAAAATTCCAGCACGTGCTATACGGTGTCTCTTGTTTCCTTCTTTAGCGTTTTTTCTGGTTATTTCAGCATCCATAATTGTGTGTTAAATTTCTTCTTCCCTGCAGCTAAATTGTATACTTCATTCCAGGGATTGGTGGCGGGCGTCAGGTTACAATAGGCTTTCCATTCGCTGAGTTTTTCCTTTTTAATTGTCGAACTCCTCCGTCCACAAGAGCTGTGTTCCAATTGACGTAGTCAGCGTGGGCGCGAGATTTGTTCCAAAAGATCGTTACATGCTTCTATCAGGTCTTCGTAGATTTCCTCAATTTTCTTCTAAATATCACTCATTAGAATCGCGCTTAGGCAGTGTTAAATCTAGGTCTTCGGATTTTTCCAGCTTGTTCGTCTTTCACATTTTTGCCGTTGCCAGTGGAATCAAGATTGCCACGAATTTTTCTATGTTACGCTATTGCAATATAAACCTGAATTCTTAGGAGTGTAAATCAGGGCTGTTCCATTTACCTTGGCTTATAGCGTAATGAATGATTTTGTGGTCCGGGCACCTGCCCTGATCCCAAATTACCCATTCGTCCACTGCTCTAAGAAATTGAATACTGTCTATTGTTGGGACAGTTTTGCTGCTTCTATGTAAGTATCTTTGTACGTATGTATGTATCTAACTATATATGAATGTATGTACGTATGTATGTATGAATGTATGTACGTATGAATTTATGTACGTACGTATATATTTATATATGTACGTATGTATTTATATATATGTATGTATGTATTTATGGTTGAATGTATGTATTTATGTATGTTGGTAGGTATGTATGAATGTATATACGAATGTATGTATGTATATACGAAATTATGCATGTATGTGTATAAGTAGTTATATACGTATTTACGTATATGTGCAATTATTACTACGTATTTTTAATGCATAATTGATTGTATGTATGTAGGTGTGTATGTGATTACATATGTATGTGGGTGTACTATGTATGTATATAGGTACGTTTGTATGTAGGAATGAATATACGTATGTATGTAAATGAGAGTATTGGTGTAAACATATTTACGTATGTACCTATACTAGTTTATAATTATGTACGTATGCGTGTATGTACCTATGCATGAATGGAATGTATGTATGTATGTATGAAATTATGTATGTATGGTTGCATGTATATATATGTGTAAAGGTGTACACGTGTACATGTATGTATGCATGAGTCCATGAATATATTTATGTACGTGTATGTGTACGTTTGTACGAATATTTTGCATATATGTGTGTATATTTGTATATAAGTTTGCATGTACGCAAGCATTTTATATTTAAATATATATGTATGTATGCATGTATGTATGTGTGTATGATTATACGTTAGTTTGCGTGAATGTGTGTATGTATGTGTGCATGATTACATATATGTATGCATGTATGTATGCATAAAAACACGTATGTATATAGTATGTTCTTATATATGAATGTGTGCATGTGATTATCTGTGCATTTAAATACGTATTTATTCATAAATGTATGTTTATGTGTACGCTTGTATGCATGTGTGTATGTATGTATGAACGTATGTATGGATGTATGCATGTATAATTTATTTTATGTATCTTTGTATTTATGTAAGTCTGTACATATGAATTAAAATGTGCATGCGTACCTGTATGTATGAATTAACGTACGAATGAATGTATACACGTTTCTTTGAATCTATGTAGGTATATATATAAATATATATCATATGCTTAATTATGTCTATATATATGTATGCTTGTTTTACTACGTATGTATTTCAAATACGTGTGTGTATGTATGTATGCTCGTATATGTGTATATACTTCCTGTTTTTATGTACGTAATTTTGTATGTACTTATATATGTATGCATTAAATTCGTATGTATGTATGTTTGTATGCATTCATATGTATATGTATGTTCGGTTATATATATATGTATGTATGTTTAAAAGTACGTATGTGTGTGCGAAAATGTATGCAGATATATAAGTTTTATGTCAGTAGGTGTTAATGTATTTATATGTATGTGTGTAGGTATTTATGTAGGTAGGTATTTATGTATGGATGTATTATGTGCTTTGCATTTATGTACGAATTTATGGGTGAAAGTATGAATATATATGTAAGTATGTATGTTTGTATGTATTCATGTATCTATGTATGTATGTGTTTACGAATAATACTATGTATTTACGGATTTCTGTAAGTATGTAGGTATCTGCGTCGGTATGTATGAATGTTTGCATATATATATATATATATGTAGCATGCGTGTATATGCATACTTATATATGTATGTGTTCAGGTGTGTATATTTTGTGTATGTATGTATATTTCAGGGTACGCGATTTTGTGTGCATTTTTACGCGTATGTATGTATATGTGTATGTATGTATTTTTACATGTGATCATGTATGCATTCATTTACGTATGTATATATATATATATACACATGTATGTGTGTTATGTCTGTAGGCATGCATGTGTATAATTGTGCACGGTTATATCCATATGTAATTTGTGTATAGGTATCTAGTGCGTAACTATGCATGTATATTCGTATGTATGTATGTATGTGTATATGAATGTATGTGAGAGTATTGGTGTGTGCAAAATATATGTCTTTATGTATGTATATGTGTATATTTGTGTATGGGTGTTTATTTGTGTGTTTATAGTTGTAGGTGTGTATATATATGCACGTATGTTTGTGTATTCAGGGTGTCCCAGGAGGAAAGGACCTAACTTCGGGAGAGTGTTCCTTAGGTCAAACGATACCGATATAACCCAAAACACCTATATCCAAAGTTCAATGCTTACGGAGATATTGGTCAGAGAAGAGTGTGGACGTCTTTGGTGTCTGCGTACTGTTGTCTGTCCGTGACGTCATACTAGTCATATGCACTTCACTTT
>Ga0131853_10002829_pt1 | contig 31140 bp, 31 predicted proteins | sample TergutLab28metaG_FD_92764 | JGI IMG/M metagenome (GOLD analysis project Ga0131853, IMG submission 92764) | Labiotermes labralis P1 segment gut microbial communities from Petit-Saut dam, French Guiana - Lab288 P1 (version 2) (version 2) | ecosystem: Host-associated > Arthropoda: Insects >... | reverse complement strand
GCAGGCTTGGTAGAAGGAGACGGTCGTGGGAACTTCCTGCCCAATGACCCGATCACTCGTGAGCAATTGGCAGCGATGCTGGCCCGTACGGGTGTGTACGCAACAGAGGCCGGAGAGATGCCGTTCTTGGATGTAGACGCCATCAGCGGCTGGGCTGCGCACTTGGTGTACACGACCTTCACCGAAGGCTGGATGGTCGGCGATACCCAAGGCGACTTCCGCCCCCGCGCTAACATTTCTCGTGCGGAGGTAGCGACAGCGGTGAACCGTATCCTAGGCCGCATCGACAGCCGCGCCGCATTGGAGGCGTTGGAAGAGTTAGACATAGCGGACGCGCGGAACTTCCCAGATGTGGCAGACGATGCATGGTACTTTGCGTCCGTGCTAGGTGCTACGAATGACCACTATTTGACTAGGGGTGGTGAGGGTATTAGTGGGAAGGCAATTGTTGGGTAGTAGATAGTAGGACAGTGTGATATACAACAACCAGGGCCCGGTGCGTACGCACCGGGCCCTGGGGCTTTTGTTCGTATAATCGAACCATTTGCGAATCAGCCTGTGAAGAAAGGCAAATAAAAACGCCCTGAGAACAGGGCGCAGACGGTGAAGCCATTCAGTAATCATAAGACTTCGTGTAGTAATATGTCTGGCGATCAAACAAAAGCTATCCCATAATCAGCTCCATCAAAGCATCCACCAAACCCTCCATAGGCACCTTCCCCACAATCTCGCCGTGACAAAACAACAGCCCCTCCCCCACGCCGCCAGCGATGCCGTAATCAGCGGCGGCGGCTTCGCCGGGGCCGTTGACGGCACAGCCCATGACAGCTACGGTAATCTCACGGGTCTCGGTTGCGAGGCGGGCCTCCACCTCATTTGTTAACGCAATCAAATCAATCTGACATCGGCCGCAGGTGGGGCAAGAGATGATCTCTGGCCCGAACCGACGGAGGCCTACACTCTGTAAAATGGCGCGGGCCGCCCGAACTTCTTCTACCGGGTCATCCGTGAGAGACACCCGGATGGTGTCGCCAATGCCGTCTAGCAGCAAGCTGCCGATACCGATAGCACTTTTGATCGTACCCACATAGGCCGTCCCCGCCTCGGTGACCCCGAGATGCAAAGGATAGCTTGTCCGCCGGTGGAGCAGACGATAGGCCTGTACCGTGTCCGCTACGCTAGAGCTTTTCACAGAGAGACAGATGTTATCAAAATCGAAGCGGTTTAACATGGCGATATGACCGAGGGCACTCTCTACCATACCCTCTGGCGTGGGGCCGTATTGGGCGAGGATATCACGCTCTAATGACCCGCCGTTGACACCGATGCGAATGGGGATATCTTGAGTGGCGCAGGCATGTACCACTTGCGCCACCTTATCATCCCCGCCGATGTTGCCGGGATTGATGCGGATTTTGTCCGCCCCGGCGGCTACGGACTCTAAGGCCAGACGGTAATCAAAATGAATATCCGCCACCATGGGCAAGGATACTTGGCTCCGAATTTCACCCAAAGCACGGACGGCTTCCATATCCGGGACAGCGAGGCGCACGATTTCACAACCCGCCGCCTCTAAGCGCCGAATTTGGGACAGTGTGGCGGGGACATTCTCGGTTTTGGTGGATGTCATCGACTGTACCGCAACCGGTGCCCCGCCGCCAACGGGGACACCACGGACTAGTATTTGTTTTCTCATCGGGTGACAATCCTGACAATGTCGTTGAACATAATGAAAATCATAAATCCGAACAAGAGCACCATACCCGCTGTGTTGATATAGTTCTCAATATTGGGATTCACTTTTTTGCGGGTGATCCTCTCAATGGCGGTGGTTACCACCATGAGGAATATCCGGCCCCCATCCAGCCCAGGAATGGGCAACAGATTCACCATAGCCACACTGATGGAAATCAGGGCCATGAGAAAGGCCATCACCCAAAGGGTATCTGCGGCAGACTGCGCCTCTTGCCCGGCGGTATTCATCACGTCTACAATCCCCACCACGCTGGACACGTCACCGATGCCCGCTTGCCCTGTGGCAAACATGCGGAAGGTCAACGGCAGTTGGCGCATAAAATCTTGTGTGTCTCTGGCGGCAAAGGCAATCCGGTCTAAGGGCGTAGGTGCCTCATTGCGGGCGAGATCCAAGCCGAATCGAGGATCATCAGATCCCGGAAACACCCGGGGCTCTAATGGAAGCCCCAGAAGCGACACTCGTGCCCCGTCCCGGATGACCACCATGTCTACCGTGTCTCCAACGGAGAGTTGGAGAAACATGCCGATATTATTGGCCTGATAGACCCGCAACCCGTCAATACTGTGGATGGTGTCACCGACCATAAGACCCTCCGGCCCCTCGTGCTCAAATCCGGGGGCGAAACCCTCTAAGGTGGTGGTTGGCAGAGTGCTTAGTGTGCTTGTCATGGCAAGCAGGATTAAAAATCCCGCCACGATATTCATTGTGGAACCGGCTAAAAAAATAACTAACCGCTTCCACAACGGTTTTGCAAACAAGCTTTTTTCACCCTGCACCTCATTATCGTCCCCGTCTAAGGCGCAAAATCCGCCCATGGGGATAGCACGGAGGGTATATAGGGTCTCTTTTCCTTGTTTCTTGAGCAACTTCGGCCCCATGCCGATGGCAAACTCTGGCACCCCCACCCCAAAGGCTTTGGCCGCAATAAAGTGGCCGAACTCGTGGATGGCAATGATGAGACCGAAAATAAGGATGGCGATGATGATATACATGTATTGTCCTTTCGCCGATGGGATGGGGGCGGTCGATATAGACCGCCCCTAAGAATTGTATGCAAATGTGACTGGGATTAGCCCTGTAAGAACAGCGGCAGAAGAAATACCAGCCCCGTGACGAAGGGAGCCACAAACACCATGCTGTCAAACCGGTCTAACATACCCCCATGGCCGGGGATGAGGTGGCCGAAATCTTTTTTGCCGTACTCCCGCTTCATCATGGAGAAGGCCAAGTCCCCCAGTTGGGTCACAGCACTGCCCAGCAACCCATAAATCGGCACGGCCCACAGGGTGTAAGAGGCGTCAAATTCCAGCACCATGACTAACGTAAAAATCAGCATAGCGACAAGGGATGCCACAAACCCGCCGATACTGCCCTCAATGGTTTTTTTCGGACTGACTTTTTCAATGAGTTTCCGCCGACCAAAGGTGAGGCCAGCAAAATAACCGCCGCCGTCGGACAAAAACGCAATAGCGAAGGGGAGCAACACATAGAACCGTCCGTCAAAAAATAGCCCGACATCACCGAACAAAAACCCTTCCGGAATGGCCCGCAGGGTGGATAGCGTGCCGAGGAACATCGGAATCACCGCCCCGCCGAAAAAGGCCAGACAGAGATGAGAAAAAGGCATGGCATGAGCAGTATCATAGGCCAATATTGCCTCCACCAGCAAGGCAATGAGTAGCAAAATGGCCACAAATACCCCAAGTAGTATAGAAGTAGAAAAGCTCATAGAAAACGGAATCAAAAAAGCCGCACCAGCACAGTAGCCCAGCATCCGCCGCACGGAGAGAGCCCCGGTCGCACCGATAAACTCCAACGCTGACACAGCGGCCACCGCACCCAGCAATATTCCGAAAGCCCAAGGGGGCAGTAGGAAAATTACAACAAGGAGCACCGGTACACAAACCGCCGCCACAATGAGTCTCGTTTTCATGGGAATATCCTCTTCTTTCTAAAACAACGTGACCTATTTACTCACGCCGCCGTATCTTCTGTCTCTCTGTTGAAAGGCGGCAATCGCCCGGTCTAATTCCCGCGGGCCGAAGTTCGGCCAGAGGGTGTCTGTAAAATAAAACTCGCTATAGGCCAACTGCCACAAGAGAAAATTACTCAGCCGATACTCTCCGGAAGGGCGAATAACCAGATCCGGATCCGGGACACCGGCAGAGTAGAGATAATCTGCAAACCGTGCTTCCGTTAAAATCGGCGCTTTGTCTGCGGCGTAGTCTTTGGCATAGGCGACAGCCGCTTGTAAAATATCGTCCCGACCGCCATAGTTGAGGCAGATGTTGACCTGTACCCCTTCAAACCGGCGGGAAATTTCCTCAGTCTCGGTAATGAGCTGCTGCAACCCGGCTGATAGCACAGACGTGTCGCCGAAAAATTTCATCCGAACCCGGTCCCGTTCCATCTGGCCGATGGCCTCTCGGAGATATCTCTCTAACAGTCCCATGAGTTCTTGCACCTCATCGGCGGGCCGTTTCCAGTTTTCTGTGGAAAAGGCGTAGACCGTGAGATATTCAATGCCGATTTCTTTGCAATAGGTCGCCACAGTACGGAAATTTTCCGCACCAGCGGCGTGGCCCGCCTTCCGAGGCAGACCACGGGATTTGGCCCAGCGGCCATTGCCATCCATGATGATGGCAATATGACGGGGAAGTTGGGTGGTGTCCAACTGCCCCGTCTGTTTTTTGCGAAGCCATTTCATACTAAAGTTCCGATAACTCTTTTTCTTTTTTTGCGGTGAGGTCGTCTACCTCTTTGATGAATTTATCTGTCAGTTTTTGCAAATCCCGCTCGGCGTTTTTCAAGTCGTCCTCGGTCATCTCGGCAGCTTTTTGCTCTTTTTTCGCCGCCTCTACCGCGTCTCTGCGGACGTTGCGGATGGTTACTTTACAGTCCTCACCATATTTGCGGACTTGCTTGCCCAGTTCTTTTCTCCGCTCTTCTGTGAGTTGGGGGAAGCTGAGGCGGATGAGTTTCCCATCATTTTGGGGGTTGATGCCCAAATCAGAGCTTAAAATTGCCTTCTCAATGTCACCCAACACCCCGGCATCCCAAGGCTGGATGGTAAGGGTCCGCGGGTCCGGTGTGCCGATAGAGGCCACCTGGGCAAGAGGGGTCTGGGTGCCGTAATAAGAGATGGACACCTGGTTCAAGACAGCGACATTGGCCCGCCCCGCCCGTACAGAGTTAAACTGGCTCTCTAAAAACGTGATGGCCTTTTGCATTTTTTCTTCGTATTGCAGATATTCGTTGCTCATAGTAATTCCCTTCCTTTCAAGTGTTTCTAGCGTTTTACTATCGTACCAAGCTGCTCTCCTTGTACCACCCGCAGAATGTTCCACGGGTCTTGCAGGGCGAATAAAATAACCGGGATATCGTTATCCATCGAGAGAGATGTAGCGGTAGAGTCCATGACCTGTAAGTGCTGGGCCAAGACATCATCGTAGGTAATAGAGTCGTATTTCACAGCCTTCGGGTCAACATTGGGGTCTGCGTTATAGACACCGTCTACGTTCTTAGCCAGCAAAATCACCTCTGCCCCAATCTCGGCGGCTCGGAGAACCGCTGCGGTGTCTGTAGAAAAATAGGGGTTCCCTGTGCCGCAGGCGAAGATGACCACCCGGCCCCGTTTGAGGTGCTTATCCGCCTTTAAGCGGATATAGGGCTCGGCAATGGCCCGAATCTCTAATGCCGTCTGTACTCGGACACTGACGCCGTTTTGCTCTAAGACATCGGCTAAGGCGATGCTGTTCATCACGGTGGCCATCATACCCATGTGGTCGGCCCGGCTCCGCTCCATCTTGCCGCTGCCGTCTTTGACCCCCCGCCAGAAGTTGCCGCCGCCGACTACAATGCCGACCTCAACCCCTTCTTCGATGCAGGCTTTGATGACTTGGGACACCTGTCCCATCATGTCGAAATCTAAACCGAACCGTTCTTTGCCGGCCAGCGCTTCGCCGCTGAGTTTGAGTAAAATCCGCTTATATTTCGGGCTGCTCCGCTCCATAACTACACCGCTCCATTTTATCTATAATAGAATTCCACCTACTATTTTACCCTATTTTCCGTCTCTTGGAAAGAGGTTTACAAAAAATTTTCCTTACTTTCCAAAACATGCCAGTATAAGCGGCGTACTTTGCCCATAGAATAGTACGAATATTCTATATCGTCCGGAGGCATACTTTATTTTGGAACACCTCAAACAATTAACGCTGGATGCACTCGCGGTCTATCTGCTTAATGCGGCCCTTATCATGCTGGTAAGGCTTGGATGAATGATTTGCCCCATTGTGGGGCATAGTAAATCCGAATCACTCTAAATTACTCGTTGCGAAAGGAATGAATGTTCCATGATTATGGATCGAATCGCTCTGGTCTTAGCCATTATTGGTGGACTCAACTGGGGCAGTGTGGGAATCTTCGGCTTTGATATTGTCGCAGCCCTGTTCGGCGGCCAAACCGGCGGCCTCAGCCGGGTCATCTACACCTTAGTCGGCCTAGCCGCCCTCTGGTGTATCTCTCTGCTCTTCCGAGAGCGGGGCGTGGTGGACGAAAACGCATAGCACGAAAAAATAACGATACGCCTTGGAAGCAGTGCTTCCAAGGCTGTTTTACTTTCTGCGTCATATATTTTTTCACCCCTTTTTAGTTATGTTAACACTTTGTGCATAATTGAAAGCATACTGTATGTGGATAACTCTGTGGATAATGTGTGAAACCCATAGGGCCGTAAGGAAATGGATGCGCAGAGTTTGGCAGAATATGCAGATGGATTTGCATATTCAATAATCCTGCGCTGGGACTTGATCTATTGACTTCGCCGCCCCCTTGCTTCGCAAAGGGAATCATGATATACTACTCAAAGCAAAATCCCAAACCGAATATATGAAGGAGAGAAGAAGTATGTCAAACTATACCATTATCGCCAACAACACCTGTGACTTACCGAAAGAAATTGTAGATACGCTAAAAGTCACCTTCTTGCCCCTAGGGTTTAGCATCGGGGACGAGACCTTTAAGGAGATGCCTAGCAAAGAGTTTTATCAGAGAATTCGCGATGGTGCCATGCCCACCACCAACGCCGGAAACGTAGGCGAGTACACAGATTTGTTTGAGGCCGAGCTCTCCGCTGGGAATGATGTACTTTGTATCGTGTTCTCTTCCGGCCTTTCTGCCACGTATAATTCCGCTGTCATGGCGGCCCAAGAGATGACGGAGAAATACCCGGATCGCAAATTGTACTTAGTGGACTCTCTCGCCGCCTCTGCGGGCGAAGGGCTGTTGGTGCAAGGTGCCTGTGAACGACAGGCCGCCGGCAAAAGCATTGAAGAGGTCAGAGATTGGCTTGAGGCCACAAAAGGTAAGGTCGTCCACTACTTTACTGTCAACGACTTAGGCCACTTAAAGCGGGGCGGCCGCGTCTCTGCTGCCCAAGCCATGGTGGGTAGTATGCTGGGGATTAAACCCATTCTGCGGGTCGATGAGACCGGTCACCTAGTCCCCATGGACAAGGTGCGGGGTCGGAGTGCCGCATTACAAAAACTGGTGTCTTTGCTGGGTGAAAAAGGTGTGGACATTCAAAACCAGACCGTCTACATCAGCCACAGCGATTGTTTAGACGAGGCCCAAGGGCTAGCGCAGCAATTCAAAGACAAGCTAGGCGTCAAAAAGGTGATCATCGGCGACATCGGGCCGGTCATCGGCTCTCACACCGGAATTGGTGTGCTGGCGGTGTTCTGCTTGGCTGACGGTCGATAAATACATAGAAATGAAACACATAGGGCCGCCCTTGCAAAAAGGGCGGCCCTATGTGTTTCATCTAGAAGAACAGGGCGAACACAAGGTTCGGCTCCTATACGGAATAAACGCCGAATACAAAAGCCGGGCCAGAGCATGATGCTCTGGCCCGGCCATTACTTTTGATTTAGAGATACCCGAAATACGTTGTGGTGTTCAGTACGCTACAGTGAATGGTCCGAAATGTGCCATTCCCTTGTGGGAACTGTGCTTGGAATACTACATTTGCCGGTGCAGGCCGCTCACCATTGAGTAGCCGCTGGGCATTGGCCCACGCTCTGTCAGAGATGGCGATGGGTGCCCGGCCGGCCCAAGGATACTGACCCGGTTGGTGAACAACGCCGTGGATGGTATTGGGAAACTGAGGGTGTGCCACACGATTGAGCACTACATTACCAACTAAAAGTTGATGCTCATCACTTAGCCAGTTAGAGCCAGCCTCATGTTGGATGGTCAGGGCCAACCAGAACAAGTCGTCTTGGGTGGGGTTTGCCGGGGCTGGGGCAACATCGCCGCTAACACCAGAACCACCAGAACTAACTGGAACACCTTCCGGGGCGGCAACTGCGCCGCCGACTTCACCGGGGGTGATGACGGTTGCTTCTTCGCCGGGTTCAGGGACAGGAGCCATCCACGCCGGAGCCATGGTGCCATCAAAAGGTGCCAAGTGAATGGTGCTGGCCCAACCTGTGTACTCGCCGTTTGTGACGAGAACCCAGCCATCTACCGCTCTGCCTACGGTGGTAACAATGGTGCCGTTGGCGATAGAGCCGACCCGCTCATACTCTCTGTCGGGCCCTTCTCTTAGATTCTTACTAGATGCCACGATTAAATATTGAACCGGCGCATCGTTTAGCTCTGTAATCTCCGCCGCAATCAAATAGTTTGCGATGGCGATGGCAATCTCTTCCGGTGTGTCGTCTTCCCCTTCAAAGAAAGCGGTGGGTGCAAGGTCTAACCCCTCGGCCTCAATCTTGCTGTTCCAACGAGTCTCTGCGGCGGCACCTGCTACGAGGGCCTCTTCTGTGCCTACCGCTGCTGCGGCAAACATGGCTTCTAAATAGGTGGTGTCTATTACAATTGCTTCTTCTTCCGGCTCTGCTTCTACATCTGCATCCAACTCAACCGTCGCCATCGCTACGGGAGCCAGAATCAGAGCCGCTAATAAACTGAGGCAAAGTAACCTCTTCCATATACATTTCATAACCTGTTTCTTCTCCTCTTATCTGCCGGTCATTTTTCGTCACGTAATGATTACAGTTTGAGATTGAATTGTAACCATTTGTAACGACTATACCATACCCTCCCAAAAAAATCAAGCACTTTTTCTCGACATCAATTATGGTAAACCGTATTTTATTCAACGAATTGTGTCTTTATTTCGTGAAAACAATCTGATTCTTGTCGTTTTGCATGAATATCCTGCGATAACAAACGGACATTTTTTACGCATAATCGAATTGTTGACATTATGTCAAGTTCGGCACAATCTTCCATTCACTGCCGCCTCGGCGGAGTGCTGTCTCTTGGAAGCAAAGGGCTTGCAGGTCTGTCACAGCGGCCTCTATCTCTATCATGCGTGCGGCGGCGGTACCCAATGTCTTTGCGTCCCCAGCCCTGCTTATAATAGGCGTAGTTGTAACTTTTGTCAAGCGGCGAAGCAACCCTCGCCCTGTTTCGTTGGTCGCAAGGGGGCGAATATACGGCGGCATCGCCGGGCGGTCGGATGGGGTCAGCCCTAAGCACATAGACAACGTCAACCGCCGGATACGGGACAAATGATAGCGCTTTGTTTTGGCCCCTTCCCACAGTTCCGCCAAACTCCCGGCGCGGCTGGCCGCATTGCGGATGCGGGTACTAAGACCCTCACTGTCATCCAAGTATCCCGTAGCGGGGGGGGCTTGTAATCGGAGTAGGGCGAGCATCACCGCTTCTATCCGGGCCGCCCCAGCGGGGCCTCTGCCCATTTGCTGTTCTCTGCGAAATATCCCTGCCGCCGCATCCGGCATGTAGTCCCAAGGTTCTGTGCCGTCAAATAATAGGTTGCGGAGATAGGTTGCAGAGGCGTACCCTTCCGCCGGGGTGCTGCTGTGATGCCCTACCCCTTGCCGGTGGACGGGTAGCGGACGCATGTCTACCCCACTATAGCGGATGGCGCGGATGTATTCTATTCCTAACAAATTATTGGGGGATCGGAGTACGTTCCCCACAACCTCACACTCATTTAGCGCAGATTGACAGGCGGCACCGTAGGGCAGACCCTCTGTCATCTTCGCCCGAATCGTGTTCTGCACCTCTGGTGTGTCTAATGCCTCTGCTACGTAGGCCAATGCATCTCTACTGGCCGTCTCACAACCAAATACCAGCTCTGATGCGCCTATGGCTGAAAGCAGGGCCACGCCGCCCCGGGCAAAGGGCTCTGCCGATCCCAACACGTAGGGTGCAGGCAGTTCCACCACCAAGTCCGCTCCGGCGGCCACAGCGGCGTGGGCACGGGCAGACTTATGAAACACCGCAAGGTCTCCCCGCTGGACACAGTTGCCGCTCATGACACACACCACGGCCCCCTCTGTTCCCACAGTAGCACGAGCGGCCTCTATGGGCACAACATGTCCGTTATGAAAGGGGTTAAATTCCGCAATAATCCCGGCAATTTTCATAAAATTCTCCAAAAACCCAGAAACAGGTTGTATTTTTCACAGAAAAGCGTTAAACTAATAAGTGCATTCAATATGGGGACGGTTTATGACCGTCCCTTACATTATAATACAAGAGGTGCCGAAATGAAAGTATTAGTCATCAACGCAGGTAGTTCGTCTCTCAAGTATCAGCTATTCGACATGAACGGAGAGCAGGTGCTGGCCAAGGGACTTTGTGAGCGAATCGGAATCGACGGGCATATCACCCATACCCCCCTTTTAGAAGGCAAGCAGGTCTTTGACGAAGATGTACCCCTCCCGGATCACCAAGCCGCCATCGCCATTGTCATGGAAAAGTTGATGAGCCCCGAGTCCGGCGTCATCGCCGACAAAAGTGAGATCAAAGCCGTGGGCCATCGGGTGGTACACGGCGGCGAGCATTTCTCTGCCTCGTCTCTCATTGATGAAAACGTGCTTCAAGGGATTCAAGACTGTGTGCCCTTGGCACCCTTGCACAACCCGGCTAACATTACAGGCATCACCGCCTGCCAAGCAGTCTTAGGTAACAACGTGCCCCAAGTGGCGGTATTCGATACGGCGTTTCACCAAACTATGCCACGCCACGCCTATACCTATGCGATCCCCTATGATTATTATGAGAAGCATAAAATCCGCCGCTACGGTTTCCACGGCACCAGCCACCGCTATGTAGCGGATCGGGCCGCTGAGATGCTGGGTCGGCCCTTAGAAGAATTAAAACTCATCTCTTGCCATATGGGCAACGGCTCGTCCGTCTGCGCCATCGACGGCGGGAAGAGTGTAGACACCTCCATGGGCTTTACCCCGCTGGCCGGTGTACCCATGGGAACTCGCAGCGGCGACATTGATCCCTCAATTATTGAGTTTCTCACAGAAAAAGAGGGACTGACGGTAAAAGAGGTACTCAATATCCTAAACAAAAAGTCCGGCGTGCTGGGCGTGTCCGGTGTGTCGTCTGACTTCCGGGATCTCGGTAAGGCTGCCAGCAGCGGAAATGAACTTGCCGCCCTTGCCTTAGAAGAATTCTACTACGGCGTTTCCAAGTACATTGGTGCCTACGCCGTTGCCATGGGCGGCGTGGACGCTATTATCTTCACCGCCGGCATCGGCGAAAACGGTGCCACCGAGCGGGAGGCGATTTGCAAGAACCTAGGCGTTATCGGACTCAAGCTTGACCCAGAGAAAAACAAAGTCCGCGGGAAACAAGTAGACGTCACTGCCGAAGGCTCAAAGGGCCGGGTGCTGGTGATCCCCACCAATGAAGAGTTGGTCATTGCCCGAGATACGTTGGAGATTGTCGCTGATTAGATGCCATACCAAAACGAATACAGATGATTCGTTTTAGAGTGTCCGACCTGTGAGCTAGGCCCTTTGGGGGCGATGTGAATGTCACATCGCCCCTTTTATTTGCTCCGGCAGTTTCGCCAAATACCGGTTGTGAATCATCCGTACACTGTCCGCCGTATTCCCGCCCAGCCGCCAAGCAACCTGATGCCAGCTCAGATCATCTTGATAACGAAGTGTAAAAATCAGACGAATCTGGCTGTCGTCAATGGAGTCGATAAAGGACTGTAACCCGCTCCACTCGGCCATGGCTTGCGTTCGGCTCTGGGCAAGTTGGTCTTTGAGATCGGTGAGCTGGGGGACCAAATCCCCCAACAAATCACCGCCGGGCCCTAACCAGCGCATCCCGTCTATCCGGGACGCTTTGCCGGAGAGGGCGTGTTCAATTTTGCGGATGCGCCCGGTCAACTCTTGGATTTCGAGTTTTAACCAGCAGAACTGGCTGAGTCGCTCTTTCGTCATGATAGGAAAAAGCCGGGCTCCACATCCAATGCTTTACAAATGGCGCAGTATTCGCTTACACGCAGATGCCGCTTTCCGTTTAGGGTCAGGCTCACCGCCGTGGTGGTAAGCCCCGTTTTTCGGCAGAGATAGGTTTGGGTTCTGCCTGTTTCTTTCATATAGCTCCGAATTTTCCTTACAACATCCATTTTTGTGACCTTCCTTTTCAGTTTCGTGTCATGTTCCCATCATAAGATAAGGGCACCGAACTGAACGAACAATGTTTGTTTTTGTGGTTTTCGGAAAAAATATTTTGGAAATGCAATGAAATTGTTCTGTTTTTGTTGGATGCAGAAATATGTTCGCTCTGCTTTTTAATTTTCTTGCTGTTAGGGTTGTTAAAAGCCTGCATTTTATGATACAATGAAAAAATGAGCACAATAACCGAAAGGAGAAGCCGAAGATGTCAAAGGAAACGCAAGGCCGCAAAATCTCTCTGCAACGGGCGGAAGAATTAAAATCCCACACCGCAGAATATCTGGCCAAACGGCCTCACATTGTAAAGGGAACAGACCCTGACGCCATTGAGAAGTATGAGACGCAGAAAGCAAAACTATTAACACTCTTAAACGGCAGTGAAGCGGACTGGAACGACTGGCAGTGGCAGATGAAGCACCGCATCGACGGGCCGGAGCTATTATCCGAGCTCTTAGACCTGACCGAGCAAGAGCAGACAGATATCCGCTCTTTAGGCGACATGTACCGCTTTGCCGTTACACCTTATTATCTGGCACTCATCGACCCTGCCGACCGGTTAGACCCTATCCGGGCCCTGTCTGTGCCCACGTCTCCGGAAATGGATGATACAGGGGAAGCCGACCCCATGGGGGAAGAGTTTACCAACCCCGCAGGCATCATCACCCGGCGCTATCCGGATCGTTTGATTTTAAACGTCACCAACGCCTGTGCTATGTTCTGTCGCCACTGCCAACGGCGGCGGCGGATCGGAGACACGGATGTAGATGTAAATAAAGAGCTGTTAGACGAGAGCTTCGAGTACATTCGGAACAATCCAGAAATTCGCGATGTCTTAGTAACAGGCGGCGATGCACTGGCCCTCACCAATGAGCAGTTGGAATACATCCTGCAAAACCTGCGGAGCATCCCTTCTGTAGAAGTCATCCGCCTCGGCACCCGAACCCCGGTGACCTTGCCTATGCGGATTGACGATGCATTTTGTGAGATGGTTGAAAAATATCACCCCCTCTACCTCAATACCCACTTTAACCACCCGAGAGAGCTTACACCGGAGGCGGTGGCGGCCTGTGCCAAACTGTCAAAAGCCGGTGTCCCCATCGGAAACCAAATGGTACTACTCACCGGGGTCAACAATGATAAATATGTCGTACAGTGTTTGAATCACGAGTTGATGAAGGCACGGGTGCGCCCCTATTACATCTTCCACGCCAAGGCCGTAAAAGGCACCGGTCACTTCGGTGTCAGCGTGGATGACGGGTTAGAGATTATGGATCATCTACGGGGCAGAACCAGCGGTATGGCTATCCCCACCTATATCATCAACGCCCCCGGTGGCCTTGGCAAGATTCCAATCCTGCCGGAATACTTGGTGGCCAAAGACGAGGACACGGTTACACTCAAAAACTGGGAAGGAAAGCTCATCGAGTATCCCCGTGGATAGAAGTGTCTCCAAATTTCGTCAAAATTAGAGGATGTCTCGGATAATTCGCTATAATATGGCTCTATTGTGCTATATTTGACATGCAGTTTCTGTCGAAACTTGGCGATAGACAGAGAAAAAGATAAAAATTTACAGAAAACGAAGGAAACGTCACTTGTTATGAAGATTTTTGGTAACAAACGAAATGCGGCCCACGTTGCAAAACCACAAAAACCCCGACGGCGGGGCCTGCGTATTTTTCTGATCATTATGGTCTCTCTGTTGGTGGTGGCCGGCGGTGCTTATCTCGCACTCAGCTACTTTATCCGTCCACCGGTGCTGGACACCGTTGTCCTTCCACCCAGAGAAGCGCCATCGGCCCCACAGCCAGGCAATGAGCCGTCTGTCTCGAACGAGCCGGAAGAGGTGGAGTTAGAGATATTCACCGTCCTCATCGCCGGACAGGATAACGTGGGCCACATTGGGTTGACCGATGCTCTGATGCTGGCTTCTGTTAACGTGTCAAATGGTGCCATCAACCTTGTCAGTATCCCTCGGGACACCATGGTGGACGTGAATGCCGCAGATCGGAAGATTAACGCAGTCTTTCCTATCACCGGCTCCATGGACAACTTGGTGGAAGAGGTTGGGCGGATCACCGGATTTTTGCCGGACTATTACATCACCATCGGCCTGCGCGCCTTCATTGATTTAGTGGATGTATTAGGCGGTGTGGAGTTCAACGTACCGATCCGGATGCAGTATAACGACCCCTACCAAAGCCCACCACTACACATTAACCTCCAACCCGGCGAACAGCAACTGACCGGCGAACAGGCCCAACAGCTGGTGCGGTTTCGCGGCTATCCCAGCGGAGACATTGGCCGGATTGAAACCCAACACGCGTTCCTGCACGCCGTAGCGGGCGAGTTATTGCAGATTGGCAATGTGGCCCGGATCACTGACTTGGCGGGGATTTTCATTGAACATGTGGATACAAACATGCCCTTGGGCAACCTGATTTGGATGGGAACCCAGCTCATGGGAATGGACGAGGAAAACCTCAACTTCCATACCATGCCCGGCGAGCCCGGTGCCGGACATATCGTCATCGCGCTAGAACCGTGGCTGGAGATGATTAACAACTACCTAAACCCCTTCCCCATACCGGTGACAGAGGAACATGTGCAGTTGTTTACTCACCAAAACGGCTCTATTACACTGGTGGGCGACGGCGAATCGTTGTCACAGTATCTTGTACAACAGTAAGAACGCAAAAACAAAATCCCTCTCGGAAGCGAATCAGGCTTCCGAGAGGGGTCTTTTCTATCATACTTGATTAGCGATTCATAAAATCAAGCCGCTCCCATTCAAACAACGCTCCGGGATCGTTTTTTGTTGGAGAGTATTCACTATGTCCTATAATATGCGTACGGTTCGGTTGGATCATTGGGTGCCGAGCCAGAATATCATGTAATAACCAGTTTAGAGCCTCATACTGCGCATCGGTGAACCCGATCAGGTCGGGGGCAAGCGCATCATATTCAGCGGCTGTTACGTATAGAGACATTTCCTCTTGGGTACCAATACCTAGAAGCTCAATGCCGATGGAATGTTGGTTGAGATTGTTCTCATATTCCGGAAAGCCCGCAAGCGTACCTGCGCCTGCATGGAATGCGACTCGACTTTCGTCAACGGCAAGATGGATTGTTCCGTCGCGGTCTATGATGTAGTGTGCGCTTACACCATAATCCCGGAATATTCGTTGTATATCTGCAAGGATATAGGGGTTCGTGCGGTTTTCTATCACATTGCTTATAAAATGCACTACGATATGCGTAATGTCCCCATATCGCTCACTTGAGTTTAGTCCCGCAAACACTTCCGTTTCTATAACGGGTTCTTCCTCTTGCTCTTCCGCTGGCTCAGGAGAGATTGCGTTGTCTTCTATCAGAGCATCACTGAAACTGTTATCGTAATTGGCAGACATTGATTCGCCTTGCTCTATAGGTTCTTCATATTCCTCTTGATGAACGCTGTTATTACACGCAACTAACATAAGTACTAACACAATAAATAACAAAACTCCTGCTGTTTTTTTCATCTGACCACCTCATTCACATATAAAACTTCACTGCGCCAAGATCGAGTACCGCCCTCCTCAAAGGGTGTGTTCAAACGCTTGCAACAGTTCCACAATCTCTTCAAACCGCATACTGCGGGACGCCTTCACCAGCACTTGATCCCCGGCACGTACCATGTCGGGCAGGGCGGTGAGGGCTTCTTCTTTTGTGAGGAAATAATGGGCCGTCCGCTGGGGGTGTGCATCCATCCAGCCCTTGTAGATTGCTTCACTCAACGGCCCGATAGCGATGAGTGCATCTACCCCGCTCAACGCAGCGTGTTGGCCGATTGTGAAATGGAGGGCCGCCTCGTCCGGCCCTAACTCTTTCATGTCACCCAAAATCGCAACCCGGCGACCGGAGAGCCCGGCTAGGGACGTAAGAGACGCCTTTACACTGCTGGGGTTTGCGTTGTAGCAGTCGTCAATGATGGTCAATCGTTCGGTTTTGCAGACAATTGCTCTGCCTGCGGCATTTTGGAAACTGCTGATTCCACGGGAAATCTCCGCAGGGGTCATCCCCAGCCGATCCCCCACGGCGGCGGCGGCAAGGGCGGCGTAGACCAAGGGCGTACCAAAAGCAGGAATCCCCACATCAAGGCGAGTATCCCCCCAGCAGAGGGTACAGGCGGTGCCGTCCTCCCCCCGGTTCTCAATGTGCTCGGCCCAGTAGCCGTTGCCATCTTTTGAGAGGCCGTAGAGCTGCTTTTCCACCCCAGTTTTCTCCGGAGAAATGTCCGTAATCTTACAGGGGCGAAGCATGTCATCATCGCCGTTTAAGAGCGCTAGGCCAGTCCGGGATGGCAGGCCGTGGAAAATTTCTGTTTTCGCCCGGAACACCCCGGCCCGGTCGCCCAGATTGTCCAGATGGGCGTAGCCGATGATAGTAATAATCGCAATATCCGGCCGCACCATGTCAGTGAGGCGGGTCATCTCGCCAAAGTCAGAGATGCCCATTTCAATCACCGCCGCTTGGTGCTCCGCCCGGAGACCGAACAGGGTCATGGGCACCCCCAGTTCGTTGTTCAAATTTCCCGCCGTCTTGTGGACACAAAACTTAGCGGAAAGTACGGCCCCTAACATCTCTTTCGTGCTGGTTTTCCCCACACTGCCGGTAATGCCAATAACAGGGATATCAAACAACCCCCGATAATACGCCGCCAAATCCCGGACGGCACGGAGGGTGGAATCCACCAAAATACACGGGCCGCCGGGAGCGTCTATCTCCCGCTCGACCAAAGCACACACAGCACCCCGGCGAAGCACATCCGCCACAAAGTTGTGCCCATCAGCCCGTGCGCCGGGGATGGCGACGAACAGGGCGCCGTCTACGTCCTTTCGGCTGTCCATGACAACTTGGCGAATCAACACATCTGCGCCGCCACCAAGCAATGTTCCGCCCATGGCCTCTGCGGCTTGGGCTAGGGTCATTGGTTTCATATTCATACGTATTTCTCCATAGATACCGCAATAATAGTTTCACACAAGGCCCCGAAGTCTATCCCTGCCGCTTTGGCCTCTTGGGGCAGCAAGCTGGTGGGGGTCATGCCGGGTAGGGTGTTGGATTCTAAACAGTAGAGGTCGCCCTCTGGGGTTAAAATGAAGTCGGTGCGGGAATAGACCTCTAGTCGTAATACTTGATGGGCGAGCATGGCCGCCTCTTGCATCCGCCGGGTGTCCGCCGGGGAGAGTTCTGCTGGACAAATTTCCTCTGCCCGGCCCGCTTGGTATTTGTTTTCGTAATCGTAAAACTCATCCCCCGGGCAAATTTCAATGACAGGCAGTGGTTTGTTGTCTAACACAGCCACCGCAAACTCTCGACCGGGGATGAAGGTTTCCACCAAAGCCTCCGGCTCAATCTGAAACACTTGGGCCAGTGCATCTGCCATCTCTGCCTGTTCCCGGACAATCGTTGTTGCCACGCTGGAACCGCCGCTGGCAGGTTTGACCACACAGGGGTAGCAGACGTCCGCTACAGCCCCCCCTCCCCGCACCACTTGACCGGGGGGCACTTGGATGCCCGCACATGCAAATACCATCCGGCTTACCCCTTTGTGCATGGCCATGGCACTGCCCAAGGGGCCGGTGCCTGTGTAGCGGATGCCGTGCATGTCAAATACGGATTGTAGCTTGCCATTTTCCCCATCTTCTCCATGAAGTGCCATAAACACAATGTCCGCCGCCTTGCAGAGTGCCAGTATGTTGGGGCCAATGGGGCCTGTGTCGTCACCAGACCGTTGCGCACGAACAGCCCCTAAATCCGGGGCGGTGGTACCAAGGGTGCTGGGTACACGGTCTAAACAGTTGTCAAACACATCTCGCAAATCCCCGCAGACCGTAGGATACCCAAAAAACAAATCCATCAACAGAACCTGATGCCCTTGTCCAATCAAACTTGCCGCAATCTGCCGCCCGGACGAGATGGACACGTCCCGCTCCGGGTATAGGCCGCCGCAAAGAACTACAATGTACATAGAAAGAATACTCCTTTTCCACAGGATATTGATTAAGAACCGGTTTCATTCCGGCTCTGTTGCCGTTTGATTTCATCCATGACCGCTAGGGCCATGCGAGAGTACTCGTGATAGGGCGCAGCTTTTTCTGGATTTTGAGCCATCTCATAAAATGCTTGCGCCTCATAAACCATTTGGTTCGGCAGGCTATTACAGGATATCTGCCGGGTCTCTCCGTCTCGCATAACCACTTGCACTTGCTCTATGCGAGACAGCTTCTCAAACACCAAACTGCCCGCTTCCCCCACAATCTCATTGGGGGTAACGGCCTGTACAATCTTGGAATAACTGAGCTCTACCAAACATCCGTCATACTTAGCAATGACCGCCCCCTGTCCGTCAACGCCAGTATGGAGCGGCACAGATAACGACACAATTTCACGGGGCAACCCAAACAAGGCCACCATCATCTGGACACAATACACGCCGATATCCAGTAGCGCCCCACCGGCCAGCTCAGGGGTAAAAACATTGTGGATAATCCCTTGCTTGAACTCGTCATAACGAGAGGAATATTGGTTAAACACCAACGATGCCCGGCGGATTGGCCCAATTTCCGGCAGTAAGTCCCGCAATATCCCAATCCCCGGTGAAAATAGATGCTTGGATGCCTCTAAAAACACCACGCCGTGCTGGTTTGCCACACGGAGCAACTCTAACAGTTCCGCTTCACAGGTGGTTGCTGGTTTTTCACACAGGACATGCTTCCCGCCGCGCAGCATGGTAAGGGACTGCTCAAAATGACACGCATTGGGGGATGCGATGTACACCCCGTCAATCTCCGTGGCGGCTGCTAGGGCTTCTAGGTCTGTATACGTGCCCGGAATCCCGGCCTGTTCAGCAAATCGCCGGGCTGTCTCTTCCGTGCGAGAGTATACTGCGGCAACTTCTAACTCCGGGCATTGCGATACCGCATCCACAAATTTTTCTACAATCAAGCTGGTGCCAATCACGGCTAGTTTCATCTGTTTGGGCCTCCTTGCATATACTCCTCCACCGCCAGTTGCCCGTTCCCGCCGGGATAGAGCACAACGGAATAATCCCGCACGACAATAACAATATCCGGCTGTGATTCTTTTATAATCTCAATCAACCGATCAGGCGAATAATGGCGCAAATCCATTGAAGTCATGCGGTTGAAGTTCACATAGAGCAGGGTCTCTAAGGCGTTGGTAAAACTATCCCCGAATATCAAAATATTCGGCAGTTCCGGGCGGCTGGTGGTAATGGTCGTATATCCGATGTCACCGCCCATGTAGATGGTGTAATACACCTCTTCCTCAATTGTCTCCGGCAGGTCAAACACTGTGGCGGGGACTTCGCCCAACATATGCCAGCGGCGAAATTCTATGGGAACAACAGGCTCGGCTATCATAATCCGCTCGATCAAGGGCGACTGCCCCCAAAGCAAACGCCCGCGGGATCCTACAAAGGGGTTGGGCAGTTCCGTAAACACAAAATCCTCTGCCGTGAGCCGGGGGATATCCAGCCCTGTTTGCTGGATAAGGGTGTCGATGATACTCTCATAGGCGGCAAATGCGCCGAGAAAGCTGAAGTGATGGTCTACCTTAGAGTAGAAGTGGCGGGGAACGTTTTGCTCTGCAAAAACAGCACCTAGGTCTAACAGGGGCACCCCTTGCTGGGCCAGAGCCTCGGAAAAAGCGGCAAGCTCTGGGCGGAAACCTTGTCGGTTGTCAATATAGGCGGGGAACTCGTCATAGAAAAACGCCATCTGATCCGGGAGGGCTACATAGAGAAAATGGCCGCCATGTTCTTGCACCAACCAGTTGAGAGCCTCTAGCTCTGCCGCCCGCTCGTCGGCCCATTGGCGGAGCCTGTCCGGATTTCTAGCGGGCTGCGGCGGGGTATAGGCTAAGAGCAGGTCACCTAATCTGATAACATCGTTCACATTGGGGCGGCGGATCAGGTGCAGGTCTGCCAAGGTCTCCCACTGGAACAGCTCTGTCCGGAAGGCGGCGTGATCGCTGAGAAATTCGTCTAGGTCGGTGAAAAACGAGCCGTCTAATATCCGTGCCGGGTCTCTGACGGGCATCTCTGCTAAGTAGCGGTTCTCGTAGTGGGCAATCTCTTCTTTCGGCGTGACGATCATGAGTACCGCAATCCACACCAAGGCGGCGACGGCGATTAGATCGAAGAGGGCTTCGGCAATTTTTTTCTGTGTTCTCACTGCTCCGCCCCCCTAGAATTGGAAGTAGATGAAGGGGTTAAACTCCCCCGTCACCAACCGCATGTATGATAGGAACAACAGTACCAACGCCAATAGCTTCGGCACCCAAGTATAGACAACACCCGCCATCGGATTGTCGCTGGCGGTGAGCCGCCGCTCTAAGAACCCTTTGATGGGGAAAATGCCAATGGCCGCCAATATCCATTCCGGCCAGAACTGGTGGAAATAATAGGCCGTGTGAGAAAACGCTCCCGTTCCCTGCCCAAACATAGCGGCGATGTAGCCCACGGCAACACCCAGATTGTCCGCCCGGAAAAAGACCCAGCTAATGAGCACAATGACCATAGCATAGCCCCAGCGGAACACGGACGGCAAGCGGTCTAACACCTTGCCCCACAAGAATTTTTCTCCGATAAGCCACACGAAAAACCAAAAGCCCCACGCCACAAAATTCCACGCCGCCCCGTGCCAAAATCCGGTAAGTAGCCAGACGATGAAGATATTCCGCACCAGCTTCCCCTTGGAACACCGACTGCCGCCTAGAGGAATATACACATAGTCCCGGAACCAAGTGGATAAGGAAATGTGCCACCGCCGCCAGAAGTCTGTAATGCTCCGGGCGATGTAGGGATAGTTGAAGTTTTCCAAGAATCGGAACCCAAACATCCGGCCCAGTCCAATGGCCATGTCGGAATAGGCGGAAAAGTCAAAGTAAATCTGCATGGCATACGCCACCACGCCCACCCAAGCTAGAGAGGAGGTCAACAGGTTGGGGTCATAGTAAAACACAGCGTTGGCAATCTGCCCCATGGCGTTTGCGATGAGCATTTTTTTAGCCAGACCAAACAAAAACCGGGTCAGCCCGGCGGAGAAGTCCGCCATGGTCTCTCGCCTGTCTTGCAGGGCTGTGGCGATGGTCTCATACCGGACAATCGGCCCCGCCACCAGTTGGGGGAACAGGGCGATATAGAGTGCCACCCGCAAGGGGTTTTTCTGCGGTGCTACCTCACCCCGATATATATCCACCACATAGCTGATGCTTTGGAAGGTATAAAACGAAATCCCAATGGGCAGCACCACATGGGGGACGGGCAGATTCGGGAACAACATACTCAAGTTTTCCGCCGCAAACATGGCGTACTTATACCAGCCGAGCAGCCCCAAGCCCACAGCAGTACTCAACCCCACCGCCAGCCGCCGGACACGCTGGCTATATTGCTCTGTTGCAAACAGGCCACCGATATACGCCACTCCGCTGGAGATGAGCACCAAAGGCACCAGCCGCGGCCCCGCCCAAGCGTAAAAGACCAAGCTGAACCCTAGTAACATCAAATTCCGCAGACCCCGCAAGCGGCTGGGTATCACAAAATAGACCGCCAACAACAGGGGTAGGAAAAAAAATAAAAAACTAATACTACTAAAAACCATGGAACCCTTCCTCTTGGGGCAAGTTAGTTGACGATGGTGTTAGGGGGCTTCTTCAAACCCCCTACAGAAGTTCTTTCAACGCCCTCGCCAGTTGATCCGGGCAAGAAGAAGGCTTATCATCACAACGGACACCCTCTAATCGGGCGATGACCTCTTCTACCGGCATCCCCGCAACAAGACGAGAGATGCCGGACAAGTTCCCGTCACAGCCACCGTCTACTTGGAGTTGTGTGATAATTCCATCTTCCACAGATATCCGCATGGTGCGGCTACAGACCCCTTGGGTTTGGTATGTATATTCCATGGGACACCTCGTTTTCCTGAATTTTCATAGCCATTATTCTATCACAGGAACGCCGGGAACACAACATAAATCACAAGGACAACGCATATATTTCATATAGTCGATAACGTAGAAAGGAGACCAACGTCTTTCTACGTTATCGACTATCATACAAAAGAGTTCCAAAGGAGGTGACCATGCGTCTTTTCAAAGGTGCCACACTGATTTTAATACTGGCCTTACTGCTCCGGGGTTTGGCTGCCCTAGGGGTAGATGCGGCGTTAGAAACCCTGATTCAAACCGCTGTCGCAGATACAACTTTGGTAGAAGCCGCCGTATTCAGCCAGTCATCCCTCCTCACCGCCACTGCCGGGACGGAGGTGGTGGAAGCTTGGTATGGGTTTTACGATACCGGAGACCCGGACGATGAATCGGAGGCAGAAGTAGACACGCCCACACTGCCGCCCGAGCTGACTGACTATCCGCCCCAGCCAGCACCGCTACCCACCATCACCTTCACCGGGGACGACAGCCAAAACGCCGCTGCTGGCATCTATATCCGCAACCACACTACCTACGACATTGACGTGGAGTCCCTGTTAGCGGCCCCCCTCCCCATTGCATTTTCCCCGGAAGAGCCGCCCACGGTACTCATTCTCCACACCCACGGCACAGAGTCCTTTGAGCCGGAGGGATATGACTGGTACGATAACACCGATAACTATCGCACCTTGGACAGAAACCTCAACATCACCCGAGTGGGGCGTGAGATGACCGCAATCTTGGAAGACCGGGGTATCCAAGTGCTCCACAACCAAGATATCTTCGACTATCCGTCCTTTCGGGGCTCTTACGGCCGTTCGCTGGCTAAGGCGCAACAGTACATAGCGGCCCATCCGAACATCCAAATCATCTTCGATATCCATCGGGACGCCATCTTAGACGCCGCCGGGAGCTATATCCGCACCCTAGCGGATATTGAAGGCAAAAACAGCGCCCAAATTATGCTAGTCGTCGGCACCGACCACGCCGGGCTATATCACCCCGGCTGGCGGGATAACCTAGCCTTCGCCTTGCGGCTCCAACGAGCCATGGTGGACTTTCATCCCGGCTTCGCCCGCCCCCTAGACCTCCGGGAAGAGCGGTTCAACGCTCATCTGGCCCCCGGTGCGGTGCTGGTGGAGATCGGCACCTGCGGCAATACCCTGCAAGAGGCATTGACCGCCGGACGATTGTTTGCAGAAATTGTGGCAGATGTGCTGTTGGGCGGGTAAGGGCTCCCCCCTGCCGACAAAGGCATAGAGAACGTTAGTGGAACCCATTTCGTCTACCCGCACTTACTTTGCGCCGACTCGCTTTACCCTTACTTTACTCACCATCATAACAGAGAGCACAACCAGTACCACAGGTGTCGCTACCCCATAAACGCCGGGAAGCTCAATAACCGCCCAGTGGTAAAGTGCTGCGCCGTATACCGCCAGAATAATCCCGGCGGCGGTGATGGGCAGGCCTATGAAGTGGTTGCTAAAATCACCCAAATTATACCGTGCCAGCCGATATGCGCTGGCGGCCATATAAATCAAGGAAGCGCAAAGGACAAGCACAGAATGGCTATACGGCGCCAGATAGTTCACAAGGCTGACTGGCGCGATGCCAAACGTGAGCAAATCGGCGAAAGAATCCAGTTGCTTTCCCATTTCGGTTGCGGCGTTTAGCTTTCTGGCAAGAAAGCCATCGAAAAAATCAGCGATGCCGCCCAGCAGGATAACGCCGGTGACGACCAGCGGTTTGTGCGGGTGGCCTTGCCCAAACAAGAACAGGACAGCAACCAACCCCAACGTCATATTGACGAGTGTCAACACATTCGGAATGCGCTTGATCAAACTATTTTTGTTCATAGGTAGATACTCCATCTATTGTCATCTTCGCTTTATAAATGGCAACAAACACAAGGCTCATCAACATCACCAGCCAGAACGTAATAAAGCGGAACAGCACCGTGACGACAGCGGCATCTGCCGTGGCCATGCCGAAAAGAAGCAACAGAACGGACATCGACCCCTCAAACCCGACCAAGCCGCCGGGGAACACCGGAAGCATGGCGACCATGTACGCCGTAAAAACGACAGCAGTCATTTGCGGCACAGATATAATATGCGGGAAATATAGCATCAACAGATATAGCTTCGCCGGGTAGAGTGCCCAGATGAACACTGACAAGGCAAACAGCTTTGAGAATGCCGCTTTGTTGCGCCGCATCAAAACCACTTGCCCTAAGAGGGTGAGAGTAAAACTTTTTACTCGCTTCGTCCACTGAAATCCAGTGTTCTCGTTCCGTTTTAGCCATGTCTGCATCCGCTGGGGAAACAAAAACATGTACGCAAACAGGGCAAGGAATGCACATATTACACCATAGACACCCACTTGCAAAAATGGTGACCGCAAGGCGGTCACGTTGCGGAGGATAACACCCATAGTAGCGAGGTTCATCAAAAAGAAGGCACTCAAACTAAACAGCTTCTGCATCGCCACCACTGCGGCGGCTTGTTCGCCGGAGCAGTTGCCGATGCGGGAAATTTGCACCCCACGGGTAACTTCACCGCCGACTTTGACACCCGGCGTAATAGAGTCCACCAGCGCACCTTGGCAGTTAATATAGAGCATCTTATCAAACGAAAGGGCGGCATTTGAGAATCTTGCGGCAAGACACCATTGAAGGTTGACCAATAACTGTGAGATAACTTGCAACCCCAATAATACAGGCACCAGCCACAGAGGAATTTGGGCGATGCTGTGGCGCAGACTGTCTAAATCAAGCTGCCACAGTGCCAGGGCAAATAGTACCGCCAGCAGGGCAAGGAGTAGCATTTTTTTCTTCATGGCGGCGCTCCGGTTTCGTGTAAAGTAAGGTGCTGTCCATATTGCGGGCTTTGTGCGCCACACTCTGACAGTACGTAGATAACGATGCAGTCCATCGGCTATATAGTTTGCCCAATTGCTTTTTCGGTCTGCGGATGAGCATTCTTGTCCCCGCAGCGGCCTGTTCGTCCACACAGGCAAACACGCAATCCATAGGGGAAACTTGCAACGCAAAGTGGATGACGGAGTACTCTGACAGAGGAAGGTCTAAGTGCAGACCGTCTTGGCACAACACCTGAATATGTTCGTCCAACCCCAAGCGCGCCACCATTTGCTCTGCGTGGGGGATACACTGTGGGTCATTGTCAATTACCGTCACCTTTGCGCCGGTGATTTGGTGTATCAGGATGGCACTCAACGGACAAACACCGCCCCCAATCCAAAGGATACGGTCGGATTCTGTAATGTTTGCCAAGGCAATCTCTCGCTCAATGACTGTGCGGTAATATTGCGAAGCAATCCAATAGACCGCCGCTGTTTTCGTGGCGAGACGCTCTATCTTCTGCGTCAGCGTTGTAATCCATTGTGGCATGGTGTGTCCTCCTATACAAAAAGCCTAGCGACTTGGTTAATCACACCGCCGACAAACAGTGCCAGCACAATGGTAGAGGCCGCAATTGTTACGGCGATTCTGACCTTGAACTCTTTGGCGAGAATCGCAAATACAGACAGGCAGGGCAGATACATCAATGATACCACGCCCCCGATAAAGACTTGTAAGGTCGTCAAATCCAACGCCAAAAGCGGCACGACAGACATCTCACGGCGCACAATACCCAAAATCAGCGCACTGACCGCTTCGGCAGGCATACCGAGCCACCCGCTGACCAGCGGCTGGGCCGCCGTGGCAAGCATCGCCAAAAGCCCGGACTCGCTGAACACCGCCGCAATTACGATAGCGATGAGCATCGGCCCTTCTGCGTCTTTGAGAAAGTGTCTCATGCGGGTCAACAGCTTTCTGCCGTACGCCTTGGGATTCGGAACAAGTAGATTCGGGACTTCAATCAGCAACGGATCCACCTTGCCTTTGACCAGCTTCCCGGCGATCAACGTCACGATAACGAACAAGGCGAGGGAAAACAGCATCATCGCCGGCATCATCCACCATGCACGGCCGCCGAGTAAGCTGATCAGTGCCCCAAGCTGGGAGATGCACGGTATGGCAAAACAGATAGCGGTTGTAATGACAATCCGCTCTTTCTGGGACGTAGCGGCACGGCTTCCTAGAATAGCGGGTACTGCACAACCATAGCCCATGGCCATGTGGAGCAAGCTACCGCCTTGGACGCCTAGCTTTCGCATAACGTTGTCAAACAATACACTGAGCCGCGGTAAATAGCCTGTATCTTCTAAAAATGTAAATGCCACATAGAAGAATAATACATAAGGGAAAATCAGCGCCAATATCCACTCGAAGCTGATGACAAACACACCAAACTCGCCGATTAGGATGTTGAGGAACATCCGCTCCGGCAAGAATGCCGTGAATAGATTTCGGAAAAATGGGACGATGATATCATTGACCAGCGGCAACAGAACAAGCGCACGAAGTACACGGCCGCCGCCCATGACCACGCCAATCGTAAGTGCCATAACCAAAGCGGCAATGGGAAGCCCTGGCATGGGCCTCATCATCGCCACACCCAGTCGGTCAAGCCAGCTTAAATTGGGCACATGCTTTTTGCTGACACGGCGGTTGATTTCCCTTGCACGCTCCCACACATCGCCTTGATTGTCAGACCGGCTCGGACATCCGGCGCAACCACCGCAAGCGGCAGGATCCCCTTCGGATGCTAATATGGTTTCCAGTTGTTCGATCAGCTCGTCCAGTCCCTGTTTTTTTACCGCTATGGTGCGGACAACGGGTGCGCCAAGCTCGCCGGCCAACACCTTGTCATTGACCTCCACCCCGTGTCGTTCTGCCACGTCTACGAGGTTTAAGGCATAGACTGTGGGAATGTTGTAATGCTGTAGCTCTAACGCCAAGCGCAGATTACGCTCCAGATTAGAAGCGTCCAACACGCAAATCACGGCAGCGGCACCGTTTTCCATAAACCGGGCCGCCACTTCTTCCGCTTCGGAAGTGGTGTTGAGGGAATAGGTGCCGGGCACATCAATCAGCGTATAGGCTTCATCGCCGATTTGCAAACGACCTTCTAGATAGTCAACCGTAGTCCCGGCAAAGTTAGAGCTGATTGCATGAATGCCGGTCAGCTCGGTAAAAAAGATGCTCTTTCCTACGTTGGGGTTGCCCATTAGCAGAATTTTCTTGCTCATGCGGGTGATACCTCCTGTACGGAGATTTGCTGCGCAATATCTTTCCCCAGCGCAACGGAGTAAGCACCCTCTACCCGCAGCAGCACAGGGCCACCCAGCTTATAGCGGATTAGTATCATTACCTGTGTCCCGGCCCGCAGACCGAGATTATCCAATAAACTAATATCAGGCACAGAGGTAACTTGAAGAATGCCCTCTGATTTCATCTCATATAAATTTGCGCTTGATATCCCCACAACCATGCTCCTTCCAAGGCAACAAAAGATGGTTAGTTTTTGCTAACCACAAACAATATTAGCATATGCTAACCGTCTTGTCAATCCGTTTATAGAAAAAAGAAGCGTTGCCCCACGGCGGGGCAACGCCTTCTGTTGAATCCATTTTGTTAATTCCGCTCATTCAAAAATGTCTGTACCCGGCTGTGCATAATCCGAATCGTCTCTTCTATCGTCCGGCTGTCTGCCAGAAACGGTTGCAGTTCCTCCATGATAATCTCACGGGTGTCCTCGTCAAGCCGGGTGATGTGGGTGACGCTCTCAACAATCCCCCGCAGGGAGTCGGCATCCTCTTCCGTGACGGCACGGATCGGAATTTGGAAGTCACCGATGAAAAAAGTTTCCCCCGATAACCCGATTTCCTCTCCGTCCGGGGTAATTTGCGTATCAGATACCTCCATGTCTTTTTCTACCAGCTGCTCATACAGGTCAATCCGCACAGGAAGCGTGCCCCCCAATCGCACGTTTGCGGTCGGCAACAAAAATCGCCGAATGAATTGCCACGCACCTTCCGGGTGGTCGCTGTGGGCGGATATGCCCATAAAAGACGTCAACGACGCACTGTGCACACCACTCGCCTCACTTGGTAGGCCCACCGTTACAAAGTCCTCAATCAATGACCCGTAACGGGCGTAACAAATCGGCTCAAAAAATACAGCATGGGTAAGAAGCTGCTCTCCGTTCCGCAGTCGGGTATAGGGGGAAACATCCAAAGGCAGGTGTATGTCCTCAGTTCTCGGCAACATGGCCGCAAGTGTTAAGAGGTCATAAAATGTCTGCCCTTCCAAATGGCTCACACCAGCACCAAAATCGATGAACTGAGGGCCGCCAAAGCCCAACATGAAACTCATCTAGATGCTCTCCCGACATGTATTCACCCAGCGGGTAGGGCACCCCTGCATCCAATGCGTCATTTACCACTGTAATAAGATCGGCAACTGTCCAAGACTCTAGGTCGGCAAACACTTCTGGCACACCAATCCACGTCTCAATCCAAAACCGACCTGTAATCACTGGCAACCTGCCATCAGCAGTTTGTGCGGCTTCTAAGATATTTTGGAAAAAGTCCCCTCGATCCAAATCCGGGTCAGCGTCCAGCAGGGGCCATAAGTCAATCAACAAGCCACGGTCAATCAGAGCATCCACGACGTTTTCACCAAAAAAGCGACTATAGATAATATCCGGCCCGGCCCCTGCCATAAATTCAGTCCGCAATCGTGGAAGATCCTCTTCCTCGTAGCGGAGGACTTCAATGCGGTACTCTGTATTCATGGTATTAAAGTCTATCACCCGCTCCATGAACCCGGGGCCTTCTGATCCCCAGCCCACAATGCCCACGGTAATAGTGTTACCGGAAAAATCAGGCAAAAAGTTGTGATGGGCAGAGAAGGGATTGCCCTCACCCTCCCCGCCCCCGCAGGCGGAAAGGGTGAGAATGAGCAGAGCCATCACCCCGAGGACAAACCCTTGTTTTCGCATTACTTCACCAAATTATAAATCGCCAACACGTCTTGCCAATATAACGGCTTCAGACCACCCAGAGGCCGCTCATTTCCAAAGGCCGCCTTGGTGGCTTTCTTTGCCATCTCTTCTAAGCGATCTTCGCCGATGCCAAGCTCGGACAATGTGGCAGGTAGGCCCAGTTTGACGAAAAATTCCCGCAGACGGCGGATGCCTTCTTGCACAATGGCGTCAGGGTCACGGAAGCTGGCCTCCACACCCATGACGTTAACCGCAAACTGCACGAACATGCCCACATTCTCCTTGTACACATGCTGCATCCAGCCCGGTGTGACCACCGCCAGCCCTGCGCCATGAGGCACATCGTAGATGGCGGAGAGTTCGTGCTCCATATCATGACAAGCCCAATCCTGCTCACGTCCCATACCCAAGAGACCGTTGTGGGCCACGGTACCGGCAAAACCAAGCTCTGCCCAAGCGTTGTAGTCAGACATGTTTTCTTTGGCGGGCAGAGCGTTTTTCATCAGGGTTTTTAGGGTGGCTTCGCACAGGCCATCGGTCAAATCAGTATTTGTGGTGTTGGTAAAATACCGCTCGAAGATATGCGACATCATATCCGCCACGCCATAGCCAAGCTGCTCTTTCGGCAGGGTGAAAAACAGCTCTGGGTTCATAATACTGAGCAGAGGCCGCAAGTGCGGACTACCGTAGCCGTATTTCAGTGCCTTTTCCTCATTGGTAATGACCGTATCGCCGCTGGACTCACTGCCCGCCGCGGGGATGGTGAGAATCGTTGCTACCGGCACTGCTTTTTCAATGGGTCTGCCGTCGTGGTACATGTCCCAGACATCGCCATCGTAGTACACGCCCATGGCAATGGCCTTGGCCGAGTCGATGACACTGCCACCACCCACGGCTAGAATCAGATCAACTTCTTCCTTCCGGCACAGGGCAATCCCCTCATGTGCCAGAGAAAGACGAGGGTTTGGCTTCACGCCGCCAAGCTCTACAAATGCAATACCGCTGGCCTTCAAGGCGGCTGTTACACGATCGTAGAGGCCGCTTTTCTTAATGCTCCCACCCCCGTAGTGCAACAGCACTTTTTTGGCGTGAGGTTTGAGCAATGCTCCGATTTCGTTCTCGGTATCCTTCCCAAAGATGATGCGTGTCGGTGCGTAGAAATCAAAATTTAACATAGTGACCAACCTTTCTGTTTTGTTATTTGTTAACCATGACTGGTTTTACTGCGATTGCTTTGTTGTTGCGGGGCTGGCGGATATAGACAGGGTGCTACAATATTGTCCCTCTCGTGCGGATTGGGACTATTGTATCATGTCAGCAGACAGCATGTCAAAAAAATGTGAGCGTTTTTGTAGGGGACGTGCCCCACATCATTCTACAATGTGAGCAGGCACCTTTAGAGATAGCCTCACATCTTTTCCACTAAGCAGGGCCCGGTGCATACGCACCGGGCCCTAGGTTTATCGCATTACGGTGAGACAGGGACTCTTACTGGACACGAATATACTTCCAGTTAATCTCATCCCCATCTCTGGTCAAATAGTGGTCGTTTGCCGCACCCAGTACAGAGGCGAAGAACCAGTTGGTCACCGCTACGTCTGGGAAGGTTGCGGCACGATATTCGTTCTCTAGCGCTGCGCCTAAGCGTGTGCGCTCGTCGTTGTGGTCAATCCGGCCTAACATCCGGTTCACCGCTGTCGCGACTTCTGCACGCATGATGTTCTCTGCCGGGCGGAAGTTGCCTCCTCTGTCGCCAATCATCCAGCCTTGGCGGAATGCGTTGTACACGTAGACAGGTGCCCAGCTGCTGATGGTGCCCGCATCCGGGAAATTCATCGTCGGGCCGACTGCCGTCGCTCTGTCCTCAGCATCTAACGTACGCACCAGCATTGCAGCCAGTTGCTCACGGGTGATGAGTGCGTTCGGGGCGAATCTGCCGCCGCCTACGCCTTGT
>Ga0131853_10002828_pt1 | contig 31152 bp, 25 predicted proteins | sample TergutLab28metaG_FD_92764 | JGI IMG/M metagenome (GOLD analysis project Ga0131853, IMG submission 92764) | Labiotermes labralis P1 segment gut microbial communities from Petit-Saut dam, French Guiana - Lab288 P1 (version 2) (version 2) | ecosystem: Host-associated > Arthropoda: Insects >... | reverse complement strand
GTAACTATTTTGTAGAACTAGGCCGGGACGCTAACGCGCCCGTAGCCTACCTTTGAAACAGGTATCAGAAATTTATCAAGCTAAATTTCCGATACTATTTCAAAAGAATTCCACTATAAATTTGATTGAACGCACCGCAATCCTGAAAGGATTAAGATGTAGTCTTTTTTCGCCAAAGGCGGAAAAACCGTTCGAGCTTGTGACACTAAAGCCTGTCACAAGACTCTCATTGACCAGGTGCGCCAAATGGGGACTGTGTTCACATTTGGGCTGTATCACTTTTAAAGTGATACAGCTATAGTGATTTAACTGCCATTAAACGGCTATAGAGCAAAGCCTATAAAAAGCGTGTGAAAACATCAGCAATTATTACCGATGTTACAGTAACCGTTGCAAAACCTCCAACCAGAACCTTCGGCAGCATTTCCTGCATCAGCACCTCATATTCCTGCTGGTTAGTTGACATGCTCTTGCTGGTTTCATTGGTAAGCACAAAATTAGGAGGAAAGCCGCACAGACAATTTAATACTATGGCACCTGACATGGCCCAGGATTCTTTGAATATTTTGCCGATAATGATACCCACAGCAACAAGAGCGGCTGTGCCAAGAAAGAATAAAGTTACCAAGGGGGCAAACACACTCATCAAAATTTCCGGTGTAGCGGTAGCAAGGCCCCCAAAAACAAAGCCCATTAAAAGAACCATTAGAAGCCCCATTGTATCGGCCTTAGTAAGCAGCTTTTTCTCCAAAAAGCCAAGCTCTGAGGCTGCAATACCAAGCAGAAGGCAAACTACGAGCGTATTAACCGCGCCGCCTGTGAGCTTTGAAACAGTCTCTGCAAGAAATGTAACAAGGGCTAATTTTCCGAGTAAGATAATAGGTGTTTGATATTTTGCCGGTGAATCAGGGAAAATTTTCCAAGGAGGCGGTGTCGCGTTTGCCGCAGCACTCACATCTTTAAGAATAACTTTACCTGCTTTGTAATCTTCAAGTATAGCTTTTGCTTGTTTTCTTAAGAAGAAGTTCATTAGCGGATATCCGACGATTCCTTGAAGAGAAAAAATAAGTATGGCAATTGTGGCAAGCTCACTACGGCCCACAGCATTGCTCGCCTGCATCATAAGATTTACGGCGGCTAACCCGCCAACTAAGGATGGGGCCACTACAACACCGTACCCTACCTCAAACAGCAGTATTCCAAGTATGTAAACCATAGCTACACCTGCAATTACGGCAGCTACACCGATAACGATAGTTTTCCACTGGGCAAAAAGCTCATGTATTGACATAAGTGTTCCCATATTAGTTACTAATAACGCCAATAACAATGAAAATAAACTGCCCGATATGCCAGCCATTTCTGTTAAGGACACAACCGCACCTGCCGGAGTTGTAACCTGCGTTGGAATTACTGTCCAAAACCCGATTAAAAACAAGATACACGACACAAAAATTGAAGGAACCTTACCTTTTGTTTTAGCAGAAAATATTTCACCGGCTGCTTGCAGCAGTGCAACAATAGCGAATGCCAAAATTACAGTAACTTGCATAAATCCCCCTCCTTATGTTTTTAAAAATACACGCTCATAATCTAACTTTTTGCCATTTGGATAAATTACTTTAAATAGGGCCGATAAAAGTGAAAAACCACCTTGTTTCAAGGCATTTTCGACGATGCTTGGAACTATTTTAAAGCAGCTTTAGTATAAGGCTTTAATACAAAAATTTTTCACACCTCCCGTTTGATATAAGGACAATATAAAGACGTTTTTCTAAATCCAATAATATAGCTTTGTTTAAAATATGTCAATGTGTTTTATGAATATATTTTCTCTTTGTATAAGTGCACAAAAATAGTAAGTTTTTTTATGAGTATTTACTAATTAACTCAGGGCTATGGTATAATATGTGCATAAGAAAGAAACGCTGATGAGCAGGGTCGAGTGTTTAAACAAACGCACAGCTGGATTTTGTAGGGATTCCACTATAACATTCATGGTACTATGGTTGTAAGGATAAAATTGAGTCAAGTGCACCCCCGGAAACTTAGAGCTTAGGGAGATATTTATGAGCGCAAAAATTGCAGTTATCGTATCTACATTTCTTGAAAAATATATACATGATGTGACAAAAATAATCACCGAGCCGCAAGAGTTTGAAATTTACTACTATACCGATTTTAAAAGCCTTTCAGCTATTTATGAAAATCTTCCCGGCCGCATAAAGGGTGTTGTAACAAGCGGTTCCTTTCCATGCAGGGTTTTAGAGTTGGCCTTTCCGGGAACAAGCAGAATTATTAAACCATTTAATAATGACAATGCCAGTATTTGCAAACTTTTTCTTGAGCTTTTAAATAGCAACAGGAAGTTCGAGTTTAAGCGCGCTTATGCTGATGTGCTTGATATTATTGATATTTCTCCCGACGAGTATGAAGATTTTCTTCTTGGCCCATATGAACGCAGTTCCTCTGATTTGCAGCACGAATACATATCTAAAATGGACATTGATACACTTTTATCAAGCGAAAAGCAATTTGTTGACAAACATATTAAAATGTGGAAAGAGCAAAGAATTGATGTTTCTATAACAAGATTCTCAAGTATAATGAAGACACTTGAGCAAGCGGGGGTAAACGCACGTTTTGCCTATCCGGATAAGTTTTATGTGAAAGATATACTTACCGCGGCCGTTCAGGATGTAACAATATCAGAACTTAAAGAAAATTTAATCTGTTCCATATTTGTGAGCGCAAAAGCAGAGGAAAGTAAAATTAGGGAATCTGTTAAGCAGCTTCGTAATTTACTAAATTCCTTTGGTGCCTACATGAACCTTAGCTATCACGTGCAGCAGAAGCAGGCAGGCTTTGAAATTTTTACTAATAAAACTGTTGCAAAACACATAACAGAAGATTTCACAACATGTAAGTTACACTCATACCTTAAGGCCAACGCAAACTTTGAAACCTGCATAGGTTACGGGATAGGGCTTAGCCTGTATCAAGCGAGAATTAATGCTATGGATGCACATTCTGAAGCTTGCAGTTTGCATTTCGGTGCAAGCTGTCTGATAAATGAAAAAGATCAGTTAATTGCACCTCTTCCGGCTGAGAAAAAGTTAGTTATAGTAAGGACGCATTCTGATACAGTTAAAGAGCTGTCAAAATTATCCGGGCTTTCTTGCTTAACTATTCAAAAAATACTTTCTGTAATGGATGTTTTATCAACAAACCACATTACATCAGAAGATTTATCTTATAATCTTTCAATTACCAAGCGAAGTGCAAACAGATTCCTTAACTCCCTCAAAGCGGCAGGCTTGGCTGATATAGTAGAGCAAAAACAGGGCACCTCTAAGGGCCGGCCGGAGTATATATATAAAATAAACTTAAGGGCTTAGGAGCGGCTAGGCCCAAAGATCTTAAAATCCCGTATCTATGCCTATTATTGACTGGCAACGGTGCATAACCCATGTTGAACCGACTTTTTTTCGGGCTGGTCGTAAACGCTACGCATTTACTGCTCGCCCTGGCTGCCAGGGCGAGCGCTATAGCCTACGCCGCGCCTAAAAACCACGCGGCAAACCAACGGGGCTTGCCCGTGAGCGTGGGAAAAATGGGCCTTTTCCATTTTTCCAGTCCGAAAAAAATCGTGTGAAACAGGTTATGCACCATTGCCCACTCTTTTAAAAAAGATGAACAGAAAAAGCACTGTAGCCATGTTTTGTCTATACACCTGTCACCGGAAATGTAATGCCCATTGAGGAATACCCTGATATGTTATGCTCTGAGGAAACCAAGCTGCTTTTGAAATTATCCGGGGCTAATTTAGTGGCCTATGATGATTTATAGTTATCAAGAGCGCTGATATTAGTGAATACGTTAAAAAAGCCGAAGCAAAGCTTCGGCTTTTTTAACGTATGGAACACCCTCGCAGCTATATTTTTTGCTTAACGAAAAGCATAGCTGTGAGAACTTCATGAAACCCCTTGGCTTTAGCTTACAGAAACTAAGATTTCATGGAGTCAGCACCTCCCTAAGGTTCAAGGTGCAGCCAATTTTGCAAAGCAAAACCAGTGCTAAAAACTTTATCAAAATAAAATCATTTAGTTTCAACTATAGCTGTATAACTATATAAGTTTTATAGGTGATAGCAAATCAAGCTGTTTATCACTAAAGGAAACTTGCTCTGAAATGAACACTTCAAAATCCATAGAGCACTCTTCAAGCCACTGTTTAGAGCTATCTGCTTCATACTCACCGCTGTTTACGCACCAGTTGTGAAGTTGCATCCAGCGCTCACCGATTTCATTCATTTGTGTTGAAACGGAGGCGTAAAGCCCACCTTCAAATTCCTTTTTTACCAAGGGCTTATTAACCTCAAAGTCATCGGGAATACTCACCCACATTTCATAACCATATTCGAGATTACCTTCCGAAGGACTTGGATTGTTGAACCCAAAGCAGCGATAGCCACTGCGCTTATGGAGACTGTTCTTAAGTACAAATTCATTAAATACCTTAGAACAGTCATCTTCCGGTGCTGCGCTTAACGCCAAGTAAGATGCCACCGTCATAGCCGGCAGCTTCACAATCCTAACATTGGTTAGAGGTTGCACTGACATAAAATTACTCCTCTCCGAGAGATTAATTTGAGGTGAAATTTCATGCGTTGAATAGTCAGTTAGATTGCGCTTTTCAAGGCTTTTAAATACCTGCTCCAGATTTTGCTCATCATTTACATAGAAAATAAGCTGCTCTATCACTTTTATCAAAGAACAGTAAGCGGCAGTATCGTTCCTTAAGCTGTGCAAGTGAGCCCTTAACGCTTCAAGCAGAACCCCGGCATCAGCCGCCAAAAAAATCCGCTCTATATCCGAAATAGGCAGCTTAAGTTTACGGAGCAAAACAATTTGCTTTATGCGCAGCTCATTTTCATGGTCATAGTGCCTGTATCCGTTTTCAGCTCTTGTGCTTTTTAATACTCCCATTTCCTCCCAATACCGCAAGGTTCGCACAGAAATATCAAACCTTTTTGCCGCCTCACCAATTCTAAGCATATCACACCCCTCCTCTCCGGGGCTTGCATAGCAAAAAAACCGATAGGGTAAGGTTTAGGGCTAAAAGCCTTAACTCTACCCTTAAGAAGTATGATAAACTATTCCGCCGCGTAAGTGTCAAGAGGTTTTTATGATTTTTTTAAGGTTTTTTACCGGCTTCCTTTTTTCTTTTTGTCATTATACCGCCTATGCGCCCGCTTTCTCTGGCAGTAAGACTTTTCCACCCTGTGGCTTTCACTTTATCCATAAGGCCCAGCTCTTCAGCAATTTCCATTTTCATTATATCGTTTTCAGTGAGAATCTTTGGCTTTTTTTCACCCATAATACACCTCTGTCTATGAATATAATCAACACACTTGCTATAGTGGTTTCAGTGCAAAGTGGACTGAAACCACGCCCCGCATTAGTAGACCTGTCCTATAACCCCATTCCGGCACCCTTGCGGCAAATTTCCTGCTAAGCTTCGTCAGCGGAAAACACCCATACTTCGCTTCAGTATTAGCGTTTTACGCTTCCTAGCCTAGCAGAAAATTTGCTCGCATGGCTACCGGAAGCGGGTTACAGGACAGGTCTGGGCTTGTAAGCTTTTCAATGCTCGTAACGCTATCCATAAAAACAAGCTTACTGTTTATCTCAAGGGCAGAATACCACCGCTTCTAAGCGGCAAGTACAACTTGCCGCGAAAGCGGTGGGCGAGCTGCCTATTTGGTGGGGGTTTTAAGCCCCCCACCAAATAGCTTTACATTTTCCTTGAAAATGTAAAGCCTTGACTTAGCCTTTCAAGTTTGTTGACTATATGGTTTGATGTAAGTTTGAGCTTTTTAGTTCTTGTTTATACAGATTTTGAGATATTAACAATATCCCTCAGTATAGCCGCCGCTGCACCCCTTAAAGAAGATGCTCCACAAATCAAAACATTACCCATGTTATTACTCTTAAATACTATAGCCTTATATTTTTCATCAGTTGAATAAAGCAGATGCTTTGGCGGTATAACAGTAGGTGCAATGGTTATTTTTGGCTCACCGTTTTCTTTCAGCTCGGCCTTGCCTATGAGTTTTATTTTCTCACCCTTTTCGGCGGCAGCACGGACATCATCTAAAGTTAACTTATTTATACCCTCAACTGAGGCCGCTTCCAATGTTATTTCCATATCCCAAATAATATTGGCAAGCATTACGGTTTTAACGGCCGTGTCTATGCCTTCTACATCATAGTCCGGGTTTTTCTCCGCAATACCCTCTTTCTGTGCTAATTTAAGCGCTGATTCGTAAGAGACACCTGCCTCCATTTTAGAAATTATATAGTTTGTTGTGCCGTTTACTATACCCTCGAAAGCATGTATTTTCGAGCCGGAATGAGCATCTTCCCCTACAATTACAGAAGGCAGTGCCGCTGCCGCTGCACAGCCGCATAAAAACTGTACTCCGTTTTCTTTGGCTAATATTTTCAGTTTTTTATAGCCGTACACCACAGGGCCTTTATTACCGTTTACAAGATGGAGGCCCTTTTTAAGAATATCCGCACAAGCGTTAAAATCTTTCTCTGCATTTTGTAAGTCTGTATTCTTTAAGTCTACAACCAGGTCAACTTCTGCCGTGTCAATGCAGCTTATGTTAAGCCCGGCGGTGAAATCTTTATGAGCAGATAGATTTTCAAACGGCTTGATACCGCCCTTTTCATAAACTCCGCCCTGAGAATTAAACACATATTTAACAGAAATATTTTTGGCATAATCACTGTCGGGGCTGTTAATAAGCAGCATAAATGTCCGGGCAACAGCACCGGCTCCAATAATTGCTATGTTCATATTCCGGCCTCCTTAATGGAAATATCTTTCATATTAGACTTTCAAGAGTCCCAAGGGCTGATAAAAAAAACCGGCAACCCCGATAAAACAAAGATTGTTTGAAACCCATACCACCAATGGTTTGCCGGCCGGCACTTAGCTGACAGATCTATTATATATTAAACAACATAGATACCTCTAACAACAGGGATATACTATCTTTAAAACCGGATCATATAAAAATGAAAATACAATTAGTATTAATGGAATTATAAACCAAAGTCCATTTTTTCTTGTTGGTTTTAAAAGCACAAAAATAATGGCAATAATTATAGCAATTACTATTTGACCGGCTTGTAAGTAGAACAAGGGATCATCCATTAAAATATGAGTCCAAGGCTCTCCAACAATAATACAGTATATCATTACTGAAATACATAAAAGAATAGTTGCAATTATTGGATAAATTTTTGTCTTAAATATGGACTCCATGTGTTTTGTACCCCCAAACATAAATTTACTGCACCGGCGTTAATACCATTCATACCATTCTAAAATCTGCCATCCATATTCAATTTAATCCCCGCCCTGCTACCCATTTATGGTATAGTTACACAAAGTTATCAAAAGCCATTGAGGAAGTAGCTGCAATCACTTACTATTATCGCTAGTCTGCTGTCTTTGCCGGATGGCATATAATCAGTAATCATGTAATGGTATTTGCATCCAGAAATTATAGATGACCCTGATGCGTGAAGTTTAGGTGCAAGTCGAAGCGATTTTACTCTGTTCTGCTTCGTTTGTTCATCTAATGTAGATGTTGATATTTTCAAAACCGCACCATTAGACTATTTTGCCTAACCCTCTAAGTAAATCCCAAACAATTTGAGAGTGAATCTATTAAACCATAAAGCATTCGTTTACAATTCTTCTACACCCTTTTACTATAGTAAACTATTTCCAGGCCGTTTTCTGTAATCTTCGGCGGGCTGTCCGGCTTATAGCCAAGCTTTTCATAGAGGGCTATGTTGCCGGATAACTCTTCCAAGGTTTCCAGTTTCCATAAAACATCGGGGCCATGAATTTCTTCGGCCTTGTTTATCATAAATGTCGCAAAGCCTGCCCTTCTGTAAGGCCCGTCTACATAAACCGTATGCAGTTTGAGGTTCTTTTTGTCCGGGTTTTTAAGTATTATCAGGCCTCCAACAATCATATCATCCAGCACACACACATATACAAACTCTTTATCAATCTTCTCCCTAACCCAAGACGGTTGAGTAAAGTATGCGTAATAGCCGCCGGGATAGAGCCTCTTAAGCAGGGGAACAAAGGAGCAATGAAGCCCTGCACATATGGTTGTAATATCGCTATACTCGGCGGCTCTAAAAATTAGCTTCATAAGCACTAAACCCCTTGCAAGATTATGTTGAATCAATTTTTTGGAGCGAAATTTGCGAAGCAAATAATGGATTCCTGCAAAACAGGGAAGCCCTTTCATTAATAGCCCTGTCCTATAACCCCATTCCGGCACTCTTGCGGCAAATTTCCTGCTAAGCTTCGTCAGCGGAAAGCGCCCATACTTCGCTTCAGTATTAGCGTTTTCCGTTTCCTGGCCTAGCAGAAAATTTGCTCGCATGGCTACCGGAAGCGGGTTATAGGACAGGGCTAATGTAAGTGCTTTTTGGGCAGAGCTTAAAAATAATTTTATTGAAACAATTTTTGCAAGATGTTTGCTAAAACTTATGTAGCACAGGCTCTGCTGCTTCTTGTGATTTTTTCACATCAATTATCCTCTGATTAGACGAGCCTACAAAAGGCAGCTCCAGCGTTTGCAAGTCTTTGTCAAAGCGCCCGTCAACTACGTAATCAACTTCAAAGGCAAGCTGCTTAAAGGTTTCATTTGCAATAATTTCCTCCCAGAGATAACCTGTGTAAGCTATTACATTAAGCCCCATTTTATGAGCTTCTTTTGCAAGCTCACGCATGACCGCCGCTTGCATAAAGGGCTCACCGCCGCTTAAAGTAAGACCGCTTAAAAGTGGGTTTTTGCGGGCCATTTCAATTATTTCATCTATGTCTATATAGTAGCCGCCATCAGTATCGTGGGTTTTAGGGTTGTGGCAGCCCGGACAGTTATGAGGGCAGCCTTGGGCAAATACACATAACCTTAACCCGGGCCCGTCTACTATAGAGTCATTCACTATTCCGGCAATTTTTAACTTCATTTGTTTCTCTCCGTAATAATCTTATCTTTAGCCATACAGCTGTCCAAACAGCTTACAACGGCAGATGGAAAACCTTCCCGCTCAAGTGTACAAATACCTTCAATAGTTGTCCCCCCGGGAGAACAAACAGAATCTATAAGCTCCCAAGGGTGCTTGCCTGTTTCCAAAACCAGGGCGGCAGAACCTAAAACAACTTGAGCTGCAATTTCCAGCGCTTTAGCCTTAGGCATTCCGGCTTTATGGGCACATTTGGCCAAAGACTCAATAAAGAGGAAAGTAAATGCAGGAGAACTCCCCGCAAGAGCCCCAAAAAGAGGGAAAAAGGGTTCTTCTAATTCGGCAATCTTGCCAATTTTTTCAAAAATTTGTTTCGCTTGCTCATAGGGCTCTTTTTTTACAAAATTATTTTTGCAGACAGCAGTCATCCCCATTAAAACTGCCGAATTAACATTAGGCATAACCCTTATTACAGGGAGCTCGAAAACACCTGCAAAATTTTCAAGCATTTCAAGGCTTATGCCTGCCGCTATACTTATTATGGTTTGTGCTTTAGGGTCAAGCAAGTGGCTGATTTCACTAAGCACAGGCTTTATAAGGTGAGGCTTTACAGCCAAAACTACAAGCTCACACTTTGCAGCAATTGAAAGATTGTCAGGCTCTGCCACTACACCACAGGCATTAACAAGCCTCTGCACCTTTTCTCCATCAGGGTCGTAGGCATGTATAGATTCTATATCTGCCCCGTTTTTAACCATACCTTTAATTATTGCCTCGGCCATATTACCGGCACCTATAAACCCTATTTTCATAATCATGCCCTCCTTATTTAACCGCTTTGGCTATAAAGAAAATTTTTTCACTTTCTTTGTATGGCGCGGAGAAAGTAAGCGCATCATATACTCCTAAAAGCTCAAACCCTGTTTTAACCAAAAGGCTTTTAATAAGCTCCTCTTTATAGGCGCGCTGATAATGAACTTCTTCGTAGCGCTCGTACAACCCCTGCTCCTCTAATATAAAAATATTTACAAAATATTCATTTGTTTCGGATAACTCATCATAATAATTTTCCCAAATAATGGCAGCAGCACTGTCTGTATCACAAAAGGAATTATTTCCAAGTATGTGGCGGAATTTGTATTCAGTGTTTATATCGAAAATAAACAGGCCACCGGGGTTTAGGTAGTTAAACACCAGGCGGAAAACCTTCGTAAGCTCTTTTTCTTCAAGTATGTAGTTAACAGAATCCACCATGCAAATGCAAGCATCAACTGTACCGTAAAGCTCAAAATCCCGCATATCCTGCAAAGTAAAAAGAATATTGTCAGGGGCTTTGCTTCTGGCCTCAGAAAGCATATCAGCGGACACATCCAAACCTATCATGTCATAACCTTTAAGCGCAAGGGGAATGGTTATATTGCCCGTGCCACAGGCTAAGTCCAGCACTAAATTAGGCGGCGTGCCAAATTTTGCCCAGAGGCTCTCTATATAGCTCACCCAGGCCTCGTAATCTATACCTATAAATTTGTCATAAACTGTTGAAAATTTATTATACATAAATAAAACCTCCAAAAACCGCGAAGCTTTCAATTATAAGCCCCACGGTTTTTGTAATATCTATTTTACTGAGGTAATAACTCTTTTCTTTTGCCCGACACAGCCACAGTTTCTTTTTTAGGAACAACCTCATCTAAGTTGCGCCAGGCGGCTGAAAGCATAAGCTTTATCCTGTTCAGCTGATTCACCTCTGATGCACCGGGGTCATAGTCAATGGCAACTATATTTGACAGCGGATACTTACGCCTGAGTTCTTTTATAATCCCCTTTCCCGTCACATGATTAGGAAGGCAGGCAAAAGGCTGAACGCAAACAATATTATTAACACCGGAATGGATAAGTTCAACCATCTCAGCAGTTAAAAACCACCCTTCGCCGGTTTGGTTGCCTAAGGAAACTATTGGCTCCGCCAGCTCGCCTAACTTTTTAATATGCACCGGCGGACTGAACCTCTTAGACAACCTAAGCGCTTCTTTCATATGAGCTCTATAAAGTTCCATAGCTTTAATAGCTGTGCTTGCAAGAGCGCCCTTCCACTTAGGCATACCCAAGTGTTCCACTTGAAACTCTTTATTATGTAATGTGTAGAACAAAAAGTCCATCAGATCAGGCACCACTGCTTCCGCGCCTTCTTTTTCTATAAGGTCAACTATGTTGTTATTGGCAGTAGGATGGAATTTAACAAGTATCTCTCCCACAACACCAACTTTGGGCTTTATAATATCCATGAGCGGCAGATTATCGAACTCTTCCACCATCTGATATATATTTTTCTTGTATTCACCAAATGAACTTTTTGTCACAGCGCTTTTGCAAATATTTGTCCATTTTTTATGCAAGGCATTTGCCGCGCCGGGCTCAGCTTCATAAGGCCGGACTTTATAAAGCATTCTCATAAGTATATCGCCGTAAACTATACCCATTGCCAAGCGGTTCAAAAGGTGCGGCGTAAACTTCCAGCCCGGGTTTTTCTCAAGGCCGGATACATTGGCAGAAACCACCGGCACATGTTCAAACCCTGTCATTTTAAGCGCACGGCGTATGAAAGCTATGTAGTTGGTGGCCCGGCAGCCGCCACCGGTCTGACTTATAAGAACCGAAGTATTGTTCGTATCATATTTACCGCTTTTAAGCGCTTGTAAAATCTGACCTACAACAATAAGCGACGGGTAGCAAGCGTCATTATTCACATGCCTAAGGCCGATATCCACCGCTTCCTGGTCTATGCCGGGCATTATTACAAGGTTATAGCCCACACTCCTGAAAGCTGACTCTAAAATGTCAAAATGGATAGGTGACATTTGAGGGCAGATGATGGTATGGTTCTTTTTCATTGCTTTGGTAAATACAATACGCGGCTTTGGTTTTTCCGGTTTTTTAAGCTTTATACCACCGTTTCGCTCACGTTCATTAATTGCTGCAAACAATGAACGTATTCTTATTCTGGCAGAGCCCAGGTTAGAAATCTCATCTATTTTAAGGCAGGTATAAATTTTCCCTGCATCAGCTAAAATTTCATGAACCTGGTCAATTGTTACCGCGTCAAGCCCACAGCCGAAAGAGTTAAGCTGTACAAGCTCTATCCTCTCCTTGTCTCTAACAAAAAAGGCGGCGGCATAAACCCTCGAATGATATGACCACTGGTCAACTACGTTTAAGGGTCTCTCAATTTTCCCCAAATGGGCAATGCTGTCCTCGGTAAGAACCGCTGCACCATAACCTGTAATAAGCTCGGCAATACCGTGGTTTATCTCCGGGTCAATATGATAGGGCCGCCCGGCTAAAATAACAGCCTTTTTTCCCGTTTCATCCAAAAACTTAAGGGTTTTCTCTCCCTCGTTTCGTATGTCAGCCTTAAACTTTTCAAGCTCATTCCAAGCGGCATCCACAGCTGCACTTACCTTAGCCGCATCAAAGTTAGCAAATTCCTTTAAAAGAGCCTTTAGAAGAGCCTTTCTGTCACCTAAATTTAAAAATGGATTAGCAAAGGCTATACCTAACTCTCTAAGTTCTTCCACATTATTTTTAATATTTTCGGGATATGATGTGACAATAGGGCAGTTATAATGGTTACCTGCCTCATCAAACTCTTTCTTTTCGTAACTTATGGATGGGTAGAAAATATATTTACAGCCCTTGTCTATAAGGTCCATAATATGACCATGCACAAGCTTAGCCGGGTAACAGACCGACTCAGACGGCATAGATTCAATACCCTTTTCGTAGGTTTCCCTGTTGGAAGGCTCGCTAAGCACCACACTGAATTTAAGAGCAGTGAAAAATGTGTGCCAGAAAGGGTAGTTTTCGTACATATTAAGTACCCGGGGAATACCCACAGTGCCACTTACCGCCTCAGGAAGCTCAAGGGGCAAATAGTCAAACACCCGGTTATATTTGTATTCATACAAATTGGGGACAGCTTCTTTTGCCTTCAAATTGCCTGCACCCTTTTCACAGCGGTTGCCGGAAATGAAGCGCCTGTCTCCCGCAAAAATATTTATAGTAAGCAGACAATTGTTCTCACAAAGCTTACAGCGGACATTGGACGATTCCACGTTTAGCAAACGAAGCTCGTCAAGGCTTATGAGCTTAGACTCGTAGTTATCCTCACAACGCTCTCTGGCGATTACTGCCGCGCCAAAGGCCCCCATAATGCCTGCAATGTCAGGGCGCACTGCCTGGCGCTCTGATATGAGCTCGAAACAGCGAAGTACCGCCTCATTATAAAATGTCCCGCCCTGCACTACAATTTTTTTACCCATTTGTGTTGGGTCAGTAATTTTTATTACTTTTTGAAGAGCATTTTTTATAACAGAATAAGCAAGGCCGGCAGAAATGTCAGCCACGTGAGCCCCTTCCTTCTGGGCCTGCTTTACCCTGGAATTCATAAACACTGTACAGCGCGAGCCAAGGTCTATAGGGTTTTCGGCGAAAAGGGCAATTTCGGCAAAGCCGGGTGTATCCATACTCAATGATTTGGCAAATGTTTCTATAAAAGAACCACAGCCTGCTGAACAAGCCTCATTCAGTATAACATCGTCTATAACCCCATCTTTGACCCTCATGCACTTCATATCTTGGCCGCCTATATCCAGTATAAAGTCCACGTCCGGCTCGAAAAAGGCGGCCGCTTTGTAGTGGGCTACAGTTTCCACCTCGCCCAAATCCACGTTAAAAGCCGCCTTTGATATAGCTTCCCCATAACCTGTAGAACAGGTATTTTTAATCTTTACCCCGGGGGGCAACTTTTCCATAAGCGAAGCAAGTGCGTTTTTAAGCACCTTGACAGTGTTGCCTTCATTACTTTTATAATAAGAGTAAAGAAGCTCCCCCTCTTCGCTTATCAGAGCAATTTTTGTAGTGGTAGAACCGGCATCTATACCTAAAAAAGCGTCACCTTCATAAGTGGCCAAATCCCTGGTATTAAGCTTGGCCTTACTATGGCGTGCTGAAAACCCATCATAATCCTCTTGGCTTTCAAATAAGGGCTTAAGGCGTGCTATTTCCATATCAACTATTTTTTCACCATGAAGGTTTTCCATAAGATGGGAAAAGCTCATAGCTTCCTCGCTATTAGCTGAAAGAGCCGCTCCCATTGCGGCAAATAAATGAGAATTTTGTGGTATTATAACAGCCTCGTCAGAAAGTTTTAAAACATCTATAAACCTTGCTCTAAGCTGATCGAGAAAGTGAAGCGGCCCGCCCAAGAATGCTACATTTCCACGTATAGGCTTACCACAGGCCAGCCCCGAAATAGTCTGATTTACAATGGACTGAAATATTGAGGCAGCTAAGTCTTCTTTTGCAACGCCCTCGTTTATAAGAGGCTGTATATCACTCTTGGCAAAAACACCACAGCGCGCGGCTATTGGATAGATTATATTGTGCTTTTTGGCAAGCTCATTTAACCCGGCAGCATCTGTTTGCAAAAGAGTGGCCATCTGGTCTATAAACGACCCTGTTCCACCTGCACATATGCCGTTCATACGCTGCTCTATACCGTTTCCCCAGTATATAATCTTAGCATCTTCCCCACCTATTTCAATGGCTACATCAGTATGAGGCGCAACCTCTGAGATTACGCCGGAAACGGCCACAACCTCTTGAATAAAGCCGGCGCCAACCCAAGTTGCCAAAGACAAACCCCCGGAACCTGTTATCATGGGATTAAAACTAATGTCACCAAGCTCAGCGCTTGCTTCTTTGGCCATACCTAAGAGAGTTCCCTGTATGTCAGAAAGATGTCTTTGGTATCTGCCGAAAACCAGATTGTTTTTATCGTCAACAATTGCAATTTTTATTGTAGTTGAGCCAATATCAATGCCCAGCCTATATCTAATGTGATTATTAGTATGTACGTGGTTCAACTGCATCACTCCCAATAGTTTAAGGACTGTTAGTTTATTTTATTCTTTAGTCTGCTTGACTATTATAAGCTCTTAAATAAGTTTTTGCAAAGTCAATTTATGACAGCCTGACAAACTTATCCATTTTATATTTTATAGTCTTATAGTGAGTAAGTCAAGTATATGAGGGGTTATCCCCTGTAACGGGAAATGGTGCATAACCTGTTTCACGCGGTTTTTTTCAGGCTGCCAAAAATGGAAAAGCACCACTTTTCTCTACCCAATAGTCCTGTCCTATAACCTGCTTTCGGTAGCCATGCGAGCAAATTTTCTGCCAGGCTATAGCAAACGACATATAATACTAATCCTAGATTAAAAACAATAGTTTGAACGGCGCTCCAAAAGTCCGAGGTAAAGGACTTTTGGAGTGGTTTTAGCCGTGAAGAAGTATTGTATTTTAATCAGGATTAGTATAAAAACGGTTCAAGCAACGCGGCAAACCCGCCCCGAAAATACTTCACTTCATATTTTCGGGGTGCCGCTTACTTTCACCTTTTAAATTGTCGTTTGCTATATGAAGTGGAATACGCTAATACTGAAGCGAAGTATGGGCGTTTTCTGCTGACGAAGCTTGGCCGGAAATTTGCCGCAAGGGTGCCGTAATGAGGTTATAGGACAGGGCTAATATAAAGCAGCAATGATTATGCACCATTGCCAATAGTAATAACTGTGGTATATGATATACATGGTAATGGTGCATAACCCATGTTGAACCGGCTTTTTTTCGGGCGAGCGCTGTAGGGCTTGCCCGTGAGCGCGGGAAAAATGGGCCTTTTCCATTTTTTCAGTCCGAAAAAAAATCGCGTGAAACAGGTTATGCACTATCGCCACATATTTACTTTACGTTTAATTTCAAAAAATTAGGGATAAACTACCCTAAGGAGGCATTTTCATGGATTATTCTCTTTGCATCAGTGCGGCAAGCGGCCATATACGCGGTTTTTTTGCAGACACTCGCGAAAGCGCTGAAGCCGCCAGGTTAAACTATAAAACCACCCCTGTTGTAACTGCTGCTGTCGGGAGGCTTTTAACGGGCACTGCCATTATGGGGCTAATGCTAAAAAATGATAAAGACATATTAACCGTATCTTTGAAAGGTGACGGCCCAATAAAAGCCATTATTGCCACGGCAGATAACAGAGGCAATGTAAAGGGCTATGCGTATGAGCCCCATGTACTTCTGCCTCTTAAAAAAAATGGCAAGCTGGATGTAGGCGCAGGCATAGGCAAAGGCCATATCCATGTGGTAAAAGATATGGGGCTGAAAGAGCCTTTTGCCAGCACACTGCCGCTTATAAGCGGCGAAGTGGCAGAAGACCTTACAAGGTATTTTGCGCTTAGCGAACAAACCCCAACGGTGGTCGCTTTGGGCGTTTTAGTCGACAGAGACTTATCCGTAAAACGCTCCGGAGGGTTTATAGTGCAGCTTATGCCGGGAGCCTCGGAAGAAGTAATAGCAAAACTTGAAAAAAACCTTAGCACCCTTGATTCCGTTACGAATATGATGGAAGCGGGTATGAGAGCAGAAGATATTATGAGTTTAGTGCTGCAAGATTTGAACCCTCTCATACTTGATAAAGCCGACATTCACTTTTTCTGTGGCTGCAACAAGGAAAAGGCCCGCTCTGCTATTAGGCTCATGGGAAAAACAGAAATCAAAGATATTCTTACGACTGACGGCAAAACCACCATAAACTGCCATTTTTGTAATACTAATTATGATTTTGACAGGCTAGAGTTACAAGTTTTGTTAGAGGAGGTCAGCTTATGAGTTTTGCAAATTGCAAAAGATGTCAAAAGCCCTTTGCCGTTACAGATTCACAATACTGTGAGCCCTGTTCCAAAATCGAAAATGAGCAGTTCAAAAAAGTAAGAGAATACCTTTATGAGTATCCCGGTTACAATGTAAATCAGGTTTCAAAAGCCACAGGAGTTCCTGTGGAAAAAATATTTGAATACCTAAGAAATGGTCGTATTGGACTAAACTCTATGTGAGCTGTTAGTGAATAAACTTAAAAATCATCAAACTTGTTTGAAATGATTCTTAAGTTTATTCACATCCCGCTCATTGAGATTCCGTAGGAATTGAGATGAGGAGGTAGATTAACTTGTTGGTTTTCAAGTTAATCTACTATATGGCTGATTAATTATATGCATCCGCTATGAAAAAGCAAAAAAGCCGTACTGGCATACGACAAAATATTAGTAGACAATGTAAATTCAAACATGTACCGACATATGATGTTTCTATAGCGAGCACAAACCGAGGTGGCCTATGAGACTTACAATCTCAACCGTAAATTATATGAATGAGCTTATGGACTGGATAAAGAACAATAATTACAACAGCTTTATAGAAAAACTCGAAGTGGTGGATGATAGTTGTTTTATAACCCTAAACGCCCCTAAGTGCTTTACTGATAACATTATCACCCTCTTTGAAACCATTATGCTTGAAAAAAATCAGGTAGCACGGGTACACGACAGATTGCGGGCACTGCTGTCCAATATAGTTTTCGAACCCAGTAAAAAAGAAATTAAACACCTTATTAATAAGTACATTATAGAATGTGAGCATATTAACTTGGAGGGCTTTGTGACTTTTAGACTTGGCAGCTATTCACACATGATGGATCTTGTTCTTTATGCCGCCGTAAAAAATGCTCTAATATCTACTTGATGCTTGACAATTGGTTTTGAACAATGTATACTTATTGCTGTATAAAATTAAAATGCGTTGATGGGGACAGTAAGCTTGTTAAAGCCCTAAAGAGAGGATGTAAGACCAATCCTGTTATTAACACAAGGATTAGTCACTGCTGAGAGCATCTAGGTTTTGTCAAATGCCGAATACCACCCCGGAGTGGCTCTAATAAAGCCCGTTGACCTACGTTATAGTCGCCCCTAAGTTATCAAATCAGGGTGGAACCGCGGGCATGTGCATATTCCCGCCCCTTTTTCCGTATGGAGAATAGGGGCTTTTTTATTGTAAAATTGTAAAGGAGAGAAAAACATGTATGAACTTAAACTAAAAAACGGCGATATTAAAAAAATGGACAAAGAAGTAACTGTACACAGCTTGGCCTGCGAAATTAGCGAGGGCCTTGGCCGGGCTGCCCTTGGTGCTTTAGTTAACGGTGAAGTTATGGACCTGCGGGCCGGGCTAAATGAGGATGCGGAGGTAAGCATATTAACTTTTGAAGACGATGCCGGCCGCCGGGCTTTCAGGCATACTGCGGCTCATATACTTGCCCAAGCGGTTAAAAGGCTTTTTCCTGATGTAAAATTTGCCATAGGCCCGGCTACCGCCGAGGGCTTTTATTATGATTTTGACAAGGAAACACCTTTTACTACCGACGATCTTGTTGCCATTGAAAATGAGATGAAGAAAATAGTTAAAGAGGATTTGCCTCTTGAGCACTTTACATTACCAAGGGAAGAGGCTATAAAACTTTTTGAAGATGCCGGCGAACTTTATAAAGTTGAACTTATTAAAGACTTACCGGAAGACGCCGTTATATCTTTCTACAAGCAGGGCGACTTTACAGACCTCTGTGCCGGGCCCCATGCGCTTAGCACAAAAGCAATAAAAGCCTTAAGGCTTACTAGTATAGCAGGGGCTTATTGGCGCGGTGATGAAAAGCGCAAAATGCTGTCACGTATTTACGGCACTGCTTTTCCCAAGCCCTCTGAGCTTGAAGCCTATATTACAAAAATGGAAGAGGCTAAAAAACGCGACCACAGAAAACTGGGTAAAGAACTTAAACTGTTTATGCTTGAAGAGGCCGGCCCCGGTTTTCCCTTCTTCCTTCCAAACGGCATGGTAATTTGGAATCAACTTACTGAATTTTGGCGTCAAGAGCATAAAAAAGCCGGCTATCAAGAGATTAGAACTCCGTTCATGCTTGATAAAAGGCTGTGGGAGCGTTCCGGTCACTGGCATCACTATTCGGAAAATATGTACACTTCCGAGATTGATGAGAGAGAGTTTGCAATTAAGCCTATGAACTGCCCCGGCGGTATGATGGTTTATGAAGCCGAGCCCCGCTCATACAAAGACTTTCCCCTTCGCATGGGTGAGCTTGGCCTTGTACACAGACACGAGCGCTCAGGCGCACTTCACGGCCTTATGCGTGTGCGCTGCTTTACTCAAGACGATGCTCATCTTTACATGACAAAGGAGCAGATTAAAGGTGAAATCGTTGAAATGATAAAGCTTTTTGACAGGGTTTACTCTGTATTTGGCCTGAAATATTCTATGGAGCTGTCCACCAGGCCGGAAAAGGCGCTGGGCAGTGTTGAGGATTGGGATAAAGCAACCGACGCCCTTAGAGAAGCCATTATAGAAGCCGGGGCTGATTTTATTGTAAATGAAGGCGACGGCGCATTCTACGGCCCTAAAATTGACTTCCACATTGAGGACTCCATAGGCAGAACTTGGCAGTGCGGTACCATTCAACTTGACTTCCAGCTGCCTGAAAAGTTTGAACTGGAGTATGTTGGCGCTGACGGCGAACGCCATAGACCTGTTATGATTCACAGAACTTTACTGGGCAGTATAGAGCGCTTTATAGGCGTTCTGATTGAGCATTTCGCAGGCTCTTTCCCTGTTTGGATAAGCCCTGTTCAGGCCATAGTGCTGCCTATATCCGACAAGTACCTTGAGTATGCTGAAGGTATTAATAATCAACTCCTTTCAAAGGGCATACGCTCAGAGATTGACACGCGTGCCGAAAAAATCGGCTATAAAATCCGTGAGGCAAGAAACCGCAGAATTCCTTATCTGCTTGTAGTAGGCGAAAAAGAGCAGACCGACAGCACTGTAGCACTTAGAAGCCGCCAAGGTGACGAGGGAGCTGTGGCGCTAAATGATTTTATTGAGAGGATCACCAAGGATATAGAAGAAAAAGCTCTGGACAAGGAAGTGGCTTTAGATGAATAGACATAGTAGAATCCTTGCAAAAACGCTATGTGCAGCAATTTTGCAGAGATAGGCCGGGCGGCTTGTTCGCTGTTCAGACTACTTTTAAAACAGTAACAAAATCCCGGCAAGCCATAGAAAACTTTTTTGTTAAACTAAAAAAAATTACTTTTTAACAACTTTTCCACAAGGAATGTGTTTTATAGTAAGTTAACTTTAAAAGCCCTACAGCGAAACAGAGAAGAGCCGCGGCAGCAGGCAGCGCCGGTTTACAAGTTAAACAAGTATGAAAAAGGGTTGTAAGCAAAAACTTACAACCCTTTTTTAAATTCATTTTAAATGGTGCCTGTTTATCAATTACTACGGTCCTAAAATAATATTATATCCATTTAAAAACATATGTAAAAGAAGTGCATCTTCTATATCAATAACCCCGTCAGCATTTACATCGGCCGTAATCCGGTTGATGGTAACAGAGTGCCCCTCAAGATACTGTAAAAGAAGGGTAAGGTCAGCTTGGGTTACTTCTCCGTCGCTATTAGTATCTCCTTATAAAATTGATGCATCATTGATATTGACAACAATGGTATACTCTCTGTTAAAGCCTTGAATAAACACAGTATGCCCGGTGAAGAAACCGGCCTCATCACCTACTTCAAGCTCCCAGCTGCCATGTATGTTCGTGAAAGTTATATGGCCGTGAGAAGCGTCTATATCTGTTATGTAACCGCGCACCCAGCCTAAATTGTCTTGCAGCATATCAAATTGCTGTTGCGTTATGTTAAAAACAAGCTCCCCGTTACTATTTGTTCTTCCAACTATCTGCACATTATCCTTAGCTATAGTTATTGAGCGTATATGGCCTTGGTCAGGTGTTGATGTTTCATCAACCACTGTTATTGTGATGCTGTCAGTGTGATTACTGTCTTCTGTTGCTGCGGTTATGGTTACAACACCGGCGGCAATTGCTGTTACCAGGCCATTATCATCTATAGCGGCTATGGCATTATTGCTTGAAGACCAGATTATATTTTTGTTTGCAGCGTCTAAGGGCTGTATTGTTGCGCTTAGCTGGGTTGTCTCGCCTGTAAATATGGTTTGGCTAAGCTGGTCTATTGTTATGCCAGTGACAGGAGTGGCTTGGGTTGGGCCGAAAAGCATAACAGGGTCGCGCGTTGTAGTACTGGTACCATCCCCAACTTGACCATAACCGTTATTGCCCCAAGCCCATATACTGCCGTCAGATTTAACTAATATAGAATGGTTTCCGGCAGAAACAGAAACTACACCGTCCATTATCTCAATGGGGTTATGTCTATTTATAAGTGTACCATCTCCAAGTCTTCCGTTTTGATTACTGCCCCAAGTCCACAAACTGCCGTCGCTTCTAATTGCCATTGTATGGTTTATACCGGCAGAAACAGAAACTACATCATTCATTACCCTGATAGGGCTAAGCCTGTTTGTGGTAGTGCCGTCACCAAGTTGCCCGGAATTATTCCTGCCCCAAACCCACAGGCTGCCGTCACTTTTAATTGCCGCTGAGCGCTGGGTCGAGCCTGATATAGAAACCACATCATCCATTATCTTAACAGGGTATGGGCTTGCTGTAGTTGTGCCGTCACCAAGTTGCCCGGAACTATTTACGCCCCAAGCCCACAAACTACCGTCAGACTTAATTGCCATAGTAAACTGATCTCCGGCAGAAACAGAAGTCACATTGTCCATTACAAATACAGGGTTAGGGCTAGAGGGGCCTGTGCCGATTCCGAGCACCCCACCGGTGTTAGTCCCCCAAGCCCACAAGCTGCCGTCACTCTTTATTACCATAGTAAACTGATTTCCGGCAGAAACAGAAGCCACATTGTCCATTATAAATACAGGGCTGTGCCTATTTGTTACTGTGCCGTCTCCAAGTTCTGCTCTAAGATTACGCCCCCAAGCCCACAAACTGCCATCGTTTTTAATTGCCATTGTATGGTTGTTGGAAAGCGAAACTTGGGCCACATCATCCATTATCTTAACAGGAGTATTTCTGTCTATGTTAGTACCGTCACCAAGCTGCCCTAAATTGTTGTACCCCCAAATCCACAGACTGCCGTCAGGCAATATGGCAGCCGAACGATGATCGCTTGCAGTAATAAAAGGGCGCTGCCCGCTTAAAGAAACCGGCGAAATCCCATCTATACCCATCTCCAACAGAGCGGCGACTTCATCATTGGCATACTCTGCCTCATTGGCAAAAACTACCGTAAAACCGGACATCACTATTATGATGGATAGCATAAAAGCAAGCAGACTCTTTTTTGTGTGTTTTTTCATAAATTTCCTCTCCTCATGCGTTTTGTAGCGCAGCGCACTAAGATTGCCCAGCTCCGCTTTCACCTCCTATGAGCTCCCGAATGTACTATACGCTTTTTTGCATGTTTAATTATACATAATTATACGCGCAACACAAATAGCATTTTTAGTATTTTCGCATTTAAAAAGGTGCATCCTTAAAAACAAGGTGGTGTGATAAATGGATATATTAAACAAAATAAAAGACTTGAGAGATAAAAGGGGCTGGAGCAACTATAGGCTGGCAAAAGAAGCGGAAATGTCAGAGGGTGCACTAAATAATCTGTTTCGTTTAAACCATCAGCCAACCATACCAACACTTATAGCTATATGTTCCGGCCTAGGTATAAGCCTGTCGCAGTTTTTTGCTGAAGGCGGCGAGCCGATTGTGTTAGATAACGAGCAAATAGAAATGCTCAATAGTTGGAATGCACTTAATAAAAAACAGAAGGCCGCTTTATTAGAATTAATGAGAGCAATGTTATAGGCACGAAAATATATTTCAACATATTTATTACAGACAAATCGCAAGAACCCGTTGACAAAAGCCAATTGCGATAGTATAATGCTAAGGCGTGTTTTTTGTAATATAGTGGATTGAACTAATTCTGATTAAAATCGTGGATAGTTGTCAGTTATATAGCTTTACACCTTTTGGTGTTCAGCTCTTCTTTGCTATCTACGTATTAATCCAGAATTAGTATCAGGCAGAAATGTAAAATAAGGAGGTGTAAAGAATGCCGACATTTAACCAGCTGGTAAGAAACGGAAGGCAGGTGCAAAAGAAAAAGTCTACTGCTCCCGCTCTTCAAAAGAATCTGAATACGCTTAGAAAAAGAATGACGGATGCTTCAAGCCCACAAAAACGTGGTGTTTGTACTTCGGTTAAAACCGCCACTCCAAAAAAGCCTAATTCAGCCCTTCGTAAAATTGCCCGTGTGCGCCTTTCTAACGGTATGGAAGTTACCGCTTACATTCCCGGCGAAGGCCACAACCTTCAAGAGCATAGCGTTGTGCTCATAAGAGGCGGCAGGGTAAAAGACATTCCCGGGGTACGTTATCACATTGTCCGCGGAACATTGGATACCGCAGGTGTTGCTAACCGTAAGCAAGCGCGCTCCAAATACGGTGCTAAGCGCGCTAAAGCTAAGTAGTAAATTTTATTTTGCCTAACACTTGTTTTACAAATCTGCCATAGAATATTGATAGATAGGTAAATTTACAGCTGTTTTAGGCATGGCACGCCGTGAGAGCTTGATAGTTTAAGTCTTTTGGCTTTAGCGTCGCAGACTTAATCCGCAAGCGCCTCGTGAAAATGCAAGGCGAATGAAATGAGCGCCGTATTTTCACGGCTATACCGGCGAGTACCGATGATATATCTTTATGATTAAGGAGGGAAGAATCGTGCCAAGAAAAGGTCATGTCCCCAAGAGGGACGTTTTGCCTGACCCAATGTACAATTCTAAAATTGTTACTAAACTTATAAATGCTATAATGCATGACGGCAAAAGAGGCATTGCACAGAAGATTGTTTATTCTGCCTTTGCCCAAGTAGAAGAGAAAAGGGGTAAGGGTGCCCTTGAATCTTTTGAGGAAGCTTTGGGCAACATAATGCCTATAGTTGAGGTTAAAGCCCGCCGTGTTGGCGGCGCTACCTATCAAGTGCCTATTGAAATCCGCCCGGACAGAAGGCAGGCTCTTGGTCTTCGCTGGCTGGTAACATTTTCCAGAAGGCGCTCTGAGCGCAAAATGGGTGACCGCCTGGCCGGCGAAATTATGGATGCGCTTAATTCCAATGGCGGTGCAGTTAAGAGAAAAGAAGAAACCCACAGAATGGCTGAGGCCAACAGGGCTTTCTCCAGTTACAAGTGGTAATACCGGGCCCTGCGGCAACTTTGCCGCACAGCTTAAACAGATTTAACAGCTTATACGGAAAGGCCGTAAAATGGTCCTTTCCGTATAAGTGTAAAAGGAGGTAATAACGTGTCTGAGCGGGCTTTCCCTCTCGAACGTACGAGAAATATAGGCATTATGGCCCATATTGACGCGGGTAAGACAACTCTAACCGAAAGAATACTGTACTATACAGGCCGCACTTATAAATTGGGTGACACTCATGAAGGAACGGCCACCATGGATTGGATGGAACAGGAACAGGAAAGAGGAATTACCATAACATCCGCTGCGACTACTACACAGTGGAGTGAAAACAGAATTAATATTATAGACACACCGGGCCACGTGGACTTTACCGTGGAAGTTGAGCGCTCACTTCGTGTGCTTGACGGTGCTATTGGTGTTTTTTGTGCTAAAGGCGGGGTTGAGCCTCAGTCGGAAACTGTTTGGCGTCAAGCTGACAAATATCAGGTGCCCAGAATGGCCTTTGTTAATAAAATGGACATTATGGGAGCCGACTTTTTCAATGTAGTTGATATGATTAAAGACAGGTTGGGAGCAAATGCCGTACCTGTTCAAATTCCCATAGGAGCGGAGGATACCTTTAAAGGTATAGTAGACCTTATGGAGATGAAAGCGTATATTTTCACCGGTGATAAGGGTGAAAATATTGAAGTGACTGAAATACCGCCGGAGCTTTTAGAAAAAGCCAAAGAAATGCGTGCTTCTATGATAGAGTCTATTGTGGAATCTGATGATGAACTCATGGAAAAGTATTTTGCCGGTGAAGAGGTCAGTATAGAAGAGCTTAAAAAAGCCCTTCGCATCGCTTGCATATCCACGGCGGCCACTCCTGTATTTTGCGGCTCTGCTTATAAAAACAAAGGTGTTCAAAAACTTTTGGATGCGGTTGTTGACTATTTGCCGGCCCCTACCGACATCCCTGCCATAAAAGGGGTTGACCCGGATGCAGAAGAAGAGATAGAAAGACACGCTTCTGACGAAGAACCTTTTTCAGCTCTTGCTTTCAAAATAATGAATGACCCCTTTGTGGGCAAGCTGGCATTTTTCAGGGTTTATTCAGGTACTTTGGACAGCGGCTCATATGTTTATAATTCCACAAAGGGCAAAAAAGAACGCATTGGCCGTATACTTCTTATGCATGCCAACCACAGGGAAGAGACAGGCAAGGTTTACGCAGGTGACATAGCTGCCGCTGTTGGCCTTAAATTTACCACAACAGGAGATACCCTCTGCTTTGAAAATGATGAGGTTATACTTGAGTCTATGAACTTCCCCGAGCCTGTTATAGATGTTTCTATAGAGCCTAAAACAAAGGCCGGCCGTGATAAAATGGGCATTGCTCTTGCAAAACTGTCAGAGGAAGACCCTACATTTAGAACCCACACAAACGCTGATACAGGTCAGACTATTATATCGGGCATGGGGGAACTCCATCTTGAGATAATTGTTGACAGGTTGCTGCGAGAGTTTAAGGTCGAGGCTAATGTAGGCAAACCTCAAGTAGCTTATAAAGAAACATTTAGAAAAGCTGTCGATGTTGAAGGAAAATATGTTCGCCAATCCGGCGGCCGCGGCCAATACGGTCACTGTAAAGTCAAGTTTGAGCCTATGGATGCTAACGATGCTGACAAGAGCTATGAGTTTGTTTCTGCAATAGTTGGCGGCACTATTCCTAAGGAATATGTACCTGCTATAGACCAGGGTATACGCGAGGCTATGCAGGCCGGTGTTATCGGCGGTTTCCCTGTACTTGGTGTTAGGGCCACAGTATATGACGGCAGTTATCATGAAGTTGACTCTTCTGAAATGGCTTACAAAATTGCCGGTTCAATGGCTTTTAAAGATGCTATGAGAAAAGGCGACCCAGTGCTCTTAGAACCAATAATGAAAGTTGATGTAACTGTTCCTGAGGAATATATGGGCGATGTAATAGGTGACATAAACTCCCGCCGGGGCCGCATTGAAGGCATGGAAGCCAGGGGTAATGCTCAGGTGATCCATAGCTTTGTTCCTTTGGCTGAGATGTTTGGTTATGCTACAGACCTTCGTTCTAAAACTCAAGGCCGTGGCGTTTTCGCCATGGAAGTTCATCATTTTGACCCTGTTCCTAAGTCGATTCAGGATAAGATAGGGTCTGTATAAGGGGTTGCTTTAAGGCCTTGTGGCCTTTGCCCCTCTCTAAAACATGTTAAATATGATTTAATATCATGATTTGACCATGCTTTTCATGTCGTTAGAAAAGGCTTGCATTTATCGGACAAACTTAGTATAATGTGCTCATAAAGAAGAAACTCTGAGCATAGCAGCGAGTTTCTGCCCTGATTGTGAAGCGAGACTTTTCACAGGAAAAGCCGAGGTAAACAATACGGAAGCGGTAATTTAAAAATAAAATAATCTCTAATTTCGTAAGGAGGAAAATTAAGAATGGGTAAGGCTAAATTTGTTAGAAACAAACCTCACGTTAATGTTGGAACAATCGGTCACGTTGACCACGGCAAAACAACTTTGACAGCCGCTATTACAAAGACTCTTCATGAGCACTATCAGCTGGGCGAAGCTGTTGCTTTCGATAAAATTGACAAAGCCCCTGAAGAGAGAGAACGCGGTATCACAATAAGCACAGCTCACGTTGAGTATGAAACTCCAAACCGTCACTATGCTCACGTTGACTGCCCAGGCCATGCTGACTATGTTAAAAATATGATAACAGGTGCCGCTCAAATGGACGGTGCAATTTTGGTTGTTGCCGCTACTGACGGTCCTATGGCTCAAACTCGTGAGCACATTCTTTTAAGCCGTCAGGTTGGTGTTCCTAAAATGGTTGTTTTCATGAATAAATGTGACGCAGTTGATGATGAAGAACTTCTTGACCTTGTTGAAATGGAAATTAGAGACCTTCTCTCTGAGTATGACTTCCCGGGTGATGAAATTCCTGTTATCCGCGGTTCCGCTCTTAACGGTCTTGAAGGTGTTCCTGAGTGGCAAGCAAAAATTATTGAGCTTATGCAAGCTGTTGATGATTACATCCCAACCCCTGAGCGCGATAACCAGAAACCTTTCCTTATGCCTGTTGAGGACGTTTTCTCAATCACAGGCCGCGGAACTGTTGCCACAGGCCGTGTTGAGCGTGGCACGGTAAAAGTTCAAGACGAGGTTGCTATCGTTGGTTTCAATGATGAGTCCAGAAAAGTTGTTTGCACAGGCGTTGAAATGTTCCATAAACTTCTTGACCAGGCTGAAGCAGGCGACAACATTGGCGCCCTTCTTCGTGGTGTGAACAGAACTGATATTGAAAGGGGCCAAGTTCTAGCTAAGCCCGGCTCTATCACTCCACACACAAAGTTTACAGCTCAAGTTTATGTTTTGACTTCTGAAGAGGGCGGCCGCCACAAGCCTTTCTTTAACAACTACCGTCCTCAGTTTTATTTTAGAACAACAGATGTTACAGGCGTTATCAACCTTCCGGAAGGTACTGAAATGTGTATGCCCGGTGATAATATTGAAATGACTATTGAGCTTATCACCCCTATCGCTATGGAGCAAGGTCTTACTTTCTCTATCAGAGAAGGTGGTAGAACTGTTGGCGCCGGTAACGTGGCATCTATTATTCAGTAGTTTTGTGTTTGTAAGCTTATTTAACAAGCTTAACCCCGGCAGAAAGGTGAAATTCCTTCTTGCCGGGGTTTTTTTGCATATCATACTGGTGTTTGTATAGTGAATTCGCTTTTATAGTGAAATCCCTACAAAATCACTATATGTGCAGCGATCTTGTAGGGATTTCACTATAGTAAATTGTGTTTGCAGTTTATTATCTTGTCCGATAGAAGGCATGAATAGCCCTGCAACTTACATTTTTCGTTATTAGAAAAGTATAACTGTAAGAATTTAATTATTCTGGTTTGCCTATATTATTAAGTAGCTGGAGATGGGAGAATGGAAGCGATAATCTTTATGTTTAGTCTTACAATTCATAATGTTGAGGAAGCCCTCTGGTTCACAAAATGGATGCAAAAAACCATGCCAAACAGATCAACAAAAAATGAATATTTTATCTTTGCACTGATCGGAATTACAATATTGGGATATTTGACAGCAGGGATGTTTGTTCTCTTTCCGGACAATCAATATTTTGCATATGCATTTATTGGCTTTGTAGGCGCAATGCTCATCAATGCAATAATGCCACACTTGCTGCTTACAATACTATTCAGAAAATATTGCCCCGGAGTACTTACAGGCTGTTTTTTAATAATACCTTTTCATTTTACTATACTGCTAAACTCTGCTAATAATCATCTGAAGGTCAGCGAAATAACAATATCTATACTCGTTACAGGGATTATACTGCTTGGCAGCATTCCTATACTCAAAAACATAGCTAAAAAAATTTTAATTGAGTAGCCAAGATTTTCTTTTTTTTTGCAATTTTGGTGATTTTATATGCCGGCTTTTATAGTCCGGGATATATTCTTTACATTGCTTTGCGCCCAAAATTTTCGTTATAAAGGGGATACACAGCTACTATGGTAGTGTGTGTAGATTGCCTTTACCGGTGCCGTGGACACATATACATCGTTATCAACTGTCAAGGGTCAAGGCTTTACATTTTGCCTTTGGTAAAATATAAAGCTAAGATAAATTTTACCGGTACCACCACTTCAATGATTTTTAGTTTATTTGCCAAAATGGCATATTGCTATAAATGGTTTACCATCAATATACCGCCATTGCCGTGCCTGCTTAATTTCTACTTTTACAACAATTTGACTAGAAATTGCCGACCAAAGCCCTGCATAATTTGGGTGCTTTTCCTTGTATTTTACGATAAAAAATTGATTTGCTTCATCCATAGGATGCCCAATTATTTCAGCTTTTCCTTCGATTTCATACGTACCTAAGCTTATGGCCACATTGGGATTAGATCTGATTTGTTGGCTCTTTAGGTAATGCTCCCCTGTTTGAAAATACACCGTTAGTCCATCATTAATATGACTCATAGGGCGGATAGTAACCCGGTTTTCTGCGCAAGTGGCAAGAATTATGGACTCTTCTTTTTCTAAAGCAGATATTACATCCTCTGCAGCCAGTTCACAAACAGCAATTCCGTGGTTTTCGTAGTTAGACCAGCTTCGGCAGTTTTCAATACGCTTTCCGTCGTCACCTTGTCCCTTGTCATAGGCAAACTCATTAAGCCGATTACAAGGAAATTCAAAGCATTGCCCACAATGTTCGTGACCGCGCCCCTCACAACAAGATTTTACCGCACACAATTCGCCCCAAAAAGGCTTATCTATTTTGACACAGCCCTTACAATTCACCTTTTCCCTATAGTCACATTGACTGCACATTATGCCGCATCTTGATTCAACCATTTTCATCAGTCCTTTTTTGCTTAATTCTATCATATTAAACACGACAATTGTCCGTCTTGTTTCATGGGAACACGTAAAATTATTTTTATAGCAAATCAACTTTGGTGCTGAGCTTAAGACAAGGCTCATTTAGCAGCTCGGTTCAACTTAAGTGCTTTTCTTAAGTTGAACGACTGTAGTTTCAGCATCAATTACTTCAACCTTATTACCCTTTTTTGCCTACCGGCTTTCCTATGCGGTGTAGTTTTAAATTCATTTCACTATACAAACTCAGCGGCGATTAAAGCGGAAAAAATGGGTATGCTTTAGCTTCTATTTTATATATCACTCAATCAACCATTTTTGTCTTATACTCCTCTCCCCACTGCCACATAACATCAAGTATCGTCTTTAGGCTGCGGCCTGCATCTGTCAAAGAATACTCCACTCTCGGCGGCACTTCTGCAAAAACTTCACGCGTTACAAGCCCACTTTTTTCCATAGCACGAAGGTGTTGTGTTAATACTTTCTGCGAAATACCTTTTAATAATTTTCTCAACTCGCCAAAGCGTTTAGTCCCGGTCAGTAAGTCACGGATTATTAATATTTTCCATTTATCACCCATGAGCGATAAAGTAATTTCTACCGGGCAAAGTGGTAATTCATTATTTTTGACCATACATAACCTTCTTCCAATAGTTTCTATTAGTAACCTATAGCACTTTTAAGTGCCTACTTTACATTATCGTCTTATATGATTATTATATTGTTACGCTTCAACAATATCAAGAACAGAATTAAGGAGGACGAATTACATGGAAAACAGGAGTAATTTTAACATTGTAGAATTAGGTGAATTAAGCAATGTTAAGGTAAAAGAGAGCTATGGCGTAAAGGGAAAGTTTTTTCTAAGAGAACAGTTGGGGCTAACAAGCTGCGAAGTATCATTTGGAACAATTCCCGCTGGGCAGTCAGTTCCTTTTCTTCATTCTCACAAAGAAAATGAAGAAACTTATATTTTTCTGCAAGGAAATGGTGCCTTTTATATTGATGGTAAAAAGCTGTCAGTTAAAGAAGGAAGTATTATCAAAGTTCTGCCGGCCGGTATACGTGGCTTAAAAGCAGAAAGTGAAGATTTGCTTTATATATGTATACAAGCAAAAGAGAACAGTTTAAATCAAGCCACCCTGGATGATGGCGTAATTGCCGAAGAACAGCCATCATGGTAGACAAATAGTATTATTCCAACACTAATGTATTGGTAAGATATCCTGCCAATACATTAGTGTTATACCAAAGCAGGGTTTTTCAATGAAACTAAAAAAGCTCTCCTTTAGTAAACCTTTCTACGAAAATCGTTAAATACAGCTCAAATGTGAACATAGTTCACATTTAGCGCATCTTAATCCCTTCAGGATCGCGGTGCTGGACGTTCAATTAAATTTATAGTGGAATTCCTTTGAAACAGGTAGGCTACGGGCGCGTTAGCGTCCCGGCCTAGTTCTACAAAATAGTTACATATGTAACTATTTTGTAGAACTTCCACTATAAAACCCACAACGCAAGCGTTGCAGTTTTAAATTCATTTC
>Ga0131853_10002827_pt1 | contig 31167 bp, 11 predicted proteins | sample TergutLab28metaG_FD_92764 | JGI IMG/M metagenome (GOLD analysis project Ga0131853, IMG submission 92764) | Labiotermes labralis P1 segment gut microbial communities from Petit-Saut dam, French Guiana - Lab288 P1 (version 2) (version 2) | ecosystem: Host-associated > Arthropoda: Insects >... | reverse complement strand
GATTATACAGTATGCCAGAGACTGCCTGTACAGTGTAGAAAAAGTGAACTCCTGATGATGAGCTCCCTGAAGCTCGAAACATGTAGAGTAAAGGACGACTAACCGTGAAATAAAGGATAGTCCGTGTCATCTTGTTGGTGTTTATTTTGGAACAATTGTAACGATGCACGGAACCATGAATGTAAAAAGATCCTGTCATAGTCTGATTTTAGACAGCATGTTGGAATTTGTCGAGAGTAACTGAAGAATCTCAGTAAATAGTGGCACATACTATTTGTGCTCACCTACTGCAACAAGATCGTCACATCAGAATTTGTAACTTATTGTATTGTCACTTCTTTATATCCAAAGGCGGTTATCAAGTGACAACACAAATACCTCTCTGGAAAGTTTTGTTACACAGGAACTGAGAAATGGTCTGATTTATTTTTTGGAATCAGAAAATCCATCAGTTTTCGCAAAAAATAAATCCGTCATTGGGACCTACCCTGATTCGGCTGAGTCCAGTTGACAGGGTTAATTCGGATTTCGCTAAGCTATAATTAATTTTTCTTCCCATGACACAACAGCCCCTAGTGGACCTGGGCCTCTTAATTAGTGAATCTTCACGATCACGCCCAGACACACCACACTCGGTGGGAATCCTCTGGACGAGTGATCAGCCCGACGAAGAGACCTCTACCCGAGAACACACAACACTCACAAGAAACAGATGTCCATGCCCCGGCGGGACTTAAACCCACAATCCTAGCAAGCGAGCGGCCGCAGACCCATGCTTTAGACCGCATGGCCTCCAGGATCGGCAGCCGGAATTAATATCCTCATAAATATTCCATTTCGAAATGTCATGAGTGTAAAAGTCAGAATTTGAGAAGCATAACTATTCAGACTTGAGTAGTTGTCTCTTTCATCGTGTGCTGATCGACACATACATCAACAGGATCTAACTACCTAGTCAAGTCGCGTAAATCACAAACGAATTTGATTACTTTAACTCCGACACGATTTGTTCTCGGCAGGCCATGACAAAGGAGTTTCGTACACGTAACAGTGCAGTCTATTCATGTTTTCCAGTTTTATCGTTTTTGTAAATGCCTATATAACCTTTTTGTACATATATTTCAATAAGCAAACTTTCACAAACTTAACGTTTACCATCCCGAAGTGTTTGAAGTATAAAATTAAAGGGAAGGATTACAACAGTCAAACACAACAGTATTTTTATAGTGTTCTTATGATATATTATAGCATTACGGGCTGCATATTTCCACTCTTGTCGAGTCATCTTCAGGGATTGTGGGATCCCCAACGTTGGGGATCCCACAATGCAGTAAACGTTTGTATGTCTGGATCTATATCTTGAGGACCTGAAGATGACTCGATAAGAGTCGAAACATGTAGCCCATAATGCCATAATACATTATAAGAACACTATAAAAATACTGTTGTGTTTGACTATTGTAATCCTTCCCTTTAATTTTAAGCAAACGTTGGTTAACTCCCTCTATTATATTTACGGAACTCCTTGATGATGACCAATTAAGGCCGAAACATGCCGGACGTGAGTTAATTCAATATGGCGGTAATTTACTAGTTTTGGCTTTTATTTACACACACACGTCATAGAATGTGTCCCAAAAAATGCCTTCTTTAATACATTTGCACGACACATGTTGTCAATTACACTTCATAATTCGCAGCAATTGTAGGTTCTATATACATTTTCAACATAAATTATTATTTCCTTCTCATTTCTTTGTAAATATCGATGTGTTTTTAAGGTCCCGTGTGTGATTATCATCGTACATACAAGCAGCCAATACATCAGCTGACCACTTGATGACAGTGATGACAGACCTGTTGAACTTGCGACGTTTGCCAAGACTCTCGAGCAAGAGTCCGCTGCTCGGCTGAGGGCAACTGCGAGGCAGAGAGGTAATAAATATCACCCAGTTATGAGTACGGGTGTAGGAGTAAACTGCCACAACAGGACTGATTTGTGGGCTATTTAAAGACACTGCATTACCTACACAGTTCTTGTGAGCCTCCAGTGCTTACGTGACTATTACATTAGTAAAGTGAAAAAGGAAGGAAAAATGTTTATTCGGCTGTAGAATATTTAAATACGTTTTGACAACCGCAGGATTTATTTAGTCGTAAATTTAGTGACATGTGTACACACCCACACAGAGAGAGAGAGAGAGAGAGAGATAGTGAGACAGACAGAACTGAATATAACCTAGAAATGCTCGTCTCTTTTAACTTAAGATTCTCCTACTTCACGAACTTTTTAGGATCCAATAAGCCAGACTCAACAGGGAGTGATGCTTAAGTCTCTAACATTGGTGAATGCAGTGCGACGGTTAGTAGTGTTGAATTAAATGGGGAATCGCATGTTATAAACAGTGAATTGCCAAACGGAGGACGCAGTTATATCATTGAAGCATAATATTTATATCGTGCCACAGGAACCTACGAATAGAAAACCTGATATTTTAAACAGCCATATCTTCGATTTTGGAACCGCCTACTTTTTCAAAGCCCTGGGCTATTTTTGGTCTACGGTTGCTTAATTCCATCAGTAAATATGATGGTTTGTTGAAGATATTACACAAAAACTTGCCTAGACAGACTGAGAAATAACACGAAGGATCTCAATTTGAACAGCCGGATTCCATATCGAGTGGACGAACCCAAATAGTAAAGAATTTTATATACTAGTGCCACTCTCTCAAACTGAAAGTTCGTTATCATGTTTCCAAATGGAATTCATCGCGTGAAAAGTACCATGAAATGTATGAAGAAGCTGAAACACAGCCTTCAAAATTCTTTCTCGATATTGGACGGACTAAAGTGGATAGCTTTGCTGTGGCCGCTAAACTTTTTACAAGGCTAAATGTACCTCATAATCGGTAGCTGGCGAGAACATTCTCCCCATCTGCCAGAAAGTGAACTTCTACGCCTTGTAGAAACCACGACTTCAGGCTCATTTTCTTCTTATGTACCCGTCAAGAGTTTAATAATAAGATACGAAAGGGGACAAACTGTACGAGCAGCTTCGACGAAAACTGAAGAAGACAACTTCTGAAATACGAATTTACAGAAACATGAAAATAAATAGCAGGAAGCGAGACACAACACGGTTAATGGAACAAAGATTAAGAAAGGCAATTTAGCGAAAACTGCCTTGGTGTTTGCGCTTTTCCTTACCCTTTGTTTGCAGAAAGTTTGCAGATACTTTGGATTAGAGAACAAAACACATTGTGGGGTACGCAAGCCAGAAAATCTCTTTCTTTAAAAAGCGTTACGAAAACACTGTTACGAAAATTCATGAGCGTCTTTTGTAATTTTTAAACAAACCAAGGGGAAAAAAGGGTGTAAAAGTATAACACAGGCGAGAGCCATCATCATAAAAGATGTCAGAATATTTACCCTCATGGTTGCTCCAGAGTCATTCCCAACTCAAAATCAGCATGACCGATATTTTGGAAACACCACAACCAGCTCCTTTGTTCAGAACAGAAGTTGCTAGCGCGGAATTAAAAGAGTGTGTCAATAGAACCTGGCTTAGTTCCTAAAACAGCAACAGCAAATAATTCATGGTAAAAACCGAATACGTTAATACATGGGTAACTTCGTTTTTCACGTGTATTTGATTTGGGTCTCGACCTCAGACTCTCCAGGACAATGCCTGGACTGACAACTACAGTACGTTTGCCTTACAGATGATTCGGTCTCGAATTCCGGCAGGTGAAAGAAATGTTTTCTTTTCCAGGCCGGCTATGGGGCCCACGAAGCCTCCTATTTAATGGGTAAAGGGGTTACTTCCCGGTGGGGATAAAGTGGCCGGGGCGTGAAGTTAACCACTCTCCTCCATCTATTGTTGAGGGTAAGAATGAGTGGAGCTGTAGTCTAATCCTATGCCTTCACGGTTTGAGCACGGAAAAACTTTCTTGTACCCCTTTATCTTCTTTCCAGCTTGTTTACCGTCATACTATTTTTGCAGGTACAGCAGCCTCGATGAGTAACCAAAGCATAAATCCAACCACCTTCTTGGATAATCTTTCAAATACGCCACGACAGTTTCCATTCTATCTCCTTACTTCGCCGTAAAATCGTCATTGTTTATCGCCTGATCCTAAATCTCTTTGCACTTAACATTATGCAAATAAGTAGAATATGGAAGCAACAACCACGGTCACAAATTTATAATCCATGTACTGCCAGACGGTTATTAATTTGGTGTCCTTGCCTCCAGATCCGCAGGTCGTCCTAGTTCAACAAGGAAGGCTTCTAATCCGGAGCACATAGTATGCAACGTGACCACTGATCGCTTTCGAGACCTTGTTTAAACATATTACTGATCGGCAGCAGTAAGCTGAGAAGAGATGCACATTGGGCTCAAATAAGAAGCCTCCTTCCACACAGCTGCAGTTTAATACGAACTGAAATGTCACTCACCCAACAAATTGTAAATGTGCGTGCGTGCGTGCGTGCGTGCATTGTGTTTGCGTTGAGACGACAGTCAGCCTTCTGGAGTTTTTACACGGTGTAGGACTCTAGGCTAATATCGACGCATTAGAGGAACATTTTGCACCATCTGCAGGGGTGATGAAATAGCTCGAGGCGGCACATTCCTCTGAAAAGTATGTGTCAAGCTACGAGTCTACACGATTATAAAATCCAGAAGAAAACAGCCTATCAGCAGTCGTCGCAAAAGCCTGAAAACCTACTTTCACTTTAGTCGCCAGCCTTTCATTCACACGAGAGAGTATAATTATTGGGGTAACCTAACGTGCAAAAGAATTTAACACTAACACCCAACGATAAAAAGGTAAAGTCTTCCCGTTACAGTCTCGGTGTGGCCCAGAGGGTGGGTAGAGGTATAGCTCTACTCTTCCATGACTGCGGCACTAGAAGGGGGTGAGTGGTCAGCAGCATGCGCCGGCCGCACTTTACCTCCGAGAAAGACCCGGTACCCATTTTACAGGAGGCTGGGTGGGCCCCGGGGCCGGTCTGGACGGGCGGAAAATCTCGTCCCCACCGGGATTCGATTCCGGACCGTCCAGCCAGGTAGCTCAGTCGCTATACCGACTGAGCTACCGGGCCCACGTAATAAATAATGAACTGAGACGAAATAACGATCTGAAAATTAAAGATGACGCTTGGAAGACCGAGGATTAGGTGGAAGAACACGATAAACCTGAACATTCAAAACATATGATGTGCTGGTTGGTATTCAGTGCCGTTTTCACGAAGGGTCAGTATACTAGACTAGGCTGTCCAGATCCTAAACAGTTTTTATTTCTCTGACCATCCATACTTAAGCACTTCTATCACCGATATGTCGGTCTTCCACTGAACGCTGCCCTGCATGTGTTTATGGTCTTCTTGTGCATAATATGCGCCCATGAATGACGAGAAAATCAACGCAAAAGGTAATGAGTGCGGCAGCGAAGCAATTTTACGCCTATTTCCTTTCTGAAAACTTCAGCGAATATGTATAAAACTTTTACTTATTGCTTCGTAATTTATCGGCAGAACGTTGAAATTTGATACGTACCTCAACACACATAAAAAACACAGCAGAACAGTGAGGGAATTACTAAGGCAAATTTCCTTTCACTGCATGGTTTTTCCCATATACCAAACAGAAAAAAAATCTCTTAAAAATGTTGAAAGTTTGTTAGCAGATATCGATTCATTCAGAGAGCAAAATACTTTACTACGCAGTCAGCGGCACATTGATCGAGCCACTAGCTACTTTAACGACTTCCGGTGCCGGAAGTATATGGTCATGTAACGTCATATCTTTTGGTTAATGGCGCCGTAAGAAACATCCTCTAGGTACCTCAGAACACACCTGATAACGTAACAATATGAGAAACATATTGAGGCCAGTGCGGAAATATTGCTAAATGATTCACCTGTATCAGTTTCACGGATCGTTGGATCACGTACGACATTTTCGAAGGCTCCTGCATGCATCTGAGTAAAGAAAATTTTACAGTTGCTGAAATTCTTCAGTTTAGCCGTCACCTCAGGAAGCATCGACATGAGGGATTCTTTCAAACCACGTCTAACTTTTCAGATTAATGCGATTCGTAAACATTCTGTATTTCGTAAATTTTGAAGTTTAGATTTTATCCAAGGCAAAAAAAGAAGACAAAAGTTTATCTAAAGACGTAGCTGAGACTTTAGGCCAATTTTTCCCGACCTAGACACGGATAGGAATATAATATTTAAATGGGTCTGAAGAAATATGCTGAAGCTGGGCTGGATTAGTCTGGCTTGGGATAGGGAGAATTAGCGGGTTGAAGCGAGCGTAGTAAGGAACCTTTGGGTTTTGTAAAATGCTGGGAATTTCTTGGCTGTCTGCAAAGCTTTAACTTCTTAAGAACTATTCTGTACTCTGGTGTTTGTTAGCAGTAACGTTTTCGATTTTGTTTGGAGTGAACTACTTTTTCTGCAGCTGGAAAAAGTGCTATTTTGTAACATACAGCAGCTGTTGGAAGAACTATCCAAGGCCCTGCTCAACTTTTCATTATCTGCATTGTAGTGGCCTGCTAGTATATTACATCTCCTCCATCAGCAATATGTGTCAGCAGCCTACCATACTACTACAGACACATTTCAGTACGGACTGTGAAGGCAGTTTTTCCTGGGTTTTGCTGCCGTTCCAGCGATAAAACCGAAGTCATGTTGATTTTAAACTAGAGCGCCAAACGTTTCAAAATACATGGTATGCAATATGTTCAGCAATGCTTTTATTTAAAAATCTAAAGTAATTTCTACACTTTCGCGCTAATATCCTATATAGCAGTTGTGTATGACAGTGTATATATATATATATATATACATGCATCTCATATTTATTGGACCGTGCATCATTGTGATAAATGAAGAATAAAAAACCAACTAGATGCCACTTATTATTTTATTGTATTTCTTATAGGCTCAACATGTTTCGGGCTTTACTATGACCATCATCAGGAGCTCGCGACTATGATGTTGATTACCACATTGGTCGTATTGTTCTTGGTTTGCTTTATGTTGGAGGTTAGGTGCAGATAGACTGGAGTGGTGTCCGGGTTACAGGCTCAAGCCTGCAACCCGGACACCATTCCAGCCTAACCTCACCTAACCTCTAACATAAAGCAAACCAAAAACAATACAACCAATGTGGTAATCAACATCATAGTCGCGAGCTCCTGATGATGGTCATAGTAAAGCCCGAAACATGTTGAGCCTATAAGAAATACAATAAAATAACAAGTGGCATCTAGTTGGTTTTTTATTCTTCAGTTATCATATATATATATATATAATGTATGTACGTTTACATAAATTATTAAGCGAGTTTTGTAGAGAGGATTTTTTTTTGTAGTTTAATAAGCGCGTATAATTTTTTAAAGTGCGTACTGACAGCTGCATGAGTTTTGTTACTTGAATTCAGTTTTAAGATTAATTTCTGTAGTGGACGCAGGAGAGAGATTCATTTCACATACGGAAATTACCACGTGCTTCCCGATCACCAGTGAGCAATTAATGATTTTTTTTACATGAATATTTCAAAGTTCTCACGGTTAGTCAAAGTTCTTAATTGTCTAAACCTGATCTAGTGCAAAATTTTTATTTGGCAGCAAAGCTGGACTAACGGACTACAAGACCAGGCCGTATAGAGCGTTAGTTCCAAAAGTAATGTGCAACATATTAGAGGCTACTCGTGCCTGGAACCAGAAGTAGCGTGCGCTGTTATTGGAGCCAGTTCATGGCAGTATATACACCACACGTGTTTCCGTGGCGGGCCACTAACGTTACTTGTGCAGAACACAATGCATTACGTGACAAAAGAAAGTAACTGCTTTTAGTTTATATCACGACTGGGAGTTTAATATTTTAATAGTAAACGATTGTCAGTCTTTACTCTCCAATATCATTTATTTACCAAGCATTCTACATGCTCCGCCTTCCTTGTGTATCTTGATATGATCGCTTTGATTTTGTTTCAAAAAGACTGGAAAGTGTTAGGGCTTCATTTTCCTGTTACTTCTATTGCAGCTCAAAACGTTACCCTCAACTTTCTCTTACCAGATACTCAATTCACGATTTTCTATCGAGTGAGAAGCACTTACCAGGCCTGTACGGAAGCAATATGTCTGTCGGTGTTCACATTTTACTCATTAAAATTTGAGTATTAAGGCAAAAATATTCTGAAACGAGTGTTAGAAAATATACTAGCATTTTATTCCGATCTTAATTTATTAATAAATGTTTTTATTGTTTTACTGTACTTCCAAAAACTTCCATCTTGTCAAATTTAAAAAAATTATTATTCCCCACGTAACTTATATTCAAAGAGTCTAAATCCTGTGAAGAGAAATATAAAATTACCCGCACTGTAACCAGTCCCTCTCTAAAACATGACGCTCCTCCTTTTGGCCTCGGATACTGTTCGCAATACACAGAGCACATTAAAAATATAATGAACTTCGTTCCCAATTTTACAGCTCGCAGTACTGTGCTGACGTTTTTCCATTTCCATTTCCCCAGTTGTTTTCTGTAATGCAGAACTAATACAGTCAGACTCTTGCAATAAGTTACTAAATCATAACAGCTTCAAAAGCAAAGAAATCTTAAGTTTTCTACGTCAGACTACTCATACATACGGGCGTTTACTGGAGAGCTTCCGCAAAAAAGTCATTTGAAATAATCACTTCTGCGAAATGCGTAATAATGGAAAGAGAATGTGATTATAAACTTACATAATACTTTACAATCCAAAATATGCTTACTCAAAATTAAGAATTCCTGCACGAAAGACACAATTATTGTGGTAATTTTAGTGATCCTTAACATTTATGATCTCCAAATGTCTTCTGAAATTTGTGGAAATGCATTTAGCAGATCATAACAAATCTTTGTTACTAGCCACAACATGGTTGCCGGGTCGCTATCTTAAGAGAGACAAATGTATTTACCAGAGAGAGAATTATGCATATATCTATAATATCATCTGTATTTTCCAGGCGGTGAAATATTGTCTTTTAACCCTAAAGGACAATACAGTTTTTAGTGTAAACAGCTGAGGTGGATCAGTCAACTGGGGAAGAAAGGAATGGAGAAAGTTACGTCTTTAAGAATTGTATTAAAGAAATGAAAAGACAAACAGAACTGTTCTTGGAATACAGTCCCTGTGCAACAAACCGATAAATTCCCAGCCCATTATAAAACCAGCAGCCTTAAATCGTAACCAGAAATTCCTTCTGTTCCATATCGTCAACCGCATGAACGCTATCTACAACATTTTAACCAATTTAACATACTGTATAATGTAATTACACAATCGCCTGTATGTCCCAAGGGTTTTGCCTGCAAAATTTCCTATTGAATCTCTCTGCAGCTGTCGCAGACCACTTGTAGTTTGTGCCCTGCTCCTCAGCCAATGCTGTATGTTCTCACACCAATAACAGAAAGAGAGATCGGAAGATTTAAACAACCCTAGGAGAAACATTCAAGTACTTTCGGTACCGAAGACAAGAAGGCTTTTAGCTCCACCCACGCTTCTCACGTGTTTACAGAGCGTGCAGCTAAGGGCGTGGACGATGTTACACTCTGCCATTAATTAACGTTATTAGTAAGGATATGAACGTCAATATTGCTCCTACTCTGCTCATGACATCAAGCGTAGGTTTCTTAGAAGCATGACTCAGTTTGTCAAACCGCTGTTACGATATGCATGACGACACGCAGAAAACGTTTGAGGGTTGCTAGTGGATCAGTGTGGCATGGCAGCCTGTTTTCACGAGGAGAGTAAACAACAAACTGCACATTCATCTAACGAGCCACGAATCCGAGGTTCAAAGATAATGGCGCGAGTATTTCAGGCAAACAACTGCAAGACATTCATCCGTGTGACTTACAAGCAGTCAAGTGATTCTTTCTAACTGGGCTAGTGTCGGTCATTCTTTCGAATCATTCCATTAAAAAGTATAAAGTAATTAATTACAGGGAACAAAGCCCTCTTTGAGAAACTGTGAGTTGCTCAGCTACTCAATGAATTCCCTCATGTCATGGGACTTAAAGCTTCGTCACCGCAATCACAAGCTTTCACCATTGTGTCCAAACTTTTTCCGAACAAACAGAGGCCACATCCGCATTCTTATTTCTCTTAGATCAACTTTAATATTATTTTCCCTTAGGTCTCCTCCATTCACGGCTTTTAGGCCCGTTCGCATGTCACATATAGCTCATATTAGTCATGTAATGTCAGTCCGTCTGCCCGAATGCATCAGCACGGCTCAAACTGGGCGGATATTCGAGAAATTTGTTACTTGTGATTTAAGAAAATCTGCCCGGAAACCAAATTTACTTAAGACAGGGCAAGGGCAAGAATATCGGGCATTTTACATGAAGGTTTAGTGCGTTTTATTGTTTCCGGCGACATAAATCGCCACAAACGCACTCTATTCAAGGTAAACGGTTTCAGGCTCTTAGGGTAGCCGATGAGGTACAAACGATACAAAATATCTTTACTTCAACAATACTAAAACTAACGCATTGTTGAATTTCCACATAAACGTATTTTATTCTCAACAGCGACATACGTAGGTCTACAATGGAAAGGAAACATTGTTTAATTTGCATGGCAACAATGTTGAGTTCTACAACGATAATATGAACTCGTTACTGCCGGTGACAAATTCGAATAAAATGGTAGTAAACCAGCAGGGTAGCCGAGGACGTAGGGACTAAAAACATCATGCGAACGCGCCATAATGCTACGTTACGCATAGAGTGGCTTTTTTTAAAATGAACTTTGTATGCATTTCTCACATCCCCCATCTCTGCCGCATGGTTAGCCACCACATTTTCATTGCTCTGATGACAACTATCGTTTGATGCAGAGCACAGACTCATAGAGTGTGACTTCTAGACTGTGTGGTGATACGGCCATCTTACGTGACATGAGTCGGTCCGACTTGAAGGAAAGAGCATTAGACTTGTCTGACTGAGCGTGACCACGTGAAAATTCCTCACGACAGTAAATACGGATCATTCATAGCTAAAACCATTACCTGCAAAATCTTTGGTATGATATATTAAAATAAATTGAATGAAAATATATCTAGACAGTATATATTGTGATGTCTGTAGCGAAATTAGCTTACGGACACAAACAAGCCAGGGGTGAAAAAACGCCGAACGCCAATTCGCCCGGCGACTGAATTGTATACAGTGGCGCCTGATACTGCAGGGTCGTCAACATGGAACTTGCTTGAGATCACCATTATTGGGCCTAGAATTTTGAGGTGGCTTCTAGGCTTTTTTAAAAATTTGCGGACACCTAATATATGCAATAAATTAACATCAGCACCAGTGAGTTTTGTGAAAGCGCAAAAACACAATTTGAAAATACATGTATTCCTCGGCGTCTAAAGAAAACGCCCTTCTATTCATTTGAAATAAAATTGGAGGACTTCTTTCCGCAGACAGGATGATAATTTAAGGCCATGAATGGTTCACATCCTATTGAATGTGCGTTAAAATCAACCATCAACACTGACTATTAAATTCACTACAATAATTTGTCTGATGTCATCAAATTTCATTACGTTCGGATTTTCTATATCCTATTTTGGACAATAATAAACTGACCACATTTTTGTAAACTAAAGTAAGCATTTCATCGTACAGGACCTGAATTCTTGCAACTGAAAATTGTGTTCCAACTAGTTCCACTCTCGTTACTGCCGGCCTGTTGTAGTCATTAAAAACATGGATCTATACTAACCTTACTCTTTGATTCAGAAGACGTACGAAGCTGTTTTCTGCCGAACATTGGTAACAAAAGTGTAATTACACCGCACTGAAAAGAAGCCAGTCTGCATTAATCTAACCATTTAAATGCTGATCTTGCTTAGAGACCTTTCCTTCTGTTAGAATGCATCCACGGGAACGCATAATTTACATAATTTACACCGTACAGAAAACAACAAACAACTCTGTCAGTTAAGAGATAGCAAGAAAAGCCTCCTTTACCGAACAATTCAATCGTCATTTATTTACAACCTACGTGTACAGAAGACCAAAGTTTTTGCGGTGAGATAATTTGTGCTATCGCGGGAGGGCCTGATATGACTCAGAGGTGACCCACATGATTTTGTAAATATTCTTGAAAGATTAATTTGTTTAACATATGTAGTTACAGGAGACAAAGATGAAGAGCGTAGGCTGATCGTTTCAGTACTAGTCTATATATATATATATATATATATATATATATATGTATAGTTCACATTTCAGGGAACGCTATCAGCAGAATCACGAATCGAACGGTCACTGAGTGACTGCAGCGTTGCCATATAGCGTGGTGGTATACAGAATTCCTCTCTCATAAATCTTCTGTACGTGAGGTACCTCAAGTAGTAACAGAGGAAATAGGTCAAATTCGTTTTTCAAGCCGAGAAAAGGTAATAAAATTTAAATTTCAAGTAACTGCCCTTCGTGTCACAGTCAGACGTCACGTACTTAACGTCACATATTTCCATTCCCTTTTATAACACAACCTTTTTCCTTTCTCACCGAAAATCCTATCGGTTCTGATTTTCTGAGACGACTTTTAATAATCCACCTATAGATATTCGTAATAAATTCGACAGATATTGTTTATTTTAATTTAGTTAAATTTTAACCTATCTACAGAGATAAGTGGGGACCGCGGTAGCACAGTGGTTAAGGTGCTGTGCTACAAATCGGAAGGTCGCTGGTTCGATTCCAGATGGTGTCATTAGAATTTTTTATTGACATAATCCTTCCGATCACACTATGGCCCTGGGATCGACTCAGCCTCTAACAGAAATGAGTACCAGGAGTATTTCCTGAGGGTAAATGCGGCCAGTGCTTAAGACTGACAACCTTATCACCATTCTGGGCCATTGTCGCGTAATCTGGGAACCTTAACTTCCTGGAACCCTCTGGGCCACTCTAGGCCTGTAACGGGACTGTTTTACCTTTACATATATCAGTATATTCTGAAACGCTGAACAAAATAACCTCTCTATTTATCTCACTCCATGACAGATCAGTCAAACCGCCCTAACCCATTCCCATAAGAAGATTAGTATCTTCTGGGTTGTGACGCCACTTAATATGGTAGAAGTGTCGCAGAGAAACCCGCTTTCTCCAGCCGTAGGGTAGATTAGGCCAGATGACCTCATACCAGTTTCCTCTCCACCAAATCCAGCTAAATGGACGTTAAGCTGGACCTCCATCCCAGGAACGTAAATACAGGAAGGTTTCTACCTGTTCGTCATAAAAACCGGTCTTGGACATCCCGAAGGAATATCCCGAGATTCGTTTCTTGGCCTAGCTCGCTGTGACCAGGTTATATATAGCCTGTTTTCGGACTCGACTGCATTTATCTGTTCCAAGATACATGCCTTCTTTCTCATACCATCCTTTATCTATATTTAATTTTATCTAAGACTTATTGTCATTACAATTCTTTGTTAACAACTGGTTTTTATTATTATTTCTACATCTACTCTTCCACAAAATAGCTCTTTTCACGTCCACAAGATTTTACCATTTTTCTCTACCCCCATAACTCAACCCTTCACTTTTAAGTTTATCAATTTTATTTTGATACGTGTTACTTTTCATGCGTTTAATGTTAACTTTTTATTTTCATTATGCTATTAATATATGTTGTCCTTAGTACTTTCTCCCTCACTGGCTCATTAAGGGCACTATTTTTCAACTCCACCCATTTTCTGGCTCCGTTATCCCCACTGCACTCCTTTCTAGTGTTTAAACTTAGCGGCTGTTAAGCTTACGACCATTGCAGTGGCTAAACTGCCTTTCTAGCAAAAGATAGGATACGACATGATACGCTGTAAAAGGCCTGGACTGGAAGGGGCCAAGTGTTAGCTGGGGTACTTGGCTGCAATATGTTGAACATTGTAGACATGTACTGAAGCTACTGACTTTTAGACAAGACATCCCTATTGTCTTTTAATTAAACATATAAAAGGAGAAAAGAAAAGATATAAAATCACAGTCTAAACACAAGCCTGATGATGGCTGTACATAGCCGAAACATGTAGCTGGTTTGCACACAGATAAAGTTGTGTTTGGACTGTGATTTTGCACTTTTTATTTTCCCCTTATGTGTGAATAAGTCACTGAATTGCAAATAAGTATAATTGACGAAGACTGTGACGTCTGTAGAAGGGCAGACCCGCTGGCTCGTCAGAGGGTGTTTCGAGAGTGTAAGACGCTCAGTTTCACAGTTCAACCTCTCGTGATGCATTCACATCCGCCACTGATATGACAACAACCTGTTCTATTTAGACAAGTTCCGATAAAACTCTGCACCATTTTCTAAAATGCTGTATCCTCATTAAGTTATCATTATACATTTGTATCAAATGGCGGTGTCGTTCAGTGGGGGGGGGGGAACACGTTTGATTCATAACAAATGATTACACCATGAAATTCTTTACCGGACAAGTTTTCATTGTCTTTGTCACTACACATCGATTGACCTCCTGAACAGCATTAGACTTTTTCCTGCATTGTGTTGCATGTTGCCACTACTAAAAGTACTGTTTCTTAGCAAATATTAAAATGCTTTTTCGACACAAATGTTAGTCTACGGAGCTCTCTTTTTGAATATTCCTAGTACCGGGCATAAATATAAGAGGGAGAAAATAACTGGAGACCGGAGAAAGTTGCATAATTAGAAGCTTCATTATGTGTACTGGTCACCAGTTCTGATTGGCGTTATAAAATCAAGGAACACGAGACTCGTGTGACACGTGGCACGTACAGGGGAAATAAATGCGTACAGGGTTGGCTGATGAACTCTGAAACAAGGGATCAATTGGAAGACCTGGCGTTGAATGGGAAGATAATATTCAAAAGGGCTACAAGAAAAAGGCTGAAAAAACATGGAATGAATTTGGTACAGATTGACACAAGTTGAAGGCTCTTTTAGACACGATGACGAAGTTTCAGTTTCCATACAGTGCAGAAAAATTATAGACTAGATTAGGAACTACTAGTTTCTCAAGGATTCTGCATCATGGAGTTAGTTTAGGTAGCTCGTGTGAATTAGGATTTACTGGAAAAATAAGCGTCAACATGAAATTTGCGTCACAAATTCTACGAATACGCGTAGAATATTGATTTATATTTTCTCAAATGAAACACCGGTACAAGGACAAACCCCTTCCGTTGCTTTACACAAAACTCGCACAAGGATCCCAACAAATCTTTCGCTAGTCCTACGTCTAAGTTCGACCTTTCGCAGTTATTTATAAACACGTCAAAGGTAAATTTTGCCGGCGGTTTACTTAATCACATTCAATCAGTGCCTGTCGGATGGGCAAAATCTTACAGCAAATGGTGCAGGTGACAGCTCAAAGGTTGACGGAATTATAACACACAAATGAATCTCAGGATACTGACTAACCAATATGTGAAATAAACGGAACTGACTCGGAATAATGCCAAGCTTGATACTTTGATGACAGTGTTGCGACAATAGCTTATGCAATTGACTTCCACTGCCAGTTACAAAATGGAAGGCCTTGTAAAAATGAAGTCCGGCTGAATCAGTATGTTAACGAGCATTCGACGCGGTTTATAACAGTAGGACGGATGGCAGATCACTGTGTGTTGTTGGGGAAATGTTACTTTAAACCCGCTTTCTAATTATCAATTCAGTATGGAGCCAGTACTGTCATTCTGAGGTTGTATAATTATCTTAACTACGCTCTTTCACTGTAAAGAAAAGATGGCATCAAAGGACTTTGAAGATAATCGTACCAGATAAGCACGTACGAATTCGGAAGAAAAAATTTTTGTCTCTTTAAATTTATTAAATAGAATTTTCAAATAAATATTTATGCAAAGACAGCTTTAACGTACTTTAATATCATATTAAAAATAGGCTTTAGCAAACCAGGTGCAAAATACGCTTCGACAAAAAATTTAAAGTGTTGCTGTAATACGTCACATTAATCATTAGACGGTAATGAAAAGGTCTTTTTGATGCTTTGCTGACCGTGCATCTCAGTACAATGTTAGTAACTGACCAACTTAATGCACAAATACTTGTTTTATAATAAGTTCATTAGATTCTTCTACATGTCCCTAGCACTGTTGTGATCATGATAAGGAGGTCAAAATTGTATTATACAGCATCTGGTATCGTCACACTCTGTAGGTGGCCGTCCGGTGCACACCTGTGCATCGGACGGCCACCTACAGAGTGTGACGATACCAGATGCTGTATAATACAATTTTGACCTCCTGATAATGAGCACAATAGTGCTTGAAACATGTAGAGGAATATAATAAACAGATTATAAAACAAGAATTTATGCATTAAGTTGGTCAGTTATTAAGAGTAATGAAAAGGATTATTTCGAAGAAACTTGAGAGGATTTCCTCATGTCTCTTACAGTTATTGTTTTTGAATCCGTTTAAGTGACTACTTAGTCTGTGAAAGAAAACAGAAATAATAATTAACCTGTTTTCCGAGTTGGAAAAAGTTATTTTTCCATTGCAAATGGATAGTCTACTATTGAATTCTGAGCTATGTCATCAACGTGTAAATAATGAAGCTTGATCATTTGTCCAATTAAAAGTTCTTCTTGTTACTCTCTTCAGATGGAGGAATTTTAAAGCTTGGAATCCAGAAATCTTGTAAAGTGTTCAAAAATTCTATTCATACATCAAAGGAAAAAAATTGTTGTTTCACTGCAAAGACGAATGTGTTGTTTGTGTTGAGAAAAATACTGTCTACGTAAAAAAGAAAAACACTCAGCTTTTAAACTGAAAGCCGTCTGTAAATGTAACAGCTATGCTTTCAAAAGTTAATGCGGAAAGAAGGCAAAATAATGTATTGCACACAACTGAGCCGTCCTCTGCATCTATCTTCTGTAAGACGTGATAGGAAACAGCGTCTTGATCTTGAGACGACTTCTCCGACATTGCCCACACTGCTCCAGGCGTAGAACGGAATAAAAATGGAATTATGAAGAGGACAATTTTAAAAGCAGCAAATAACTCAATAAACGCACAAGTTTGCCGATCAGGTACTGAAGTACGACGGAGAAGGAGGAAAGGCAAAGCCGAATAACATGAAAAGGAGGATCAGAGGGCAAATATAGACTAAAGGCAAGTAGAATATGAAGTAGAAAGGGGGAGCCCCAAAATTGGAAGAAGAAAGAATATAGGCGTTGCATGACGGGGAGAATAAGAAAAGGAGAAGGGAGAAAAAAGAAAGAAAAATGTAAAGGAAGAGGAGAAAGATATGAAATGACACTATAGCATAGAAGGGCAGAAAACAAATTATAAGATAAATCAAAGTTATAGCTGTGCACGTCACGTCCATTACTTTACTCTCAATAGATATGATAGCACACCAAAAACCTGGGCTTGAAGGTATACAGATATACATGTATGTTGTGATAAGGCAGAGGAATTAATGTGGCTCAAGAGGGAATGTAATTCCTGGATTTTATGTTAAAGATAGATACAAAAGCAACAAATTTTATTAAAAGGTAACAAATGCGAAATCAAAACGGAAAGTACAAAACAAAAACAAAGAGTAAATCCAGAGAGCAACATGACATTAACAACATATATACATTCATCAAGACACTCAAGAGTTTCTTAGAACCTTTCTCTCGTACAGCCTACACCTTTCGGCGATGTTAAAGGAAAGGTAAAGTAGTCCCGTTACAGGCCCGGAGGGGCCCAGATGGTTCCAGGACGTTAAGTTTCCCAGACTTCGTGACAAGAGTGCAGGATGATGGTAGTATGTCAGCCTTACGCACCGGCCGCCTTTACCCCCAGGAAATACTCCTGGTACTCATTCCTGTTAGAGGCTGAGTCGACCCCAGGGCCATAGTGCGATCGGAAGGAATTTATGTCAAAGAAAAATCCACTGACACCAGCTGGGATCGAAGCACAACACCTTAGCCACTGTGCTACAGCGGTCCCTCGATGTGAATAAAAGATTATAAAAAAAGTTTGTTGATACTGCTGGATATGTATAGGTTGTTCAATTCGAATGCTTGTTATACGGTAAAGTATGCATAAATTTAAGTCCGAACATGGCTTGTTTAATATTTCACAACGGTGCTTCAAGTGAAGAAGTCATATAAAGTTAAATGCATTCAGAACTTTTCCACGAAACTGAGCATCGATTTGGAAGGCGTCCATCATGGTTTTGGACAGAAAATAAGTCTGGGGGTTTCGTGGGCACAGACCGCCTAGAAAGGCGTTACCTTGACTTTCTCTGAATAAAGGCATCATTTATGCAGGTAAAGTGAAAGTTGTTACTGTGCTAAAGCAACCCGACTAACGAAGTATCAAGGAAATTTCACATATTGTTATATGACAATCTGACAGGAGTGATTTCAGGCTTCCGCCGCGAAGGAGTTGAGAATTGAGCTCTTCTGGGTTATTAGGCAGCCATAATTGGTAAGAAATTACCACTGCTCGCTGCGTAATAACCCAGAAGAGCGCAGCTCTCAATATGATAGGGGTGCAATACAGAGGAGATGTGGAAGTGATTTTCACCACCATCAGCAGAGACAGTAATTACATTTTACATGTATCCTTATTGATTCACAGAAGTTTCAACAAATATAATACACTATATCCACTCAGCACGTTGAGCATTTTCTGTATAATGAGCGTAAAACTTGGAATCTCATTGATTGGATAAATTGAATACCTGAAGCCCATACATGTTCAGTGTCCTGAAGTTTCAGATACGCTGTCACTGCTACTTTCACATAATCACGTAAACGTTTTGAGGCCCAATCTGTCTTTAAGTAACTATCTTTCTGAAGCAAAGTTCCCAAAAAATATTCAAGAGCATCAGTTTTAAACTTCCATATTCCCGTCGCAGCTACTTGCGACTCAACGATATTTCCCTTGTTCCTAAAACCTTGCAGCAAATACAGTTATCAGTCTTACCTCTTTTCTACAGAATAGATTAAGATATACGCGTATACACCGTGAATGGTTTGGACAAAATATTGGTAAGTTTTGACAGAGGCTGAGAACAAGCAATATTATGTACAAATTATTAAAAATATATGGAAATGTTCCTCTGAGATTCCCGCTATATGAGCAGGAAAATGTAACTAAAACACTGTATTCAAAGAAATATTAAAGACGAGAAAATTCCGGCTGCGAAATCCTACTGTTCGATATGAGTTTACGGCAAATTCTAAACGAATAATACAACGGCAATGATTCTGGCTATTCCAGCATCATTCGCTATGCTCAATGCACAATAGAGCACGTCGCTGATTTCATTACAGTTACTTCATTTCTTTTTAAGTTACTGAATGATTTCTCCCGTATTCATGTTACTGTAGCAACAAGTTGTCTGTGAAATAAAATAGCAAATTCCATTGCCCATTTCTTCTTTTATATTACGAGAAACTTCTGAAATTTCTTAATTCCCTTCATCTCATTTTCTAAAAGAAATTGAACTAAACACCGACTGTGAACAAAAAACAAAGACTCAAATCAAATGCTAAATTTAACACAGAATATTTCAAGATCCATAAACGAAGGCTGAAGCGAAATAAAAAGTTTCGTGTGTCACCCAGTTTTTGTACGAAGTGAATTACATTTTTAACATAAATGTGGTAATGTAATTCAGCACGAGGTTATTCATACATTCTTATCTAATGAGTGGAACTAATTTTCCGCATTACCATTTAAATATTTTCCATCACTGACACTAAAATTGATAAAAAAAAACTAGAATTCTTTCAATTAGGACAACAAAGGCCGTATTTCTCCTAACGAATACACAATGATGGAGAGCAGAAGATTAGTTGTAACAAGCGACAAACTCAATTAAGAGTTAAGGCGGTATAACCAACATCTGCGCAGCGTAAGGCTTACCACTCTCTTGATCCAAAAATAATTAGTAGGGGGAAAAACCTTACACTTCGAAAGTTCACTAAAGAACCACACTAAGAATTCGACGAATTAGGTAATCGGGTCCAAAATAATTTAGTCAGTTGGATGTTATTTTGGTTGGCATTAAGAAAGCTTACTTATTGCCCATATTTTACATTAACCCTTATCCTGATAATGTGGAGAATAGGGTGAGCTCCTAATAGTGTCAGCAAAAGACAGATGGGATTTGACTCGGAATTTAAAGGGTTAAGTTCAAATAAATGTTTTCACTTTCATCAAAAGTGATTATCGTGGAAAAATAATGTATCAAAGATTACAGAATATACTAAGGTCGAGATTTTAATGTGTACAAAGGCAAGTAAAAAATAGTTACATTTCAGATATATTATCTTGCAATTCCCTTTGTAATATAAGTTCTGCAACTCTAGCATATAAATATAAAATCTGTAGTGTCGCTGAAAGCCGTTAACAAAAGGGTAAATATTTTTTTATTTTTTAGTCTGACAATGACAGGATGAGGTTTTCAAAGGTAATTGAAAATAACTTTTCTTTCAGAATCAAATCTTGGAAGTGCTGGCTTGAACTCTTGGTTCTGACACATGCCATCCAGTTTCCTCCATTATTTCCTGTGCTTTACCCAGATACTCCCACTTCTTTTCACGCGGCCTATATTTCAACATTACGATATCCAACAAACGCAACGAAATATATGCCTAATTCGAGACACTAAAAAAAAAACAAAATCAAGGCGAAGTCAAATACGAATCCAAGGCAAGTTTCTTTGTAATTCCCCATCCATAAAATTCATAATAATCACAACTTCACCAATTCATAAGAATCCGTTAAATAAAGTAAGAACAGACAACAAAGCTCCTCAGAAAGAATAACAAACTCAGGCAGAATGCAAGACAATTCCAGAAATGGTAGAAGCGCAGAAAGTTGGGACATTTTGCAGTCTCCTCTGGGTATTGTCGTTCAGAGCAAGCTGGCGCCTGAGTGTCAGCAACCCGCGCGACAAGTGCCCTTCAACCTTCAAGGCGGAGCACGGGGTTTAATTTAGCAACTGGGAGTAAACACATTTTACCCAACGCCTTTCACTACGTTGGTGAGTATTCAGTTGCATTCTATACCAATAAAAAATTTGAGTAAACAGCTAACACTAAGAAATTAGACACGATATCGGCAGATGAATGGTCCTTAGAATAAGTGAAACACTAACTTAATCGCAGTTCCAAATATTAGCATGCACCGAATAAGATGCCAACGACAGGCATTATGTAACATGACAATGAGAAGATATTGTTCGAGTCCCATTCTCAAGCTTCCGGTGTGGATTCTCGGCTGTTCCATGGGTCTCATTACCTCCTTGCAATGACTGTGTAGGATGAAAATTTAATACAAGTTTCGTCTCCCGCAAATTCACGTCCTGTAAATTATGGAAGGATCGCTTTTACGGGCACGGCCTTAAACCCGTAAGGACGAAGACCTTTGGGATAGACAAGACACAGAATATGGATGTGAAAGTCTGTGAACACCACGAAACTTCACTGAGAAGACTAACATATATGACACTGTTAACACGTCAGATTCGTCAAGAACGGAAGATTGGAATCCGTAAAGATACAACGAGATAAAAAATGTATGTTAAACGTAGTACTGTGGCGCGTTCGCTAATGTTTATGCCTCTTCGGCTATCCTAATATCCTGATACCATTTCAATAGAAGATAGAACTTGTATGACCATATAATGCCTTTGGCAACAATAAAACCTACTTACATCTTCAAGAAAAGTGCCCGATAATTTTAACGTTTTCAATAAAATTCGATTTTTTCGACAGATTTCCATAAAAGCCCCCAGTATCAAATTTCATGGAAATCCGTGCAGGGGGAACAGCGTGGGTACAGGCGGAGAGACGGACGGGCGGATTGACCGAGCGACGGACGGAGGGATACGACGAAGCCAACAGGCGCCTTTGGCGACTAGGCGAAAGCAACTGAAATCTTATAAGACTCTCAAGATCCAAAATGGAGTCATCACATTCCATTTGGTTTAAAGGACTGTGGACTTTCTTGTGCCTGCTCAACAGCATAAATCATCAGCTACACTGGAAACAAATGTGAGCTGTGTACTAGAAAGAGCTGATTAATGCAGAAGCAGAAGACCACGAAGTAAGGGTAAATAAGAGAGATGGCCCATGTACCGTAGCAGATTCTTGGGAAGAGAGGAGCGGTCTGTCTACCCCTCACAATATAATGGAGAGGTCGGATCCATACGGAAAAATAAATGGGTATCGATTCCTAAATCGACATCGCATTCGGAGCTGGTTCCGATAGTTGCAATGTTAAATATTACTGGCAAAAGAATGAAAACATACGGCCAAAAACGGATTGACCTTCAATACATGTAAATTAAAGATTCGAGTATAAATTAACACGTCTTATGCCTCACAAAGTTATTACTAACAAACTCACCAAAGCCCATTTCAAAATCTCTGTTAAAAAGCACATTAGAAAGCAGCACTACCCAATATTAAACGACATGCGAGTATGTGAGTATTTTATGAGTAAGCGCATGCGCAGGGAATAGAGCCATACGACTAAGAGGATATCGCTACACAAACGTCGTTGTCTGAGGCAGAAACTGTTTAGTTTCTGAATACTTCGTCTAATACACTTCAGAACGTACCTTAGACGCTGAACCACGTGCAAATACAAATCTATGCCGATAACTTGTTCGACGCTGGCACTTCTTCCCGTACTTCGATTACATTGACGCACTCCGTATTAACAGTAATGTCAAAGAGGGATCAATTGGATACAGGGGAACAAATATCTATTTGTAAATATAATGGCAAGATAAAATCAGCGTCAAGATGTACGTCGAAGCAATATATAGTAAACTCACTTTAAATATCACCACATATAAAACTTGTCAAAATGGACTTCTAGCAAATTAATGAAGCCAAATAAGTATAAGTAGAACATTGTAAGAGTGATATTTTTACCTTTTGACGCCGGAATTATTTTTTTAAATTTTAGCACACCCTGTATATAAAATATGAATAATACAGGAACCAAATACGTTAGAATTATGAAACAAACTGCATTTTGAAGAGAAAAAAATGAGAGTATATACCATGTTTAAAATATTCAGTACCTATATTTGTTGAATAACTATATAAAATGCGGTGCGGTACGTCAACTATAGTTGACGTTAGGCGTCAAAAGTTTAAAAAAGTGATTAAGGAATTAAAGGCCGGAATAAGGCGGTGAAGACGAAATTTGAATGTGATAAATTAAGGACAGTTTGTACTACGACGAAAAACAAATGACATGAAGGATAGAAAAAGAAGCCCTTTTATTTATTCTCCTGCTACTTGTCCTGTAAGTCCAACATCTTCATCAACAGCTTGTTACGAAAAACCTAATGACATTCTTACAATAAACTCTTATAATAAAACCAACTAGATGCGCTAATTTCTCAAATTTTTTTTTGGAATAAAACTCTACATGTTTCGGACAGTTCCTCTGTCCATCATCAGGAGTTTTTCACTCTACACTCAGCAAACCTGTATGACATATACCAATGGTGTGTGTAGAGTGAAAAATGGCTGATGATGGACAAAGGAACTGTCCGAAATATGTAGAGTTTTATTCCAAAAATAAATTTGAGAAATTAATGCAGCTAGTTTGTTTTATTATAAGAATTTATCAAGATGCTCGGTCACCTGAACGTCAAACTTAATGACACTTTCTCTCCATGCAGTTAAAAACCATGTTTCATTCCCTTCAAAAACAGTTCGATTTTCTTCTCTTTCAGACCTGTCGCAGCCCAATGTCTTTTCCACTTTAAACAGTCCAAGCTCCTGACCAGTTACAATAACCAATAACAACTCTTCAGTTGCGTGATTTCAGGCTTCCGCCGCCAAGTGGATGAGAATTGCGCTCTTCTGGGATATTACACGGAGAATAGTGGTAATTTCATACCGATGATGGCGGAACAACTTATCGGTCCCATCACGGATATTGAATCCAAATTCTTTTGGATTCTTGACCCCTGAAGATGGGCCGATGCCCACCCTTACGCATAATGCAGGTGGACACTGCCTAAGCACTAGTAAGAATATGAGCTAATAGCTGGGTTAAAGAAAGGAATTAGTTTAAATAAGTCGAAACACAACTAGTGTCATAGGTATTTTTATTTTACTTAAGGTGACGATACTTATGATACTAGTTGTGTTTCGACTTTTTTAAACTAATTCCTTGCTCACACTAAAAAAACAACGGAGAATGGCTCACCTAAAGCTAGGTTAAAGCCTGTTTCAAATTGCTTCTACTTGCTGAAGTAACGCCTGCTTTTTGTTACCGTGGATAACCTGCTGTTCTGTTCCGGTATGTCTGCTCTAGTCTTGGCCTCATACCACACAAACCGCGTGATTAATTGCGATGTACGCCAATTAGCCTAATACTATATCAAGCGCCGGTTTCGTTACGGTTGCCTTTATCGCGCGTGGTGCTGTATTAGAGATTCATTACTTCGCCCTCTCTTTCTCGCGGAGTGCGTCTAAGCGCTTCTGTAGACGCCCACATTCCCTATACACACTGCAAAGATATTTCTCACGATGTGCCAGATTTATTTATCTTTTCTCCTTGTACGCCTCTCTTTTGTTTTTCTTTGTTCCTTTTTTCTCATCTTCCACATCTTTTTCTTTTTTTACATCTTATCGTGTAGTATAAGCCGGAGTGTTTATTTTATATCTGCGTTTTAACCTGGTGACTTTCCCAGCAGTATCTGTTTAGCGACGAATCTCAGTAGCCGAAACACATATATTTTGCTTGAAGACGGTGAAGCCAAGTTGTCCCTTATTTAGCCATAATTACTCATTGAGAAATTAAATGACTATATTTTGTACATTTCCGTATCGATTCACAAACCTCTGTATTGAAAGCTCATAAATATATCAGCTACAATTTCATTCAACTAACACGACTGAAAACAGGCACTTTCCGTTAACTGTTTGTAACTGTTATAACTTTTAAACAGATGATTAGGGAGCTTCGAAATTTGATTGTAAGTTATTAGGCACGGTAGTAGACGAAATAACACTACAGGTGAAATGATTCATAAGGGTAGTAACGAAAGTAGTTTGATCCCAGCGGGGATGGAAACTTGGCATTTCGAGGCAACTGAATTAGGTCTTCCGTTTGGTCCTAATATGTCCGCCATTCAGAATGTATTATGGGAAATCATAAATGCTCGCAATGTAATCTGATCACTCACTTCAGTACAGTAAACAGATTAGGAATGGGCCAAGCAACACTCCCACTCCCATAACTAACTAAATAACTAAACTAACTACATGTAGCACAGCCCTTCCGGAGCAGCTTACAGGTCTTCAGCTAGGCAAGAAATTCCTCCCATTTTATGGGACCCGAAAGCGCTTGCCACCTGTCCCTATCCTGAGCCAGACCAATTCAAATTCAGCCCATGCCTCCCCATCTCAATTCTTGAAAATCCATTTTCTATTATCCTACTGTCTACGCCTAGGTCCTCCAAGTGGTCCACTTCCACGCCCACATCCACAAGAAGTAGGCACATTGCTGCTAAAATGTGCGCAGTTTGCCTTCATCTTCAGCATTCTCCTCTTATACGCAGTACAGTGACCACACTACGGGCTGGTCAGTCGAGAAAACGTGCTTCGATTTCCGGTAGAGAAAAGAGATTTTCGCCTTTTCAAAATAATTCAGATCGGCTCTGGGGCCCACCCAGACCCACATTCAATAAATGCCAGGTGCACTTTCCCCCTTGACAAAGCGGATGGAGCGTGAAGTTGACTATTCACATATCTATTGCCGAAGTTAAGTATGAGTAGAGCTACACATCTACTCCCCTAAGCCTTCCTGGCTCAAATAGGGACACCTTTACCTTTTGATCTTGTCGTTAGTGGCTATATGCAAGAGTAGCGGTGAAGCAGATGGCCATGTAGCGAAACCGATGGGTCGTATTACGGAGCGCCTACATGTATTGTTACCTGGCTTGCAGAAGTCGAGTATCGTTCAAGCGGCTCTGTCAAACTCTGAAATAAGGCCCTACTATGGACGCGCTCCAAGGCTCCCTGGCCGTCTGCCATTGTCTACCTGGGTGATATGAAACCAGAGTAGCCTACCGCTCTCCGGAGCGGTCACATCGCTTCAGTGTTGAAGTAACACTCCATCACTGTAACCAGCATAGACCCGATCCGGATTCCCATAAAAAGTTCACCCTAGAACAGGCCACGAAGGCCCAGTTGTGGAGTAGAGGTATAGTTATACTCTTTCCTTAACCTCGGCGCTAGATGAGTGGGTGGTCAACGCCACGTCCCGGCCGTTTTAGCCCTGGGAAAGAGAGCCGGTACCCATTGTGCAGGAGGCTGGGTGGGTCTCACGGCCGGTCTGGACGGGTGCGGAAAATCTCGCCCCCCAGTGGGATTCGATTCTCGGACCGTCCAGCCTGTAGCGAGTCGCTATGCTGACTGAGCTATTCCGGCGCACTCCGGATCCCCATAGGTTACCGATTCTTCTAACTGATGTTCATTCATTCCACAGTCTGTCTTACGAGTCAACAACTTGTTCCAAAGAGAGCTGTCCACTAAATGCGACCTAGTGTATCCTCTTTTAGTTCCAGTATCCTTTCGTTTCATTAAGGTTATCCAGTAGCTGCTTACACCTTTTCCTCGTCTTACCTCACTTCAGTCTTTCGTTCAAAAACGTGTTTTAGAAGGCAGGTTCTAAGCAAGAAATGGCCAATCTAATCAGCCTTCCTTCTTTTTTTACTGTCTGTAGGATATTCCTTTTCTCCTTGAATCTATGTAATACTTTTCATTTCTCAGTCGATCGGTTCAGTTTATATTCTCTTCTGATTGAAGACAAAAAAGGACCCCATTTCTCGACGAATCTTACTACATACACATACATGGAATCATAAACAGGGACGCAATATATCTTCTGTAAGAGATGATATTCTACTGGGGTCTCCATATGTTGTTCTACCTGTGCCTAACTACACGCCATCAAGGATGTAAAATTAATAACGATAAAGCTCGGCTTATTTTTAATCTCGAAACCAAATCGTAGTGAATGACAAAAATTAAATCCAGCCGCTTCAATCTTGGAGAAATCCTGCCAGCACCTATGGAATACATGGAAGGATGGGCCCCAGAAACATCTCAGACAGGGGTAAAAACGGAGTCAAATTCTTCAATTTTCTAATATCGTCCAATCATTTTCTAACTCATGGACATCCGCTTTAACAAATCAAATATTTGAGTTTGTAATCGAGATGTATATGAAAGGTTTAGTTTCATACCAAATTATCTTGAATAATTTATTATTACATTGTTATATTCTGTTCAGCGTTTCGTGATGGCATTACATAACGTTCAAGACATCTCGCCCTTACGTGAGAACTGAGCTCCTCTGCGCTATAAGGCACCGAGTAGTGATTGTTTACTTACCGATGTTTCGGGACAACCTATCGGGTCCCATCTTCAAGAGTCAAGAAACCTAGTCAGAAGTGACGCAACTCGACCGTATTTCGGAATTCCTGAACATTCCAGAAATTTCCACTAAAATTTACCAATTGACTGATACTAAATTCGTATACATATACAGTTTCTTAATTTTCATCTCAATTAAAGAAAGTCGAAATGACAAGCTTCCTTGTTTTGTAATCGGTAAGTTCCGTGTTTATATCTCGACACGAAAACTAGTTAATATGAGTGAAATTTCTGTTGTTATAATGCTTATTTTATCCTAAGAAATGCCGAGATAATGCTTGGTGTTTTAGGAGATAATATACCCTTCCACATCGTTTCCTGCTCTTTATTGATGAATTATCTTGCAATTCGAATTACAGTAATATACGAAGTGGAAGCCAATAGTTTGGTTCGAAAAGATGTCACCTATATACCAAACTGCGCGGTGTCACCTACTGGATCACAATCTTAATGGATTCAACAGAAACCTCTGCAAGAAATCGAACCGTTTGAACTTACTTTCAGAGCTTCCTCATGGGAGATAGTTGAGAAAGGCGTTCCATTGACTTCAAGTATCGTATCGCCGGGCCGCAGTCCTGCGCGTTCCGCCACACTGCCCTCCTCCACCCTCGAGATGTACACCCCTACTCCTGCAACAAACAGACCAATTACGTCTGGTTGCCTGGCAACAGTAGGCCTGTCATACTTCACTAACTATTTAAAGTCGCCAGATAAGAAGAGACTGCCCTTGAGTCGTAAGCCGGTAAAGGCCCGAACTCACTAGAGGTAGGTGCAGCGAAAGTGCACTTTTCTGGTGACCTGTTTACTCTTCAAGAGGAAAATGCCAAAAGCAGGAGCAATAATCCACTTTTTCGCTGTGTATCACTACGCGGTCAGGACAGCAAGAGACCAACAATGTTCAATAGCGAGAAAGTAATATTTCGACTATAGGTGCCGGTGACATATGTCGATTGCACGTGTGTATATCAGAATGTAATAAATATACTTCTTTCTTGCTGGCTTGCTCTTTTCAGCAGGATACGCACAATTTTTCGCCAACAGGGTACGTAAGCAAGCCGAGTGGGTTGACTGGTTGGACCTTCTAAGAAACACACAAATATATGTCCACCGCCCACTCACGCTACACATACGCTCCAATCTGAAATGGCAGCAGTAAAAGGTTCTCTTTCATAATTTTTTGCTGCTGAAATAAACAGTTCTTTGATGCAATCATTGTACATTGGTGATTTTTAGAGAAGTAAAAACAGCCATAAACTGTTGTTGTGGAACACATTAGCAACAACTATAAAATTTTATAAGATCTTTCTGCTTGTCGCCCGGGGGTTGTTGAAATCTAGTGCGAAATATTTTATAGTCGTTTGCGTTCAGACAAAATAATTCATTTCGTCTCAATTCATTTTTATGAACGTGCCGAGTCAACAGTCAGATGACCAATTACGGAAAGAGCACAACATATAAACACAAATAACAAAAGACAATAAACAGGACACATATTAAAAAACAAAACAATAACAGAATATTTAAATCATGAATTGCACGTTATAAAATCTACTAATGATAACAATAAATCTGACTGATTATGATAATGTGCCTTTTCAAGATGTTAATAACTACAAATAGACAAAAATACATTTATGGCTTAAACTGAAACACGGGTTAGCAAAGTCTGATCTTATTACTAAATACAAGGTGATTCAAAACGATGGACTCAATTACGAAGTACGAAAATGAGTCCATCGTTTTGAATCAACCTGTATATAAGTGTCTACCTAATAAAGTTACAATTCAAAGTAATTGCATAATCAGAAAATGACACAAATACAAAGTTCTACTAGGGTACAATCTGCTTCAAAGTCGAATTGGTATTCTATATTTATCTACGTATGATACTACATACAAAATTTGCAGCTGTAGCACATCTACAGGAAGGACAAATTTTGCTCTCTGTAACTTAGAATTTTGCATCGTGGTTTTAGTCCTTAGTAAAATCGAAATTTTTAATATCCGGGTACACGCATATAGCAACGTGTTGCCACGTATTAATACTCCTTCCAGGCAGCATTTTACATTTCCGAAAGTGTACAGACCTATTCATGTTACACAGCCATCCCCCCCCCCCCAAGGAATTGCATAAAAAGAATGAGCAGTTGCGACGTTATTCTTTGGACCTGCATATGTCTTGTATGCTTTAGACCCTATCTGCCAAGGAACAGATTTCTGTAAAAGTCTGAATTGAACGATGAAAATTATGTTTGATATTTAAATTTTAATTTTCTCCTACACTTAAAACTGAGGGCCCACCAAATTGAGCCCGAAATTTATACTGACAATTTAAAAAAAGAAAATAGAATGAAAAATATAGATCTCATTAAGTTAGAAGTATCCACATTAAATGACATTCAAATTGATAAACTTTCAATAGAACACAAATAAAAATCAATTCCGGCGCCGCGTGGGATGATGTAGAATTTCTGTGTCTATGTCTAAGTGCAATGTGTACGGTGTGATTAGCCTCCTTACTGCTGACTTTCGTCTGAAGAAATTAACATGCTGAATTACAAGAGAAATATTTAAAGGAAAGCATTTCGACAATTTCACTGCAGAAAGTTAACCAGAACTACTTGCGCCATTACGCTTATTTAATTTATTACCGTTTGTACTCATAAGCCATATGCACTTCCATGCAAGATTCTTATTAGATATACTGTTTAAATATCTGGGTTGAAACAGTTCTAGTTCCGTCCTTGCAACCGCTGACCTCGATCATGCGTAATTTACAGATCAATAGAGGTCAGTGCTACTAGTACTTGAGTACGGCAGGTTTAGATTATTAAGCTGTCTGCGTACGTGGTTGCCACTTACTCACAAGTATCGCCTTTCGCGTGACCATACAAATTTCAGCCAAAAGAGAAAAATAACGACACAGACACGTCCGAATTTCGGTTGGGTTACTTTTACAGAATAGTAAAATAATGACGTGCTCGCCATGTACATAAATGACCACCGCGCCTTGGAAATGCACGGAGTGAACGTAAGAACACTTTTATGAGTTTATGTACGTCCACAGGAAACAGCCGACGTTAGTTCATATGTAAGCCCAGAACTGACACTTACTTACTTACTCCATGGTGCAGAGTCCTTCTTGAGAAGCTAACTGGTTTGCAACTAGTCAAGAAATTTCCCGCATTTCACGGAACCCGAAGGTTCATTACCGCACTCACAAGCGTCCGCCACCTATCTCTATCCTGGGCCAGCCCAATCCAGTCCATATACCCACATCCTACCCCCTGGAGATCCATCTTAATATTATCCACCCATCTACGCCTAGGCCTCCCCAGTGGTCTCTTTCCCTCCGGCTTCCCCACCAAGACCCTATACACCTCCCTCTCCTCTCCCATACGCGCTACATGCCCAGCCCATCTAATCCTTCTCGATTTTATCACCCGCACAATATTGGGTGAGAAGTACAAAATCATTTAGCTCCTCGTTATGCAATCTCCTCCATTCCCCTGTTACCTCGTCCCTCCTAGGTCCAAATATTCTACTCAACACCATGTTCTCAAACACCCTCAGCTTCCCTTCCTCCCGCAATGTCAGCGACCAAGTTTCACACCCATACAAAACAACAGGCAAAATTATAGTTCTATATATCTTGATCTTTAAATTT
>Ga0131853_10002825_pt1 | contig 31168 bp, 25 predicted proteins | sample TergutLab28metaG_FD_92764 | JGI IMG/M metagenome (GOLD analysis project Ga0131853, IMG submission 92764) | Labiotermes labralis P1 segment gut microbial communities from Petit-Saut dam, French Guiana - Lab288 P1 (version 2) (version 2) | ecosystem: Host-associated > Arthropoda: Insects >... | reverse complement strand
CTGGGAAATATTCACTTATCCTGGGATGTAGTAATCAACAGGATTAGGCTTGGTGGTCTTATTTGTAGTTTAAAAAGTTTCTTACAATTGAACATGTGCCAAGAATTACAGATTTTTACAGTTGTATATATGTATTGGGGTGCAAGTTAAGTCTTGTTAGACTTTGTGGTAGTGACTTTGGAATTACTCCCGTAGATGATATTACTATCGGGATGACTTTTTCTGCCTTTTGCTTCCACATGGCACATATTTCTTTCACCAGTTTTTGGTACTTGTTTTGTTTGTCGGTTATTGTTTTGGCGAGATTATGTGTGTTTGGGACAGCTATGTCTATCAAAAAGGTGTTCTTTGTTTTCTTATTCGTATAAGTTATGTCAGGTCGATTAAAAGATATTGTTTTGTCCGTAAGTAAGCTGAGATTCCAGTACAACTTGAAATTTTCGTTCTTCAGTACTTGGTGTGTACTTATAATATGGACTTTTATCGTCAATCAATTCGGCTGCTTCTGCCAGTTTCTGATGGATAATTTTGGCTAGACCATCATGTCTCTTTACATACACGGTAGGTGCTAGTTGCTCACATGCTGCATTATATTATTATTAATATTATTACACCGAAGTGTCTCTACTTTATCGTAGTTGTGGGGCTTGTGTGGTCAAGTAATCCTGAGCGTTATACTGGCGGCAGCATAGCTACTGGTAGGGTCTCCCTTGACGGAAGGTCAAATGTAATGACTCAGACCAAAAGGGATGCCCTCATCCTTCAGGTTGGGGATTGGGTGTGGGGCTAAAAACCTCAGCACCGTAACAAAACATCATTGTTGCGAAGTCTAATAACAGACGTCGGATGGGTAATATTGGTAAAAGGGACAGAAAAGAGTGGGCGTCTGGAATTAAGGAGGGTGAGGCTCTCGGTGGGTCGTAGAGGCGAGGAGTATTATTATTATTATGTAATTTTACGTTTTTTCAAGAAAATACATACCGCAGGGAAATCATGAGGCAAGAAATAGAAAGAACATTGCAACAACAAAAAAATAATGTCCCTTATTTTTGGTCGGCGGGGTTTTTTTTAATTCGGGAAGGTTTTAAGTTTGTTGAAAATACTGGCATGCCATCCTTCCAAATGTGCACTCACTACAAAAGAACTTCTTACATAATACTGACATCTGAACTCACATTTTCCACCCTACTTACTGATACTTACACTAGGCTTCGGGGGGCAGCCCTGGGTCCCGGCTGCAGGCTTGCTTCTTCCAAAAAAAGATGTTATTGTAATGGCCGGTGGAGTCTGAACACTGTTATTTTGGGTGGCTTCTCCGAGTTTGGGCTGGGTCGAGGTTTTTCGCTGCCACCAAATTATATGTATATTACCTTCCTAGCTGCATACGCCTAGGCGAAGCAATGGGGAGATGAGTGGGATATAACGGCAGGTGGAATTTGCTCAGTTAGACTCCTGCAATTTGTGTTACTATGTGCAATTTACTAACGTTGACTGGCTTTAATCCAAGCTGTTCTGGCTCTAAGACCTATTGCTCACTAATAACCTGACTAATAAAGAATGCACCTGGTAATGTTACCAAAATTTACAAAACAATATTAACAGTAACAGTTTCCAATTGTCCTTACACCAGTGGCACTGACATTTCCAGTAAAATAGTCGCTGTCACTAAGTATGTTTCAAAGTTCTGTGTAATTTCCAAGCCGAGCCTAAATTTGTTTTGGTTCTACGCAAATAGTAAAGTACATTGTACACAATTTATAATACATCAATCCACAGCAGCTTACCTGCTATAATGTAGATGAACATTATCACCAAATAATAAAAATTAGTATAATTTCAGTCTTCTGCGCTGTGACACGAATGTGACCACTCTGCAAAGTCAAGTTTTCTTGTCAAGCGTCGGAAACCAAAACACGCTTCTGCTTAGCAACATCGAATTAATATAACAGTGCCAGGACTCCACTCAAACCTTGCCATCATCAGGAGTTTTTGATAGCAGTCTCTCCATTTGCTGAAAAGATTGTTGCTAAGCAGGACTGATGACTAGACTACCGTTTACCGTGGAAATGCCATAGCGAGAGCAATGTATGTACATTGTGATACAAAAGTGAGAAATAAAATCAAAACCTGGAAAAAAATCTATCATACCCAGTCATTCATTCATTACTAAATAATAATCGTGCATGATCTGATTAAACACGAATTGGAGTAAAGTTAGCGAATAAGACATATGTCAGTGACAATTTAGAAAATATGGTTAGGCGAATATCACTGAACATTTGCTATAAGGAATAATATACTGGTCACTGGAGATACGTATTTTCACTCACCAATTGTTGTTAGTAAAGTTTTGTTTTTTGAAGAAGAAAGGGTGAAAAAGGAAACCGATCTTCTCCCTGAAACCTAGTACGTTAAATATCATCATCATCATCATCATCATAATCATAGACATCAAAGATTGGACCCTTTGATCCGTTCCGTCTCCAGAGTTACAACTGATCTCTCTAACGTTTCTTCGGTCTTCCAATTGTTCTCCTTCCTTGTGGTTTGTAGTAGTATGATTTCAAAGGGATTCGGTTTTGTGGCATTCTTTGCAAGTGTTGAAGCCAGTTCTGTCTGTATACATCTATCTTGTCTAGTATTCCTGTAATCTGTAGTTCGTGGCGTATGTAGTCATTTGTCTTGTGGTCATAAACGGTGTAGCCTGCCAGAGGTCTCAATAACTTCATTCCTTTCGCTTCAATTCTTCGTCTTTGTGAGGCTGTTAGAGTCCAATTTTCTGACCCATATAAAAATGTAGATAAGACTAAAGTGTTGTATATTTTCAAAATAATTTCCGTTCTCAATTTCCTAAAAATACTTCTCTTAATAGTACCTATTAATTGTAAAAATTTTGCCAATTTGGATTCTACGTCATTGGAAAATTTATAAGATATACTGCAACCTAAATAAGTAAACTGACCAACTTGTTCTAGTGTTTCATCTTTTATAATAATTTTTGTTCTTAGGTGATCTGCCCCAACGAAACCAAATACCTTCGTCTTTTTTGTAGTAATTTCCAAATTAGATATACTATATAATAAGTAAACTGCCTTTTACAAATTGTCTTCTGTGTCAGAAATAATAAGCTGGTCATCTGCAAATAATAGTGTGTTAAAAATTAACTCTTTAAAATATTTACTAGTTTTTAATTTCTGTAAATATCAATACGTAAAATGCAAAAGGTCCATATAATCAAGCGTTTAATTGACACTTCCTACTTATTTATCCAAACACAATTACGTAAAAATTTACATATTCTGCTAATCATTGGTCAGTAACATAAATTCAGGTGTGGGATTTTAAGGTTTTAGAAGCAACAAGCTTAGATCAAAATGTAATTTCACATTAGTATTTAGGAATAAAATTATTGACCTTTTTGTAGTTTTCCATTTGTCCCTTTCTTTACTAAGAATCTGCCCTGTTTTCGAAAATATTGTGTCTCAAGCAACTGGAATGGTCACAGCACAAAGCTTTTTCTTCCCTATGGATTAAAGTGAGGGTTACAGCTAAAGATTTTCTCTTTTTCCATCAAGAGGGGGACGCCGATTCTTGGAAGTATGGGTCCTTATATTCGATTGTAGCTATTAGGGGCATTTGGGTTTCTGTCAGTAACGGACTGTTTGATCATATCTCATTCATTTCATATGGCGGGAAGACAAGGTGAAAATGTCAGTCCACAGACTTAACCTTTTAAAGACGAAGCGCAGGCTCCTTTATTTAAAGACCCAGTCCGTACCGCGCTGTAAACTCTTTTCAACTCGTTTATAAAAACCAATCTGTTCATGCTGTAAGTGGCACAAGTCGCCAGTTGTTCTCAGATAAATAAAAAACACGTAAATACAGTGTGGGCAGAGCGTACAGTTGTTGAATGTTAAACTTGTTGGTTTGTCACGTAACCAGTAGGCTTTAAAAGGTTAAATGTTTAGCTGGTTAAAGAGACCGAAATGTTAAAGACATGTACCCTTTGTATAGAAATTAAATCAATATCTTGGAAGTGCGTCATCCCCGTTGTGTGTGTGTGTGTGAAAACGGGAAAGGGTATGTAGTCAAACAAAACTATGCCAATTAAGATGTTTTAATGACTATACTAGACAATTATATGTTTCGGCCTTTACTGGCCATCTTCAGGTTGTCTTCAAGAGAACTTAAGGTCCTACTATATATGTTGTGCGCTCACGTGGTGCAGAGATCTCTCCATCACGTGCGCGCACAATATATATAGCAGGACCTTAAGTTCTCTTGAAGACAACCTGAAGATGGCCAGTAAAGGCAGAAACGTGTAGTTGTCTAGTATAGCAATTAAAACATCTTAATTGGCATAGCTGTGTTTGACTACATACCCCTTCCAGTAAATCAATATCTGTTCCAACACAACTGAATTCCATTTATTATGTCTACCATATATTATATTTATTACGTGTTATTGAGTGTTTTGACTTATCTCAGGTCATCCTCAGGTTCACGATTCGTCTTTAAAATATGTTGAGAAGGAAGTATATATTATATCAGTGCATAAACTCTCTGTTAAAGTTATTAGAACTAATTAAGAATTATTAAGGTCCTGAAATGAAATAATATTAGTCGATAGAGTTTCTACCACGAGTGTTACAATTATTGTTTACATGTTTCACTTCCTTTTTCATTCCAAAGCTGCCTTAGGGCCATCTTCACTCCGAGTATCTCGATGTGGATTCATTCCAAATTTAGTTATGTAGTTGAATGAGATGGGCTGGATATGTGGCGCGTATGGGTGAGGAGAGGGGGGTGTATAGGGTCTTGGTGGGGAAACTGGAAGGAAAGAGACCACTGGGGAGACCTAGGCGTAGATGGGTGGATAATATTAAGATGGATCTCCAGGAGGTGGGATGTGGGTATATGGACTGGATTGGGCTGGCCCAGGATAGGGACAGGTGGAGGACGCTTGTGAGTGCGGTAATGAACCTTTGGGTTCCGCGAAATGGGGGGAATTTCTTGACTAGCTGTAAACCAGTTAGCTTCTCAAGAAGGACTGTGCACCATGGATTAAGTAAGTAAGTAAGTAAGTAAGTGAATTTCTTCCCACACTTTCTGACGCGAGCGCTTCCAACTGGGAGTTAGTGTATAACTTCTAAATAGCTTAAATCTTTTCGTTGTTGGCTTAGTATTGTCTATAGCACGTACATAATGATTACAATTGTGATCTCATGTATAATAAAATTGAATCAAAATGGAAACTATGCTTAAATACCTGTTGAGTAGTTGTAACTTGTTGGCGAAACAGACCAGTGCAATTCACGCAAAAAAAAAAAGTGCGGTTTGGTGGAAAACTGAAGGTTCAACGGTTCAACGGTGAACATGGCAGGTTACTAAAAGGAGACCAACAGAGACCCGTGGACCGCACCATGAACGTGTTCGATCCGGACAGATAGCGTTGCTGTACAGCAGAGGTGCTGAACTCTATTTCCCCTTCTCGATCGGGACCCGGATAAAGTTTGAAAATAAGCTTCACGATCCACACTTTAGTTTCAAAATTAATATTGCGTTTCCTTTCAATTACTGTACTGTTGTCTCTTAATTAAAAACATTATAAAGGTAAAGGTAAAGGTAAAGACAAAGATAAAGGTAAATTTCACCCTATAACAGGCCACGAAGGCCCAAAAGGGAAGTAGAGGTATAGCTCTACCCTTTCCTTAACCTCGGCGCTAGATGGAGGTGGGTGGCCAATGCCACGCCCCGGCCGCTCTACCCCCGGGAAAGACCCGGTACCCATTGCGTAGGACGCGGGGTGGATCCGAGAGCCGGTCTGGACGGGTGCGAAAAATCTCACCCTCACCGGGATTCGATCTCCGGACCGTCCTGTTATTAAAATATAATAAAAGCGTAGAAAATTCGGTATTGTACAAAATAATAAACTGAGCATTAACCTACCATTAATGATTATTTCACGCAGTGTATGTGCAAAAGCAAAAATATTAGAAAAAAAAGTGTGACATCACATTTTCCGTGCATTTTGCTTAAAAATAATTACAATAACCAACAAACGCATACAAACGACCAAGAATCATATATAACATATAAAATTCCTACATATTCTAACGCCGAAGATGGCTCGGCGCTGAAACATTTAGGAAATTTATATATTGCACATGATTTTTAGTTGTTTTACGTGCATGTGTTGGTTATGGTAAATATTTATTAGACGAAAAGTGAATAAACTGAAGTGATTATTGGCATATTGATGTGAATATGAGACTGGACTTTGCACGAGCTTTGACATGTCCTTAAACTGTATTGGAACGGCCGCATCTTAGGAAATTGTCCGGTTACAGGCGGCTTCTTAGCTTCCTACTTCTCTTTGCGAGGTAAACAAATTAAAGAAAGCTAATAACTAAATATATTATTGTTGTGTTTGACGGCAACTGTAAACAATTTGTTTACCTTGCAAGTTATTCAGCACAACGGGATGTTCTCTATTAAAAAAGTAGTATTTCTCGTTATGGGAGATGCTTAACGCCCTCTTTTAGACAGGTAGACTGTACAATGTAGGAGTAAATCTCTAATTATAAAATAGGATGAGGGCATCCTACCCTAAACGGCATTGTCGAAACTCAAGCATTAATTGTGGCTGTGCATTGTGGTTGTGCTGTACATTCTACCCACAAATAAGGTTTTACTGTCTTCACTTTTGGAGAACTGTGTTATGTGGTTGCATGTGTGAAAGCTGAGTGGTAGACAGTGGCTCGAAATAAAACAAGCGAAGGCGTTGTTCTGCATTACAGCGAAATTTAAGGCTTACCCAGGAGTGTAGCTAATGTGACTCTTTTGGTATTTTTTTCCTAATTCCTTCCAAAATAATGTTAAAAATCTATGTTAAATTACTGTAACTATGTAGTGCTCCATATATAACACGTAAAGCTGAAGTGATCCCGTTACAGGCCCGGTGTGGTCCAGAGGGTGGGTAGAGGCATAGCTCTACTCTTCCATGACCGCGGCACTAGAAGGGGGTGAGTGATCAGCAGCACGCCCCGGCCGCACTTTACCCCCGGGAAAGACCCGGTACCCATTGTACAGGAGGCTAGGTGGGCCCCAGGACCGGTCTGGACGGGCGGAAAATCTCGTCCCCACCGGGATTCTATCCCGAACCGTCCAGCCCGTAGTCAGTCGCTATACCGACTGAGCTACCCGACCGACACATATATAACATGTAATGGAAATAATTCCGAATATGCTGTAACAGAAACTAGCTGACTGCTTTGTCAGCTACATATACTGGACGTCTAGAAATTCTGGGAGTTTCAACTTCCTGGAACCCTAACGGTCTGTCCAGATCTCTGCAGAGATCTCTTTACTGGACGCCTAACGCCCGGGATCTCATATTTCCTGGCTAACAACAAAAGCTTTCCCCATCACATATACCGACTGGTTAATGTTGTTTAGGTAATGACAGTTCTCTGTTTTGAGAATGATGCGGAGCACAAAACACAAGGATCTAACGAGCGCAGGTACCTTTATTACAGTACATTTTATTTTCAAAATAAGAAACAGGACTACTGCGTCTCCGTCCCGGTTCATTACTTTCAGTACGCAGTGAGCCAGTGTATTAGGAAGACACATGTGTGACTGGATTATGCCAAGCTGCTTACCGATAATCCTTATTCTGATGATGAGCTCCGGCAGATATGATTGTCTTTCAGTCGTGGGACGTTCTTGGGGCAGGCGGCCTCTCCAGGAGAGAACCATTCTTAACGTTGCTCTACAGCAGTGACAGGTGAATAACAATTGAATTGACTAGTTAGATAATCGAGGATGAAATGCTGAAGACAATAATTTTGAAAATATATTGAAAAATGTTAAAGAAAACAAGATAACTTACTAAAATTAGGGTTTCTGTATCAAGAGGCCAAAGTATAGTGTACTGCTAGGAACAACGCAGTGGAATTTACGTCTTGCAGGTTTCAAATGAAATGCGAAAAATAATAAACTCTTTCGCCATAAAACATTCAACACCGCGAAACGAAGGACATTCACTTTATGCAACTGACTGTCGTTAAAATATGGCATCGGGACTTATAAAATGGAACATAACGAAGTATAATGTCATGTAAGCTACGAGATTATTTAGGGGGAGGGGGGCATTATGGTCCGGATTAAACTGGCTGGGAATAGCGCCTGGATTTTATTAAGTATGGACCAACCGAAATCGCGCGGAGAGCGAATCAGTAGATATTCATATTCGATAAAACGAGCAGTCATGTGTGGTGTTGCTATGATGTTCGTGGAGCGCCGGACACTGCTATGGTCTTATTAAATCTTTTAAGACGTTTGCTTTAAAGACTACCCAGCATGTGCTTCCGATATGTTGCTACTCCAGCTACCAGACTATCCGGCATGCATGTCACTTACTACTAAGGATTCTTGTCATCTTCTATATGACGTTGCTTCGTTGGTAAATGGTTCCCAACGTTTGGAAAGCACATATTGCCTTCATTCTCTAGGGCGAAACTGTCTTTCCAAGATTGAAGGCTGTGTTCGTTTGAAGCGTCGGGGACCATTCACCCAGCGACGGAACCTCATTTCAGGAGACCCTATGTCTGAAAACCGGACAACTAAACTACCATTTTAGGTAACCAAAGTACAGTGAAATACAACATATGCCTAAAACGGGAGAAGACAAGCATTTAGCGAGGAAACATCCACTTGGAAGACGGGGAGATTAAAGGGAAAGTTTGAGATTCACTTTCAAATGCAGTCTGGATAAGCCGAAGACGGCGTTGGCTGTAGTGGTTTTAACAACAGGAGTTCCTTTCAGGCACAAAATGCACGACGAACTAGTCACAGCGCGGGGCCCGCCACAGATCACAGCTGCCGTGGTTCCGACTCACACCGTCAAAAGCGAAACGGAACCTCTCCTCCAGCAGGAAGCGCGCTATTACCAGAGCGTCCCCGAAGTCGCCATCCACTTCAACACCCCGTCGTCAGAACCTTGTCCACAGTTGGACTCACAAAATTGGCGGCCGACAGTGAAGAAAGAAAATCAGAAGGTTGAGGGAGCAAACTGGTTTGGTATCTTCTTAGCCTTCTTGTCAGGGGCGTTCTTTACGTTAAGTTCTGCAGGCGTAAAGGGGCTAACGAGTGTGGATCCTATGGAACTGCTGGTCGTGCGATCGCTATTGCAAATAGCTGTAATGCTGTCCGTCGCAATTAGAAATGGAGAGAATCTACTTGGCCCGAAAGGGCAACGTGGACTATTGCAACTGCAGGTAAAAAAAAAAAAAAGACGATGTTTATTACACAAACGAGGAATTCTGGATAATACGCATTTTTATGTGTTACCTTTTCTAATCAATCTTGCCCTTCTCATTCTTGTAGGCCACATAAAGGGTTTACGATTACTATCCTGTCTTTATGTTTGAGTTCGTAATATTCATGAGTAGGAGCAGTAGATAGCAGCAATAAATCGCAGTGGAATGTAAGCTGCAGTCGGTACTGCGATGGCCACTACTTTCAAAAAACCTTTACTTACTCCTACCGCTACATAGTAGCACAGCTTAATACAAACGCTTATTTTACCTAATTTAGTAGTAGATCTTGTTTAATGCAGTTGTTTCCAGAACTTTTCAAATTATGAATGTTACTTGGGAATATTTTAAAGAACTTTTCTTCTTATAGGCAAATGGAAGTTGCACCGGGAGAGATTTCATGGCCCGAATTTAATAATTACAGTAACAACTGCAGAGATTTTAAGTTGAAATTTGAACACACTTCAGGATAGTAGTTTCAGAGCGGGCTTACATTGTGCGACATAACCTGTACCTACCACGTCTTCACACCAGCTTCCTCTTAACAAGCCATGACCTTTCTGTGTCGCAGGGTATCGTTGGAGGCTCGACCTTAGTCCTCCTCTTCTTCACATTCCGACGCCTTCCTCTAGGCGACGCAACCACCATCATTTTTAGCTCTCCCGTGTTTGTCATGATTATGTCTTTCCTGTTTCTGCGGGAACCGTGTGGCTTCTTCAGGACGACGATCGTGTCTCTTCTCCTCACTGGCGTTGTGCTTATCTCGAAGCCGCCATTCATCTTCAAGGTACGTGTCACGCACGTTTATAACATTATAAATATACCTCCAGTCGGTCAGCAATATTGCGCAATATTATTGACCATCTAGTTTTAATATTGAAGGATTGCACAATATATTGAGTCTGTCAAACGAGTTTAACTGACACAGTATATTACGCAAAAAAATAATAATTGGATATTCCATGGAGATTATTGAAGAATGCGCATTCAGTTACAGTCTGTCTCCCAAGCATTAAACACATCTCCAGTAGAGTAATTCCAATGAACTGAGGAACTAGAGCATTTATGAATTTCAGGTGTAAAAAAGCACACCCAATGGCCAAGGAGCCTAGCACAGTTGTTCCCAAACTACTTTGCTCGCTTACGCCTTTTGGCTTCGTAAAGTAACCACGAATCCTCACATCGTTACACACGAAAATATAGAGTGTCCGGATGACAGGTATCCAAAACTAAAAATGTATATTTCAGAAATGATTTTAGGTAGATACTAATACATATCAGTGGCATACGTAACAATGCATTGCGTCATTTAATCTTAATTAAAATGATTGTTGCTCGCTTCGTTTGTAAACAAAGTTTCTGAATTTGATATTCCAACGGTCGTACGAAATAAACGTATCGTCAATTGAAGATGTTCTTCGATTATTTTTAAAGAAATATTATTCCTTCTCTTTGGAAATATAGGTAAACTTAAAAGTAGCAATTAGAGAAATGTTTCCACGGATCCCCTGGGAACTGGTCACGGATCCCTTGGGATCCGCGGAGCGTATTTTTGGTACCACTAGCCTAGCGTCATGGGTAAACACCGACTGAGAATGGCTGCTTTTTGCATGTACTTCTGTTAGCCATTATAGATGTAACTATTTCGAGTAGCTCATCAAATGACGGAATATCCAACAGCAGAAATTATTGCAGTCGTTTGGCTCAACCAAAATGAACTCTGTCACGAAATTTTCATGTGTCTACCGTGGTTTCCTTCTCTACCATTGTTCGTTTCAGTGGCTATGCTTTTTCTTTTCTAGGCATCGGACTGAAAGCAGTGGCCTCAACAGCAGTATTAGTACCACTCATGTTTAAGCGTCCTGACTCACAAGCAAAATGTTGCTCAATAATATTGAGTCGTCTAGGGTGAAAAATACTGTACAATATCAATTCAAGATACTGACGTTGTAAAGTGTCCGTTACTTTTATCCAGTTTTAACTACAACTGAAATTAGTCGACAGATTTTAGTAAAGCTCTCCTGATAACAAATTTCAAAAAATTCATTTACCACTTCTGAGATGGTACTTGGGGACAGACGCCCACGCACGTCCAACCCTCCCCCTTAGTTTATTTGCCGAAACGTCCTAAGAAACATTTGACCTAAACGACACACCCGTTATTTGCATAACTATAAATGGTTGCCTCTTTGCAGACATTCGCTCAGGAGTACGACGTGTTCGGCTACGTGAGCGCCCTCGGAGCGACGCTGTTCATGGCCCTCAACATCGTCGTCATGCGGAAGTGTAAAGACGTCCACTTTTCTGTGGTGGTGCTGCACCTATCCTTGTGGGCCCTTGTTGTGTCCCTGACAGTTCTGGTGACACTGAAACACCACCACCACCAGCACCTTCTCAGCCTACCCCAGGGGCTGTACGAGTGGGGCCTCGCAGTGCTAGTCAGTGTGCTGGGGCTCTCTGGGCAGGTGCTTGTTGCCAAGGCTTTGGGTAAAGAAGGAGCCGGTAGGGTGGCCGTCACGCGCTCTCTGGATATCGTGCTGGCTTTTATTCTGCAAGTGTCCGTATTTGGTGAGGTTCCGGACTTACTGAGCGTTTCCGGAGCAGTGATGGTGCTGCTGAGTGTCTTGGCGATGGGGTTGGAGGAACACATACTATACTGGACTAGCCTTATCCCTTGAACATGTCAGTTGCTGAGGCTTATAATAGCCCGTAAAATGTAATAAATAATATATTACATGAGGCTTCCAGGTCGTAGGTCATGAATGTCTTATCTAAATAAATGGCTTCAATATTTACTAGTTGGCATGAAACTATAACTTGCTTGGACTATTAGACAAACCTTTCGTTTCCCTTATCAATCCAAAACTCTGCAGACCTGTCCTTGACGGGTTATGCGATTATGCAAGACATAATTTTAGGGCACTGAAATATAGGTCACTGTTGTCTGGAAATGTAGAAGGGACAGTAAGAGTACAGATGAATCAATTTTTTTTAGGAAACCCCCTGGACCAAGAAGGTCGTCAATATTAAGGTGCTTCTTACCGAGTTAACTTATGAGGTTGCGAAGTGAATCAAACTGGATCAGAATTGTGTCCAACGGTGGGATTAGTTTTTGTAGTGTAGAAATTGCAATTTGTATTACCACAGTGTCAATTTATTTGTTAGTTAATTAACTGTGTTTCTGCTTGTATCAAGGTTGTGTACTTTATTATGTATAAAAAATTCATGCGTATCTTTTACAACTTTGGAAGACACTACGATCAGATAAATTTGTTGTTTCCTTAACAGTGATGTGTCAGTTCATGACGCTGTATAACACATATTTATGTCCCTTCTAGACTCCTGATAAAATTGTAACAAGGAACCAACCAAAGGGACTGAATATAATATTGAGAGCGAATAAGAGAGAATATAATCTAGTACAATATTGAAATATAAAATATTGAATTGAAGACTACCTAAATGCAAATTATATTCTTACATATGTCTCCTATTTTCATTGTATATCATTTTATACATAACATTATAACATTCCGTTACTCTGACCTATCCTAAGCCACTTTAATCCATTCAATTTCCTACACTCACCACTTCGTGTTGCCTGTCTGTCTGCCACGTGCAATGGTTCTTTTCTGCACTAAAAAAAATCATCTTTTAGGTGCTGTAAAATATGTTGAACGAAGCGGCGTGTCCTAGTTACAGTTATTATTGAGAAATTTGGTGTAATGTTTTATTGAAACATAAACTTCTAGGGTTGCAGCAAACTGTCATGTCCTAAATAAAAAAGACATATTTCAAAAAGCTGCATCTAATTTTTCGCTTCCCTCGCTGTCAAAATAAGATGGTTCTCTGCAGATAATATTTCAGATTGCGTATTTTATTTCGTTATGACGATGTGCACTCTACACACATTTTTGCTTCGAATTGCTTGTTTTGTCCTCTCTCACCCAATTTAAAGTAACATAAATGGATTATAAGGCAGTTGTCTTTCTTTTTGTAATACCTTCTTCATCATATTTACTGCGATATCTGTGCCCAAAGCAAAGCACAGCCGGCTGCAGAGAGCATGTTGTGTAGTTGACACACATTAATTTTTTGTTGTTGTGGTTTTCTTTCTTTTCTGTCTGACATTGTTATATTTACTGTATGTAAGTCATACGCTTAATTTTATCATGCTTAGTTCTCGCCTTTCTGTAACTAGTACCGTTTGTTTACACTTCCATTTCTTAGTAAGCAGACCAGGCATGGGAGGAATGTAATTTCCTTCTATTTCTTTTTGTTTATAACTGGACTCGCTAAGTGTTTATCGCGCGAGCAGTGCGAGGTTTAAAGCATGTTAACAGTACCTGCCTTGTTCTGCAGTAGCAGTCTGCTGTTTATCTCGAACAGTGAATGAGCAATAGAGAAATAAGCTAGACGGTCAGTGAGTGTTAAAGGTAATGAACAGCCCCGCTGGCGAGATTTGTCACCAATACATTTCTGTTGTAACTGCAGTTATTCCCTACTTACGCACAATAAAACTCCAGTGCACTCTACCTGGGGATTGTTGAGTGTGTGTGTTGCCTGCCCGACTCCCCGTCTTAGCCTGAGTTCCGAGCTCCGTCCCTCTGGGAACAACATCCAAGATACGTTCCTCATCGGGTCCGCAACGGATACAACAGATAGAATGCTTGGTCCGGTGGTTTGTCTGGGTTTCAGGGTTCCGGTATACTTCTCGGTGAAAATAGAAGTATAAACCTTTAAAAATTATCTTATTATTCATTTATACTGTAAAACTATGTTGGTCCACATTATTTAGGACATACTGTTTCTGAAAACGTTTATTTTTTTTCACAAGTGATTTACTCATGAACAGGAAATATATTGGGTGTAACATAACTAGTACTTTGTGATTTTTAGTCTTACAGGTGGATTGTCACTCGCATGATAATGAATATTATGCGTAGAGTTTTACAACAGAGAGAAAGAGGAAATTTTTTTTTTTGATGGCGTGATTTGCTAAGGTCTTACAGCTTTGATGTTAAATGAACGAAATACGGGCAGGAATATTGGTGCAGTGGCACTGATAGGGGAAACTCAAGTACTTCGAGAAACACTTGTCTCCCTCTAAATCGGTCTACGACACAACTCACACAGACTGAAGTGGTTAAGAGGGGCTGGATATCTAGGTGGACTGTATAATGTTTAATGAGAAAGTGATATATATATATATAGGACAACTGGCGTTTTTAGGACAGTGATATGTAGGACGTTTTGATGGGCTGGTCATGTAGATAGCTAGGATTACGTAACTGGGAAGTGAGTGAGTTACGCGGTCTCAGTTGGTGTTGTAGCGAATTGTGGGAGGACATGATGGATTCGCTATGTTGCAAGGAAGACAATAATCAAGAAATGCGCGAACTATAGAGGTCACCTAATGTTGATGAGGTAAAGAAACATAGGAGGTTAAGATGGCTGGTTAAGCAGTTAGGATGGATGTTACGTGTACAAGGAGAAAGTGAGTTTTTTATAGGGTAGTGTAATGTAGGAGGTTAGGATGGGCAGGGCACGAGGCTGCAACGGGGGACAAATAATACACAGAAAGTTTTGGTAGAGAAATCTTTCTAAAAACTTCGATTTGGAAGACTGAAAGGCGGGTGAGAAGAAAATATCGAATTTTATATAGAGGGTTAAGTTAGGTTAGGTTAGGGTAAGTTACGTTAGTTTATAAGTGTGGGAGGTGGATGTGAATTGTACCAGATCGCCGGGATCTTTCCGATAACCGCGGTCAGATATAAGAACTCTCGAAGGATTCTGATGTACACCTCAGTAGCAAATTCTCCGGTTTAGCTGGTATTGAGCCGCTGTACTACTGAAATGGGATAAATGGCTTCATTTCTTTATTAATTAGGAACATGATGGAATAAAAGCTATGTCACGCAGCGTGTACAAGTACAAATAAGCGTGGTTTTTCTTTGTAATGAAAACACAACATGTTTTTTTGAGAGGGAGGAAATGATTTCTCGAAATTACCTTAGATCAACTTCAGACTTCATAGAGCTACTAGGAAGAGCAGCTGCTGTAGGTTTCGTTATTTCGTTATGTTAAGGATCATGCATAAAGATAACACATGCTGACGTCACATAATTACAACAGGTGACACAGCAGACCAAACACATTCTGCATCGTAATGCAACTGAACATTTTTCTCACCAACTTCATTTCCAGCAGCTAAAGTTTTCATCGGTTACACATTACACAAACAGCTTCAGCGAGAAATAATACAGGATATTCTCAGTCAGAAACCATAAACGTCTACTGCACATCTACAGGAAAAGAGAAGAGATGAAATTATGTACATATGAGCATACGCGCACGCACGTACATACACGTGTACATACACACCATGGATCCATAAATGTGTCATAATTACAATAGGATGTGGACTAAGACACAAATATACAAACATATACAGATTTGCAATGTGAATTAGCATTTTATACAACAGTGTTATAGTATATATATATATATATAATCATGAATCATCCTGTATAACCTGGTAATGCAAGGTTATCATGTCCTTTTCTTCCACACGATGTTCATTAAAGCACAGTAGGCCTACTTGGGGATTAATGTTGTTTTTGTTAATTAACTTCATTGTCAACAATCAAGAAAGTTTTGAAACAAATTCATCTATACACAATATCGGTAAAAGGAATAACTATTAGTATATTCGTAGACCAAATGCCAACCTATCTTGTTTTCAAAACAGTATATTGTACGCTGGAATCTGAGTTTTCAACTCTCTACCCCTTACTCTGATAATCCTTAAGAATTAAAAGACAAAATTTAAAGTATCATTAAGAAAATTCTTAAACACACATTAATATTACTCTGTAGATGAATCTTTTGTGAGTAAAGACACACACACACACACACAATATATATATATATATATATATATATATATATATATTCATGATTGCTCTAGGAGACTTTATCCTTCGTCTTTGTGATTTAAAAAAGTCTATGTCGACATGTGCCCGATTTTGGACAGTAACGGAGTTATGGCTGTTTGAAACTTAGAAGACAGGGTAAGGATTATTGAAAATAAACAGGCATAATATCTAATAAATTTGAAGTGTAAATTTAACTTAAATTCATGAATTTGCTTTCAGTTTAAACCGGCCTGTGCTGTAACCAGATTTTCGAAAATGCCACCGCCGGCCGCAACTCACCCCGCCGCTCTGTTGTGAACTTCGCGAGTTGGGAATTGCAGCTTCCGTTGACTGTTCCTGTTCTAGCTGTTTCAAAGTAGCGTGGTGTGGTGACTCGCGGTTCACAGGAGGGCGATTATGGCTATTTAAAAGCACCCATACCTCCATAACCATTGAGAATAGGATACATATTGGTATTAACTATTTTTGTGATAAGAACCCAAGAAATCATCTCCTGCATTAATGTCCACAAGTCATGAATCACCCTGTATACTAGGAACAAATTTCTGTCGTCAAAACCTACATAAAGGAGGCGTGTATATTTTTGTTCGAAAGTACCTGTATTTCAGCAGTAACTTTACAACATCCACTTTCGATATATGTCGAACAATTTCACTGAAAGATCCAGGAAACAATCTGTGTTTTAATTAGCGAATTGGCAGCTGAACTGACTGGGGAGTCAAACAGGACAAGACGGGGTTAATCTGCAGGAAAAGCAGCAACGTGAACTTTTCTGTTGTTGCAAATCACCGGGTCTTGTGTGTATAAAAATCGCTAGCTTACTTTTGTTGCTGTTCTGAATTTCAGCAGCCGCATCATCAGCGTTCTAGAAAACTTTGCAACTGATGTTTTCAACCTTTTGGCACGCAGCGCAGGTTTGTTACAACAGACTGCCAACTGCCAACTGTCAATTGACACTGCGTAACATTTTATATCGAACACTTCATATTCTTCACCTACATTGCAATGAAAGATTGGAATCTCAAATGTTGTAGATCTCTAAAAAAAATTGTTTCCTTTTCCACTTTAACTGAACACTACCCAAATTCGGACGAATTCGAGCGTCTTCGTGAAATTCTCAACTTTATGCGAATGGGCATAGGGGTATGTGGCACGTAGGGGGACATGAGAGGTACATACAGGATTTTGGTGCAGAAATATGAAGAAAATATAAAATTTGTAAGACTTAGGCATACTCGTAGATAGGAAGATAATATTAAATTTATCTTTATGAAATAGGATGAGGAGTGTGGACTGGATTAATCTCTCCCAGGACAGGGACAAGTGGCAGGCTCTTATGAAGGTGGTAATGAGAATTTGGGTTCCATATAATGCGGACGTCTCTTGATTAGCTGAGTAACGATTGAGTGGTTTTTCAGAAGGGGCTGTGATCAACAGGGGTAGCTAGTTAGTTAATGTTTTTTTTATTAACTGGACATCATATATTATCAAATTATTGATTTTAAGGAATGCACAAAAAGAAGAACTACTTCGCATTTTTTGAAGCAGAAACAAAATGTGTATGCCAGAAGCAGATATTTCAAACTCATGTGCACCTCTCGAGAAAGAATAGGAAGACTGATACTTCTTCGATTTCCCAGTCAAACTGTGCATGTAATTCTTCTCTTACAGGAAATTTAAACTATAAAAAATTTCATTGAACAATTTTCAGAGTTATATCTTTCACAGCAACTTTTATTTACTTTTTTTGTTGAAAAGTTGACTTACCTATATTTCGTGTGTGCTTGTATATATATATAACTTTTTCGGTAAAGGTGGCCAGTGTGAAATATTATTTAATACATTTAAAACAAAGAATACCACGTGAGTAATTGGATACAACCAACTGAGCTAAATGGTCTTCCTATTTTGGCTGTCGGAGACAAAGAAGAAGCCATAATTGACATTAAAGAACTTACCAGTGATTTCGCGGAAGCAAATACCAGGAAAAATAATTTTTAAATTAGGACTTAATTAAAGTGTTTCTTGGAAATACAACAAACGTTCAAATTTTCCGAAGATGAAGAGTTCTTAATCTCCTGCAATGTTGTGAGTTGGTGATTAATTTCATGCGTATGTTTTTTCTCAAAGTCCCCGGTCTGACAAGTAATCGGTTCATGTAATTTTAAGAAAATAAATTTAAAAAAACAATAAGGCTTATGTTTGAAAACAAAATTTAATGTTTTAAATTTTATAAAAACTTGTTATATATTTCACGGGTGCGACAGGATTCGTCGGCCAGCTTTAAAGAGGAGCCTAAAAATCACAGATTCGCCACCACATATCTGAAACGAATATTTTTTCTGACCGTGAGGTGACCCTGAGGCTATCCGGTGTGCCCCATGTTTAAGCTAATGTCACATTTGGTGTACTTCAGTGAGTGTGCATCTGAAATTAACCCTTTAAACGCCGAATTAAATCGCATCTGCCATCTGCTGGCATTATTCAGAGCTCACCATATTCTCCACGTTAGCAGGATAAGGGCTAACTTCATAGCGTTCAGACACCAAAGAGAGAAGGCCACAAGCGTGAGTCTAAATGTGTTGTTTAATGACGCTCTCCATTGCTAAGGTCATGCAGCGATGGTGGTAGAGAAGTGAATGTGTATGGATGAGTGGTGGAAAGATACCGACAGGAGAAAACCGAAATATCTCACAATAGCATTTTGTCCACCACAAATCTCACATGGATTGAGATCGAACCTACCTTCTGAGGAGAGAGGCCAGTGACTGACCGCCTGAATCATGGCAAGGACCAAGAAGACCACGATCTTAGTGTTTTAATATTACCCTCCAATCTAGCTACTAGGCTTTCCAGGTGGGCCAGTTTTCAGATTAAAATTGCGTACGAATAATACATCTCTCCCATGCTTATTATCTCTTTACGTGTCCATACATTCATCGCAACTGAATGTCTTATCCTCATACATCATACATTTGTTAGCCATTGTAAACGTCGTTACCTAACACTTAGACTCGTCTGTGTAAATTACGTTGATATATTTCATTTTAAATGTGTGTGTGTGGTGGGCTGCAGAAATTTGGTTGGTTGTCGCTTGTAGGGCGACCTTCGGTTAGAGGAAGACATGGAGACGAGCACAATCTTTAAACAAACTTTTAGAAAGTAAAGAGTGAATATTGTAACTTTTCATTTCCGTTTAAATCTGATCAATGAAAGCAGCATCCAATATATATGGAGAATGACGGTCATAAAAAGTCTTTCTTTTCCGAGTTGTATGTTAGTATCGAGCATGAAAAATCCTCTTCTTTATCTTATTCACGTACGTGTAATAAATAAACTTCACAAAACAAATGCACCGGCACTCACACGCAGTAACACATCTTCACGATTGAAAGTACCGCTGTTTATTTAGTATCCTATATTGCTACAATTTTCGATACTCATTTATCGATTGCAACTCCGCTAGTTATCGATAGTGTAAAACTTGCTTTGGCGCTTGGAATCCAAGTGTAGCGCTGAACGCTTTTCGCTTGCTGTGAACATATTTGTTTTCAAAATGAAGCCAGAATGCTCCAGAGTTTCCAAGGTTCGGAGTTCAAGTTATTAGGCAGAAACGTTTTATATGGCATATTTATAAAAGTATTCCATAATAATTCCGCAAATGTTGCACGTGTATGTTCAGTGATATATGGTTATGTATGTTTCCAGGAGGGAAAGAATAGTAGATTGTCATTGCACATTCTCCAGCAAGCAGCTGGCGATAAAGAAAATCTTGTTGGTGGAAGCAGGCAGCCGGTTACAACTGTGAAAGCTGGTGTGAAATTAGGGTAAGGTTAAATAGTTTTCATTATTCTGTAACTGTATATTCACAGGATTGTTTGAAGTCATAAGTCATGTAACTTCTAAAGAAACTATAGTATTTACTTTTGTGTGTCTTGGAGTCGAACGAATATGTAAAGCTGAAGAACGTGGAGACCAATAATAGTAGTGTTCAGAAAGGATATTTGTCACTGTTGTCAAGAAGCCGGACATGTGAAAAATTCACTGCTACTGTGGAGAAGAATTTACTTCAGCTAAAATTTTCATTTATTATAAAAACATGCGTATAATTATGGTGAGGATTCTGTGATGTAATTATTTTCTTGTGCTGTAACTTTGTAAATAGATATATATTGCATATATTTGTTTGAAAGAAGTATTGTGTTAGATGAGCTACATCCTTCACTTTGTCCTGTGAAGGATGTGTGAACTGTAAATAGTATATTCTCTTCTATTAGGTCTGTGAAAGTGAATTTTAGACTCTAGTGCAATCAGATTGCAAAATTTCTGTTAGGTGTTGCAAATATTATGTCAGTTTATTGTGTAATTTCTTGTGATTCAGTTAAGAATGGGTATGAGTCTAGATTATAATAAATTTCCCTATCATCTTGGTGTGGGGACAGCTGACATTCAAAATTTAAAGAAAGTGAAGTTTCACAGTTTACATAACAAAGTGTTTTTGCAGCTGCCCAGGTTATATAGTGTTGAACTGGATATTTGTGAATCACGAACTGAAGAAGATGTGTAAGGAGGATGATGTAATCCACTTTATGACACTGTTCAGTTTTTTTGGCTGGATCTAAAAAAACAAGGACATTATACAATTTGGATATCTGGTCATTAGTTGAGAAAGTAATATAAATTAAAATAAGCATCCATTCAAATCAGTTCAATGCAGACATAGTGTGCCCAGGAAATGCTTTTTTCGTGTTGTATGCCCTGGTAACTTTCAGGTGGTGTTCCAACTCTAGGAAAGGAAGAATGAAAGAGAAGAGCCAAAACAGTATATGTGACCCGTGTGACATAATCTGAACTTTAACATGGTTATGTTTTTACAGAGGACTGTGAATTTGCTTTCAACACTGGGAATTGTTTGTGGCAGTTTACATGCAAAATTATATTTGTGGCATTTTAGAGCAGTATCCGTTGTTCTGGAATATGATGCTGTGTTCTGTCATTGTCCAGAGTATGAGACCAGCTGTACATACATAGAAAAAGAATTAGGATGATGGACATATTCCTGATAAAAAGCCTTTAAATATCTGTTACTTTTGGGAGGTGTGTGATAAAAAGTGAGCATCATCATCTCAGTCACATCTACTGACATTATACTAGGCAATTGTGCATTTGCCTTAGTTGACCAGTTCTCTAAACTGTATAGCTCCTATGCAGATAAATACAATTGTGATGTATCTGTTCTTCTGGGATGTGATGCTGCATCACTGGATAATTCATTTCCTGCTGATGCAAGACAACATAGTGGTCTCATCCTCAAGGGTCTAAAATGGCCAAAAAGAATTGTTACTCAGTGACATGCTATGTCCCAACAGAAAAGATATCTCACATTCGTGCATATCTGCAAAGGACCTGTCAGGTCGGACATATGGTTAATAAATATAAGTATGTAGTTGCTTATAGTAATGTCAGTAGAGGTGGCTGAGATTATGATGCACCTGTAGGACAGTGATAGATGTTTGAGGCTGTTATTGGAACTTTGACCATCAGCGTACTTGTTTGTATGTGCAGGTAGAGCTGGTCACATCCTCTGCAGAGGAAGCCTGCCTACTGTAGCAGAGTAGGAATTGTTTGATGCTATTTGTCGGGAGAATGAAATGGAGTTAAATTCTGAAATGTTGTGATTCTTGTGTCAAGAAGTCAGATGATGGGCCAGGTCCTAATAAATGACTTAGAATGTTGTGTAACATGGGCAGCAGACAACTTTAAACTGTAATAAGAGATGAACTGGTTGCTTCAGATGAATGGCCATAGGTAGGCAGATAGTGAAGTGTATGGATAACGTGCTTTTCTAACACTGAATAGCACAGTTGTCATGTGGAGTGTCTTGGGTCTGAGCTTGCAGTCTTGTGTCACATTGGAATAGCTACTTATTGTTTTTATTACATTTTTATTACAGAGAAAAATGTGAGAAAAATAATGCAATAAATGAAAAAGTAATAGAACAAACACTGATGAAGGGAAATTTGAAGAAGAAGAAAGTGGCTGACAAATTTGTCCAAACTGATAAAGCAGAGGATAAGCCAAAAATTACTGTAACAGATCTTACATCAGAGGGTATGTTAAGCTGACAGGCATATTTAATTTGGATGTGTGAGAATATTCGTTTAATTGAATGTGGTTTTACATAATTTATTTATTTCCACCTAATATGTATAAATTTGTTTTGTATTCCATACTTTGGATCTAGGAGGATAAAATTTATTCATTCTTGCCAGTATATATGTTTGTGTATGTAGTAGCCATTTCTAATATAGCATTGTGGAAATGCTGTGGTGGAGTTTTCAGATTCAATCTTCATTCACAAATTTTTCTTAATTACATGAATGAACTTGGATTTGAGGATTCAGATTTACTGGTATGTGATGCTGTGTTGTCAGGTGAGTGATTTCCAAAGTTCCTTCAAAACACTGGGAACCATTCTGAATCTCCAGAAATGCTGTGAGAACCTCAAACCTTGTAAACTTTAATTGTTTAAATTTTCACGTAATTTCTTTAAAGTTTCAGCTGCAGTATACTGTGATAACAATATTGTGGGCAAAGAGTGATTGTTTTTGCATATTCATAAAAATAGGCATGCTGAACTCTGGTGTTTATGTTATGTGTGCCTGTTTCAGGATTTTAGGTTAATTGCCTGATAGTTTCTGTATGGTATGTTTTTCTTCTTGTGTTGTGAGCTTAAGGTAGGTTAATGCTTCATCTTTATGGCCTATGCTGTTTTCCTGGTTGAACAAACTCTTGGCATAAATAATTGTTAATCCATCAATTGGCAGCTCTGATAATATTTTAATGAAACAAGAATTGCAGTTGGATTCCCCTCATATTTGTGAAGAATGTCTCATGTGGTATTGACATGGTGCAATCAAATAGTTTCTGGGCAGACTATGAGATGACACTACTGCTGCTAGCACAAACTTCTTTTGCTACATGTAGATAGAATAGTGCCTGATGATTCATTTTCTGCTTGGAATAACAACTTGTGATGTGTTATTATTATTAAGTAATGTATTGTTTAGTGCAAGGTATGTTGTTCCATTTACAATTTTGGAGTACCTAGAAGATGGCAAACTAGCAAGTACAGTTGCCTCCATCAAATTTTGCTTAGACTGGGCAAAAATACTATAGAAATGTTCAAAATGTTTAAAGTAATTCTTGGAGAATTAACAACAAGAAGAACACAAGTTTTTGAGCACTTTTCTAAGTTGTGTAAAAAGCAGTGTGACCTCTGTTGAAGATGCTGCATTCTTGGGATGTTCGTCCATGAGCAAAACAGGTAAAAATGTAGACTGGGTGGAGGAGCTTGTCCTTGTAAACAGAAGAGCCATTATCCTTCAAATTTCTAACATGTTGTGGATTTTATCTGGGCTCGTTCAGAGCACTTTGAAAGATGTGTATTGGATTGCTGCCGAATTTGTGCCGTCTGTGCTGAGTGAGGAGTGTGAATTTTAGGCTACAAACAAAATTAGTGTTGTTCCCCCCCACTCACCATGTTTAGTGCCATGGGACTTTCTTCTGTTCTAAAACTGAACTTGATGTTAAAGGGAAGGAAGATTTAATGCTATCACCATGATTGAATTAGAGTTGTAGGACACAATTTCCATTTTTCGGACTATGCACTTTGTGAAATGTTTCTAATGATGCCTCAATTGCTAGGCATGCTGTATGAATTCCCAAGGAGACTACTGGAAGGGGACAACATTGATTTAGATGGTACATTTTGTTATGGGAAAATAAACAGAGTCTGGAAACTGTGTGTCCACTCCACATATAATGCTGTATAAATTTCCCAGAATAATATATTAAACATATGCAGTAACATAAGACACCTTATTTTATAACAAAACGTGAAAATGAACTTGGGTCATATCAAAAAATTGAAAACTCTGTGAAGACATTTTAATAATTTGACTTAATTGCCTGCACCTAACATGGAATCACAGAGTACCCACACAGCATGTGCACACCCTCACACGTGTGTTGGTCACTGTAAAGGAAGGTACGTCTGAGAAAGATCTGAAATGTTTATTTTTCCAAATTAAGCCAGCTAACGCACGTGTAATTATATGTTTCAGTCGTGTACAAGCACATGGAGGTTTAGTCTAGATTCTTGAAACATACCTCGGCTCATCGAGACAAGGGAATAGAACCCATTTTTGAGATGGAGACCCCTGAGGGATGGATTTTGTACCTGTAGTGATAGGGTGATGGTCAGTACAGGAGCCTACACATTTAATGTAGACATTGAACCAAGGAAGTTGGGGAGAGGCTGACATTCTTAACATTCACAAAGTTGTATTTTTGGTAGAAGTGGAGGTTTGAATCTGTTTAGCAGAAAATTCGGCACACAGGCCTGGGTGGCGACTGATCTCTGAGGGTTTGAATTTGTATCTAACCCAGTAATGCCATTTTGGGGAATAAGTTACTAAATCTGGTGGATTTCATTTTTTGCTTAGTGACAAAAGTCACATTTCTGATTAGTGACTTTTTTGCGATTTGTAGAACCAGACTAGGGACAAACTTAGATATGCGTATACTGTAAAAACACTCAAAATTCAGAGATATCGTAAATGGTACATACAAAGTTTACAGGTCACTGCTACTGAAATATCAGCAACAGATCTACTCTGCATAATGATTTAAAATTGTGTTACTAATCATAATTGCATTTTAATTCAGCAGAACCACCAAGTGAAAATTACTGGCAATTATTGGCAGAACAAAGGAGAATTGCCCTGGAAGAGTGCCTGGAAGAAAATAGAACTTTGCATGAGAAACTGCAGCTCCTTGAGGAGGAAAAAGAAGTTGCTGAACAGATGCTGGCAGAAAGTAGGAGTCTGGTAGATGTCCTGAAAGTGAGTTAAATTATGCTGTGATCCAGGTTAACATACATATGTTTCGCTACTCTTAACCGCTGAAATATGCATATGTTTTGTGCTACCAATAAATGCCTTAATGTGCACATACCTGTGCTAATTACAGGGTCCTTTTTTTTAGGTGCGTTCGCAAAATTGTAAAAAGCGACTACTAGCTTCATCATGTCTGTCTGTCCATCCAAGTGGAACAGCTCAGCTCCCACTGGACAGATTTTCATGAAATTTGATATTTGAGTATTTTTTTTAAAACCTGTGGAGAAGGTTCAAGTTTAATTAAAATTTGATGAGAATAACAGGTACTTTACAGGAATATGTTTGTACATTTATGATCATATCTTGCTCTGTTCTTATTAGAGTGAGAAGTGTTTTAGACAAAAGTTGTAGAGAAAATTAGAAACACATTTTATGTTTGATAACTTCTTCCAAAAGTTGTGCCATTTATGAGATAATGTGAAAAAATTTGATAGTGCCAGACAGGTCACAGATGACAATATAATATGGTGCATGTGCTTTGCACACTGGTTAACTAAGGCTACAGACACACACTCATTGTATGTAATACTGATTGCTTTTCCACGGCAACATGTTTACGTGGGCACACCTCAATGTTACGTCTACACATACATTGCCTGTCTTGTTTATTGCTCTACAGAGCATTGTAGCTTTATCATATAGCTTTATTGTCATGCATCCGTTGGGACATCCGCTGACAGTGTGGTAATCAAGATGGAAATAAACACTCCAGAACACTGACAAGATAATTTTTGCACCGAGATTTCACACTTTAATAGCAGTGAGTATTAAGATTGTGTTCTGCGATATGATGCCATATAGCCTGGTAAATAGGTCTAAACATTTTGGACAGAGCTGTTGTCACCATCTTCAGGATTTAATATTCCAGGCCTTTGTTGGACTGCTAAACCCTCTAGATGGGAATAACACACTCCTCCAAAACATTGGTAGCTATTTACCAATTCATACCCTGTAACATCCCAGAAGACTTCATTCTATATCAGCATGGCTGTGCAAATTGCAAATTGAATCTGTTTGCTAGTTTTGCAAACTCATATAGTAAAAATACTGTATCTCAGTGGTTTATCTGTGCTACAGGCTAAGGCTGGGAACACATTACCACCAGCCTTAGTTTTATGTGTGCTGTGCTGATGTTCCTGTGAGAATGAGTGGTGGAGCTGTAATTTTGTAAGTTATGATAAGGTTTGTTGCTAGATTTATGTTTATTGGCAAATCTTTGTATATACATGTCCTCTTGTAAGCCCATTTCTTAAAATTAGAATGGAGAGGAAATAACAAAGATTGTTTAACACTCATAGGTCCGTGCATCGGTAATATATTTGCAGAGTACAACTAACAAGATGCAACATTTCACAATTTATTTATTTCTGTAAGACTCTGTACATGTTTCAGATGGTTTTTCCGTCCATCATCAGGAGCTCATAACTGCACATACAGTGTCAGGTATTTGTCAGACCAATACCTTACGCTGTATGTGCAGTTCTGAGCTCCTGATGATGGATGGAAAAACTGTCTGAAACATGTAGAGAGTTTTACAGAAATAAATAAATTGTGAAATGGTGCATCTCTTTGGTTGTACTCTGCAAACAGAGATTGTATTGCTGTCTTAGAATTTAACTTACCTTGCAAAGAATAAGTCATGCAGAAAGCTCTAATTCCAGTATGTTTGATTTGTAGTACTTAGCTGTCATGCCAAAATATTAATTTAGGGTGGCATTCTAAACAAAATTATCCAGAATTTAACTCAAAGTATTCTGTGGGTTCCATATTATGTACTGAATTTTATTACAACAAGAGAGGCGATGTATGTATAACATAACTTTGAGGTGAATTTGCATAACCATTTTAGCCATGGAAAAGCAGTAAGTGTTAAATATTTTGAATGTGTGTGTACGTATTCGTACCTTAGTTATCTGGTATGCCAATCGAATATTTTCTGCACAGCATTGCGTTATATTGTTGTCTGTGGCCTGTCTGGCTGTGCCATATTTTTCAACATTATCTCATAAACTGCATGATGATTGTCCGAAACATTCTTGTTCTAAGAAGAATTTAGTGAGATAAATGTACATAAGTGTTCATGTAGAGTACCTTCTATTTGTGTCAGATTTTAATCAGACTTGAATTTTCTCAACAGATTTTTAAGAAATATTAAAATATGATATTTCATGAGAATCTGTCCATTGAGAGCTGAGTTGTTACATGCAGATGGATGAACAGACATTTAGCAGACATGACAAAGCCAATTGTCACCTTTTGCAATTTTTTGAGTACATGGTCGGACAATAAAGTTCGCGAACTCATCGCGGTGAAAGTGCTACATACCTCATTGCTGAATTTCACCATGGTCGCCTTCAAAGTACTCCCCTTGTGAAGCTATGCACTGATGTCAGCGCCTAGTCCACCCTTCGAAACAATTTTGGAACTGGTTTTGTGGAATGGCCTTCAGAGCTGCCGTTGTATTATTCCTGATGTCATCAGTGTCATCAAAATGCCTACCTTTCAATATTTCCTTTATCTTCAGGAACAGAAAAAAGTCATTGGGGGCTAGATCTGGTGAATAGGCAGGGTGTTCCAACACAGTTATTTGTTTAGTAGCTAAACACTCCTTCACAGACAGTGCCATATGAGCAGGTGCATTGTTGTGATGCAAGATCCATGAGTTGTTGGCAAAAAGTTTGGGTTGTTTCCATGTAACTTTTTCACGCAGCCTTTCCAGTACTTCCAAATAGTAAACTTGGCTGACTGTTTGTCCAGTTGGTACAAATTCATAATGAACAGTCCCTCTAATATCAAAAAAAGTTAGCAACACTGTTTTGACTCTTGATTTGGACTGACAGAATTTTTTGGTCGTGGGGAATTGGCGGTCTTCCATTGCGCACTTTTCTGCTTCGTTTCAGGGTCGTATTGGTAGACCCATGTTTCATCACCTGTGATGGCACGGCCCAAAATGTCATCTTGGCTCTCCATAAGGTCTTGGCAAATTGTGACTCTTCTTTGCTTTTGTTCTTCGGTGAGCTCCTTGGGGATCATTTATGCACACACCTTCCTTATGTCAAGATCTTCAGTTAAGATTTTCCTAACTGTTTCTCTGTCGATGTTCACTTGCTCTGCTATGTTCCTGATAGTCAGCCAACGATTTTCACGCACAATTTGTCAAATTTTTGCAATGTTTTCTACAGTTCTGCTTGTTGCTGGCTGTCCTGATCTCTCTTCGTCAGTGACACTTTCTCTTCCCTCAGAAAAACTTTTCACCCACTTGTAAACTGCTGTTTTCTTCATGGCATTATCCCCGTAAACTTGCTGTAACATCTCTCTGATTTTGTTTCCACCTTTTCCAAGTTTAACAAGAAATGTAATGTTCATTTGCTGCTCTAATTCAAGCTCCGACATTCTCGCGGCAGCACACCAAAACACACGCAGACAGTAATAGATGCCACTCAGAAAGTGACTGTCATAGATCAACAACAACAACACAGCTGTGAAACACTGATATGTCAACGTCATCAAACCATACTAAGGCTTTTATCCAGTGCTGCCATGGCAGGCACATGGCGAGTTCGCGAACTTAATTGTCCGACCACGAACACCTACAAACGAAAAATGCATTTGCTGGATAGCAGTATCCTCTCTTTCCCTGTACACACACACACACACACAAAAAGCTTGACAACCATGGTGAGTGTGCCATATGCAGTACCTTTAGTTGTTCGTAAGCAGAAACCAGCAAAGGTTTTTGATATTCAGTATGTATAGTGGTGACTCAGAAGTGAAAAGTGATATTTTTGAAGCAATACTGTGATGAGAAGAATGCGAACCATATTTGATGATGGTGAAAAATGAAACACTTTTTTTAAATTATGAAGTAACATATTCCCATTGTGCAAGTCAGTGTATTTATTTATTGAATATACCATCATGCAAAACACCATCAATAATTTACAATGTTTACTAGTTTTGACTGTCTATTCAGGTCATCATCGGACCGTGCATCATTTAACCTGTGATGCATGTAGTAAAGGAATTTGTCATGATTTGTGGACAGGATTCATTTGTCTCACAGTAGGACTGAGTTGTAGGCTCTTATGAACATCGTAATTAAAGGTGAAGAGAGAAAACCAACAAGATGCAACTAATTCTATGTTTATTATCAAACTTTCTGTCTCAACATGTTTCAGGCATCATTATGCCCATCATCAGGAGAATAAGACTGTGTCCTACTGCATGCAGTGTTCTGCCTGTAAGGAGATGATGGGCATAATGATGCCCAAAACATGTTGAGACAGAAAGTTTGATAATAAACATAGAAATAATTGCATCTTGTTGGTTCTCTCTCTTCACCTTATGTTCATAATGCACGATCACAAGAACCTAAAAAATGGTAATTAAAGTTCCAGTTCCAGGAAAGATGGGCGTTGCTCGACCTGCCAAGTGACTGGGCTTTTCAAGGATTCTACTTTATGGAATTATGTGTAATATGTATTATGCATGTAAATTTTGAAAATTCTCTAATCATAATGGTGTATTTAGGTAAAACTGCATAACAGTTATGAAACAGCCAAAAAATCTACAACTAAGAAAAATTACTTGTTTTAAATGGTTCAATAGAATACTGAATAAGTACCATTTGTCTACCACTGGGTTATGTTAGTGAATGTTATATTGTTTTCAGGAAATTATTGGTGAAAATGAAGAAGCCCAAAATGACCCTGAAGGAGAAGAATCTTCATAATTAATTTGTAATATTTTATGTAATTGATTATGGCAATGTTGGATGTCTAATGCTTAGTGGCAAAGTTAAGAGGACGTAGTTGTTTGTGCTTATTGATGTAGCAATGATTTTCACTGTGACATTCTAATGGGTGGTTTTAACAATGTTTATGGTTGTAAAGGGTAAAATTTTATAACAGAAGTGCATAAGACAGTAAGTTACTGGGTGACTGTGTTTTCAGATGTCTCATTGTTACTCATTAAGTCTCATCATATCAGTTGATTGGCATGGTTATTGTTTGTACTGAAAATGCAAGAAAATAAAAGACTGAACATTCCACTGAGAATAGTGAAATCTTAATAGAAGTACCTTGTCGAGGCTTGCAAACCTGGATGAAAGTGCTGAATTATGATTGGTGCTATGAAAGAAATACCTGAGAGGATGTTATGCTGATTTATTAATTCTGGTGAATGTCCAGTGGAATAACAGGCAAGCCTTGTATTTGTCTGTTTAATGCCACAGCAGTTGGGGCTTTTATCCCACCACCACCTGTTTTGCTCCAGTTAGAACCCCATGCTTGCTTTGTCCTGATTGCATTCTTCAGGTTTTGCATGTAGTGTTGTCACGTAGACCATGAACTGAAGAATTGTCTTGAGTCCAAAAATGCAACCATCAACATCGTTAAAGAACACTTGGAATTTCTGCCCATCTGCCATTAATTATGGACTTCTATGGCAGGGATCTTTGAAGTAGCACTTTCTGGGAAAAAAAACTTCTGATATGAAGTACTCTGGTGGCTGCATACACCGAGTTGTCGTATTCTTAGAAATCAAATACATGTTGTATTGTGTGGAGAAATTTATCAATCAGTCTGGTGATTGTATGGAGAAATGTGGTCCATCCACTGTTGCTTCTGTGTTACGGATATGTATGTTGACGTGATAAATTTGATTGTAATACTCCCTAAGTTGATGCCTATTAAGTGGCTTATTTGGACTTTTCGAATTTTATAATGTATTTCATAACTGGTGAATTTCTTGAGAAATATAATGAACCATACGGAGCTACGCTTGTCTTGAGAACTGCATTCTTCTGGGTTATTATGCAGCGAGTATTGGTAATGTACCCAGAAGAATGCAGCTCTTATCTACTTCACTGTGGAAGCCTGAAATCACACACTTTTCTTGATTTTGGTACTATGCATTCCATTGTAGACATTGAAATACTTTCACCCAAGTG
>Ga0131853_10002824_pt1 | contig 31171 bp, 13 predicted proteins | sample TergutLab28metaG_FD_92764 | JGI IMG/M metagenome (GOLD analysis project Ga0131853, IMG submission 92764) | Labiotermes labralis P1 segment gut microbial communities from Petit-Saut dam, French Guiana - Lab288 P1 (version 2) (version 2) | ecosystem: Host-associated > Arthropoda: Insects >... | reverse complement strand
ATTAACGGCTGTGGGGACCCGTTGCGCTGACCACGTGACACCCCTCTATCCGCAAAAGTTGGCACTAACTTCGCCGACCGGCGGCGGCCGCTCTGTCAGTATAGTTCGCGTGCGGACTAAGGCTACGGAGTTTAGTTTAGTTATGGAGCGTAGAAACAGCAGTAATGAGAATTATTTGGCTCCAATGATCTTCTAGCAAAAAAAAAACCGAACTATATATTCTAAAATAAGTTTCATTTAAGGCCGTGACATATGACTTTATGGATGGCATACATATATAATTATTACATTATTTGGTACAATTCAAAACATTCGGCCAGAAATAATCTTTGGAGGAAGTAAAATAATTATTTTATTGGAAAACAGCTGAGGTACTGTCGTCGGACGTAATAAGTATAGGTATGCTTTATTTTTAACATATTATTGTCTTGTGTAAGACTTTTCTCTAAGAAACATCCTAAGCCCTGTGTTTGTGTGAGTGTGTGTAAGTTTGCGTGCCCGCGCGCGTGCTTATATGCACGTAGGTTTCCTGTGAAGTTCAAATTTTACTGCACTCTTAAAAAAACCGAAATTAAAATCCACTGTCAACACTTATGCAGAACTCCCATATCATATTTGACCGAATTTGTATAGAGAGTTTAGAACAATACATATGAGAGAAGACAAAGGGAAGCGACATTCATTACACGATCCAAAATATTATTTATTTCGAGCATATGGTACAGGAACGCTTAACAAATTGCGGCGTTACAAATCTGTCTAAACGTAGCTTGCAGTCAGTGCTACAGAATTACACTGTAAGGTCAACTTTGGCCTGAAATAAGCTTAGGCTTCTGACGGATAAATCCTGAATTTAATATACCTAGTAAGGATATTTGTTTTGTAAGCCTACACACCACCTCATTAAATGTTCTGAAAGACAAAAAGAGAAAGTCATTATCTTTATCGTTGCACCGTGCATTTTGTGGTTTATTTAATTAACACACCAACAAATGCACATATATATATAGTCTTTAATAATCTAAAATTTTCATTAAAACACTTAAAACGCTCCTACATGTTTCGATCATAAGATCATCCTCAGGGAGCATACTTTGTTCCTTGCTAAAGTTACAGTTTTAAAACACTCAGTGGTGTACTTCATTGTATTAATTTGGTGCTGTGGCAGCATGTCGTGTGTTATGTGTGAGTCGGACGCTGTTCAGTTGAGACCGGCTGTCGATGTGCTTGTTGTGCCGTATAGCGTGAGACGCACCGAATTAATATAACAAAGTAAATCACTGAGTGTTTTATAGTGTAATTTTAAAAGGAACAAAGTATGCTGTCTAAGGATGATCGTATGTTCGAAACATGTAGGAGCGTTTTAAGTGTTTTAATGTAAATTTTAGATTATTAAAGACTATATTTCTGCATTTGTTGGTGTGTGTAACTAAATAAAGAAAGTAAATATTTTCATTTTTTGTAGTGAAAATGTTCATTTATTGCTATTATTTTCATGTAAATTTTTGGCACATGGAACTTGAAACCGTTTTGTTTCCAGATGTAGTGGCAACGTACTGGACATTCCAGTAATCTCGTCGCAATTTGGAACAGTGTATTATTTTTGTCTGACAATCACACATCTTCAATGGTGCACTAGGAACACTGAATTGTTAAGAAGCACGCTATATTTGATGAAAGGAAAAGAGACAGATTTGACTCGCTTTGGAAACTCATGTTTAGTATATTAAAAAATTGTTATATTAGAATTTTTGTTTAACTTTATATTATAAATTAGAACTATTTTTCCTTGCAATATAAAATATATTACACTGAATAGGACAATGAAAAGAGAACGAAGCACAACCAGAATACATATAAATTACAATTTACATTTGTGTTCATATAGCTTTCAATAACAGATAGAAGAAAGTGTGAGAGATTTTTATAGGCCTTACAGGAAATCTATATGATCCCAATAAGTCAAGCATCAGACTTAGATTCGACAGGTCTACTTAATTCTTCCCCGAATGTTTGCCAGTATACCCTGCTAGTTGATTCCTTTCCTTCAGTGATCCTCTAATGCTGTTCAGGAAGGTTTTCTGAGAGTGGCGTTATACACACACAGCCTTCCTCACATAGCTTCACAGAGAGAGGATACACGGCGTCAGATATTGTGACCTGAGGGGCCAGAAGGGCTGTCATTTTCGTTACAGCTTCCAATTCATCACCGAGGTATTGTGTTGCTCAGGTATACTCGTAACTACAATACAAACAGGTAGAGGCACAGCTCTTCCGAAAATTAATCAACAACCCATATAAGAAGTGAAGGCGTAAGAGAGTTGTATTAACATGTCCAGGTAAATATTTCTATTGATTGTGTTTCCTTCCAAAACTGCAAAATGTGCGATTGAATGGACCAAAAGTGGTGAAAATTTTAGGGACCCCAAACAGGAACAAAGGGCAGTTCACTGTCATGGACATGTAGGGTTTGTTCTCGTCACAGGGAACAAAGTAAGTCAACCTTCTCCCTGTTTCTCCGGAAAGTCATAAAATTACTATCTTTTGCGCCTTTATTTCGCTTTTAGAGCTGTCCGTAACAGAGGTATGAAATTTTTCAGCATCAGATTCTTCCACAGAGAACAGTAAAACGTTGTTTGAAGAATACTTATTTCACGACCATCTCTTTGAGTTAACTTACTTTGTGTGGGCTGTTGGCTAACCAGGTATGTAGCACTGTGCCATCAGTGCCCCGTGGTGAACTGAATTCTTCTCCTTGCATATAAATTCCCCCCTCTGAAACTGCTTATAGTGCGTGTAATTTGACTTTATTTTTGGTGCGTTCTTTGTGAAGCGTCCACGAAACGTAGTTGGAAAAATATCACAGAATTTCCTTTCGCAAAATGAATAATAGAAATTATCCTTATTTGTATAGAATATTTTTCCTCATATACCCTCTAGATGAGGGGGAAGGTAATTACTAATCTTACGTCAGTTAAGATAAGGAATTTGGAACTTAACTGTGGATTTGTACAGCAGGATATGCAGCACAAGTGTTATACTTCATAAATTCCTTTTTAATTTACGTAAATTACTCTGTATTTTATTTCATATATTTTATATTTGAAGATAAGGAACTGGAATGTCTGCAGAACGAAACGTTTTTTACAAATTGAATAATTCTAGCAGTTAAGTTAGAATGGAAACTTTAGTAAACAAGAAAACTATCCTAAAAAAACGCAATCCAGCTGCCATCTAAACACTGCTAGCTTAGTTAAACAAGAAAATAAAGGTGAGTTACAGACTAAAGTAGTCATGAAGGAAGCTAGGTCTTCGTGTTAAATGTGTTACACTAATTGTGTTCTATTTAAACAAAATCTTATTGTGTAAATTTATCTTAGTAACGTACCTGCTTTTCGGATATACTTGGATATACAAGCCCACAATCAATATCCTCCCAGATACACCGATATGACTTATCAACTCATTATAAAATGTAGATAAATTTTAAAAAAATATTTATAATTTGCCTGCTTTTGCTCAATCTCCCTTTCGTTCCTACACCTCTGAGGGTTCCATATATATATATATATATCCATATATATATAAGGTTTTTGTAAAACCAACAAATTGCACTAATGAAAGTGCAATAAAATGCATTACAAAGCACACTTCATATCAAATGACAATTCCTATGTGTTTCGGCACCAAGGGTCCATCATCAGGAAATTTATCAACTGCAAATTTTGTGAGTCCAACAAGCAAAATGTGCGCTTTCCGCCCTCAATTCTATCGTACTATTAAAAAGTTTGATGTTTAAACACCAGATTACACATTTTAAAAAAAATGTACAAATCGCAGCAACAGTAACACCGCACAGTGACGAGCCTTCTGTTACACAATCACAACCGCATTTTATTTTTGGGCTGTACTAACAAACATACATAAAAATATATGATCATATGTTGATAAGGATATATGATCAGATATTGATACAGATAGTTGAATAAAGAGAGACCAACTTGATGTCAATTGCTTTTTATTTCATTATTTAATGATCTACATGTTTCGGATGTTAATACAGCCATCATCATGAGCTTGCGACTTATTTGATGAGTTATTTTATGGGTTGTATTGTTCTGGTTCGATGTATGTTGGTGTTACGTTGTGGCTTGGCTGGGATGGTATGGTATCCATATGCAGGCTGAAGCAATGCTTCAGCCTGCATACGGATAGCCGAACCAAAACGTAACACCAACACACATCGAACCAAAACAATACAACCCATGAAATAACTCAACAAATAAGTCGCAAGTTCCTGAGGTTGGATGTATTAACATCCGAAACATGTCGAGCATTAAATAATGAAATAATAAAGCAAATGGCATCAAGTTGGTCTCTCTTTATTCAACTATCAAAATGATGCACGTTCCAATAAACATAAGATTGTTACAGGTGTTTGTGTGCACATATCCGTGTTGATGAGTAATCTTAAGCAATGATTTTGTCGTACTTTAACTATTATGATGGAAGTGACGGCGAAGAGTGAGTGGAATACTGGTTGAAACTACAAAACTAAGTGTGCCGCTGATAATTTCCTGATGATGGCACCTTGGTGCCGATACATGTAGGAGCTGGTACCTAATATTAAGTAAGTTTTGTAATACATCTAATTGTACTTTTAATGAGTGTATTTTGTTGTCTTTTAAAATATATAATATAAGGAAATATATAAAATGTAATATATAATTTATATAATGTAATATATAATATATAATATAAAGAAAGGCAAGTTATGAAAACACAAAATATTTATTGCATTTTTCTCTCAAGCAAATTATATTACATCCATCCAATATTCCCTTACCAATATGAATGTTTCTAATTGAGTATACGTGTGACATCTTACGCATATTATCTGGCAGCAGTAAGCAGACGACCGTTAAGAGTTCTGAAGTTCTGCGATGTGACACCGTGCCAATTAGTAAATATTTGAGGATTGTTTGACCGTGCATTTTCCTCATGAAATAAAGTGAGTTTGCCAACTTGATGCAACTAGGTAATTTTATTGATGTATTCTTAGCTCGACATGTTTCGGGCGCATGCGCCCATCATCAGGAGCATTAGATGTTGAGTTGCAGCATATGGTTTTCTGCACCGAGTTTTTGGATGGGTGGTGGTCTTGAGAGCTGCTGCGTAGGTCGTGTTTACGGTGTGGCGCACCGTAGCTTCAAAGAAATTACCTAGTTTCATCAAGTTTGAATTTCACTTTATTTCATGGTTAATAGTTATTGGTGTTTAGAAAGTTCTTCCTTTCTCCAACTTAAAGATAAGCAGATTAGTTAGACAACCCTGAAGATGGAAGCAGTAGGCACCTCCGAAACGTCGTTAAATATTTATGAATCGGCAGGGCACCCTACACCTGACTAGCAGAATCTCCAGCTGTTGAATCTCGTGATACATACAGTTGTTTGTGACGTAATTTGGTCGCAACTTTTCGTATTGTCTCCATAGGCAAGTTGGATATATATCACCTTTGAAGAAAGTGAAAGTAGGGAGAGCAAAAAGACGTTGGTCGACACCGTCCGGTACTCCATTTACTGAATTAGGTGTTGTTTTATGGAAACAACTTGAGAGCGGTGTGTATGTCAGTCTTCGTCACAGGGAAGACAATGACAAATCGCGTTTGCGGTTTCAGAATATCCTTTGTTTCTTCTGCTGTCCCCTGTTTCCAGCCCCCATTCTTCCTTCTCGTACATTCCCACGTTTCTGACCCTTTATGCCTACTCCTGCCGTCACTTTCTGCCAGGCGTTTGTGTTCTTTTGTGCAGTTTGTGCCGAGCGTGCGTAACAAGCACGTCAAGACTGTCTTCTCTCCGTCTGTCTGTCGGACAGAATGTTTGAGCCCAAATCTACTGAAAGTATGTTGTTAGTAAGAATAGAATAAATTTAAATTTCCATCTTTTGCAGATCGAACTCTAAAGCAGATTTTAAAACATACTTTAGGGGGATTTCAGATGCAGCAAATAATTTTAAATTTTGACGTTTTGCTGACCGTGCATCGCAGTATATTTATCTGAGTATTTAACCAACTTGATGAATAAAATTTGTTTCACACTAAGTTTTATTTCATGCCTCTACATGTTTCGAGCACATGTGCTCGAAACATGTAGAGGCATGAAATAAAACTTACTGTGAAACAAATTTTGTGCACGAAGTTGGTTAAATACTGAGATAAATTTTAAATTTGTCTCACGAACATTATGTCGCACAAACAATTTTCCAATAAAATTTACAGACGCTATGGTATACAAAATTTTGAGAATGTACCACTACGTTTATTAAATTTACAGTATTGTAACAATTATGGCTTCTTCATATCACATTATTAGCTCTAAGAATGCAAGACTAGGAAGAATGTTAAATTGCGTAAGGAATGTTTTTATTCCATTCTTCCCCACGAGATCAATTCCATACGTTTTAAACTTGATAAATATTTAGTGAACAGATCTAAAGATGCCTGTGGTAACACATGCAAATGATTTAGTGTGCTCCTTGCCGATATCCGAGTCGAACGAAGATTGATGTCTGTCAGAGACTAGTACAACAATTTCTCCAAAATAAAAGTCATGAAATGTGTTTATTCTCTTGCGGGCAGACCGACAAAGGTATATAATGTTTGGAGGCAACAGCCGCATAATTTCACAAGTTTCGGTTGTCAAACCATCAAGAAGGCAAAAGTCTGATTCAGGTTCTAAATTTACAGAAGGTAAATAACGCAAATATCTACCGCGTGGATAGAAATACTTAAGAGTTATTTTTTCCTTTGAGCCGGTTTAAGTGGTCCAATTCTTTGAAACTGACGAGTAGGGAAAATATTTTTTGAAACATGAAAATTTTTACATTTTATAGAACATAATGAGTTGTTATGAAAAGTCACTCATATAAAAGTTTGGTAAACTGCATTATGATACATGAGTTTTTATGACTACTTTACACGAAAGAGAGAAATCAAAGATATGCCAGCTTAATATATAAAATAGATATAAATTTAGTGACGCAAGGAACTAACACGTCAATGTTCCTGTCATCCGTTCCATTATCACACAGTAGATATTTTCTGGACATATTATTCAAGCAGAAACTTCATATGAGTTTCTTCACTTGCAGGTTGTAATCTTACTATCACTGTTCTTACTTAGGCCGAACTAAGCACAACACTATCTACTCACACCCGTCCTCTCCGGTCGCTTGTCCCATCACCCGCAACCCGATCATAGAGTGTAATGTTATCGTATACCCGCAACCCGTCTGTCATGATCATAGAGTGTAACGTTATCGTATTTATCGCGAGTGATTCATTAATTCTCTCGAAGGTCATGTCACCTTGACGTCAGTGCCTCAAAACACGCAGCTCTTAGTAAAAACGCACTGAAATATTTTGTAAAAAATATTACTGGTCTAATGTTAATTTCTATTCATTTATTTTTACCTTGATTGAGGATGAAAATAGATAATACGTGTCAGAATAGAGATTGTAGAGGGCGAATCTCCAACACAACTTACCCCCAAAAAATTAATGCTTGAGACAACTTGTTTTGCATTTTATCGCGCGTCAGGTCCCATAAGAACAAATGATTTCCTATTAAGTCCGTACCATCTCTTACTTTCTACAATTTAAGTGATAGTAAAATCATATCTTTAAATGCATCATCCCCGTTGTGTTTAGTAATAAAATGAGGACAGGGTTTTTAATGAGTCAAAAAACAACTAAGTTTTTTTAGATGTTGTTATTTGAAACTGACGACATGTTTCGGCCCCAACTCTGGGCCATCCTCAGGTAACAAAAGTATTTATTCGAGGAAACTATACAGTATAAGTCACAAAATATATCAATCTAAAACTCAACAAGATCTCGTTGTTGTTCAATATTCTAATGCTATTTGTGACTGGGTTAAAATATGGATATATCATAAACCTAATTATTTTGGAGTATAAAAAGTATTCATGCATATCCTGATGCTACAGTGACAGTGGTTTTACTTATCTACTGCTTCAGTATTTTAAATACCTACTGTAAATAATGACTGTTATATTGTTAGGTTTATGATATATCCAGATCTTAACCTAGTCATAAACAGCATTAGAATACTGAACTACAACGAGATCTCTTTGAGTGTTAGATTGATATATTTTATGACCTATACTGTATAGTTTCCTCGAATAAATACTTTATGACCTGAAGATGGCCCACAGCAGGGGCCGAAACATGTCATCAGTTTAAAGTAACAACATCCAAAAATCTTAATTAAAAACCCTCTCCTTATTGTAGTAAAATCATAGTTAAATCTCAGTTATAAAGGGAAAGTGATCCGGTTAAAGGTCCGATGTGGCCCAGAGGGTGGGTGGAGGTATAGTTCTACTCTTCCATGACCGCGGCAATAGAAGGGGGTGAGTAGTCAGCAGCACGCTTCGGCCGCACTTTACCCCCGGGAAAGACCCAGTACCCATTTTACAGGTGGTTGGGTGGGCCCCAGGGCGGGTCTGGACGGGCGGAAAATCTCGTCCCCCACCGGGATTCGATACCGGACCGTCCAGCCCGTAGTCAGTCGCTATACCGACTGAGCTACCGGGCCCACAAATCTCAGCTATACGTAGCTTAAATTTCAAGACAATTACAATAACATTTATTAATTGGTTCTTTCGTTCGTTCTCTTGTCTGTCTTAACGAGAGTTCCAGTGCCGCTTCACAAACGAGTTCCGAGCCTTAGCGATCTAGTGCTTCCTACTTCAATTTCCACGTCCTCTGCTTTTCTTAAGGTCATCCAGTAGCTGCTTATTCTTCTTTCTCGCCTTCCCGTCACTTCTGTTTTTGCTTCTAACTTCCATTCAATGAAGTATTTTATAAACAATTCCTACGCAAGAAGCGACCAATCCGGTAAACTTCCTCCTTTTTCTGTAGGTTATTCCTCTCCTACCTGACTCTTTGTAACACATCTTCATTTCTCACACGATCGGTCTAACTGATGTTGTCCATAAATCTCCAGTAACACATTTTAAATCTTCCCAGTAATTTATGATCTAATTTCAGATTTGTCCACGTTCCAGCACAATACAAAGCCACAATCAAAATGTAGCATTTCACTTATTTCTCCCTTATATTTAAGCCCCACTTTCCTGGTGGAAACACTTTTCTTCTCGTTGAAATCTGCTTTGTCATGGCAATCCTTGATTTAATTTCCCGTTTACATCTTGCGTCATTTCTTACCACACTAAAAATAGTTGCAATATTCTACATTCTCCTTCTGTTTTTGTTATATCATAATCTGTGTTTTGTAGATGGTTGTCTTGAGAATCTTATCACGTTAGTTTCTGCTATATTCATTCCCCACTCCATAGCACATTCTAATTTCAATTAGCCTATTAATCATGCATTGAAGCACTGCTTCTGCATTAGCCGGTAACAAAAGTTCATCTGCATATTTAACCGTTCGAATTACTTTTCCTCCTGATTTGAAGTCTCCAAATCACCCCAAAAGCTTTCTTAATAAATTATTGATTTCACAAGTTGAATACAATCAGAGAAAAACAACATTCTTGTACAACTCCTTTTTTTCCATTTTTCAATTTTCTTGCCTTTCCTTGGTGTAGTTTCAGTCTAACACTCTGATCCATTTACGATTTGCTGATCAATAATTTTTCCCTCTAATTTATACGTAAAAATTTTAAATATCCTCTTGTTGTTTCTGGCTAGATATCTCATATAATATTAAACTATTTTTTACACAATTAGATAAGTCTAATTAAAGATTTTATACCGGTATGAACATGACTTAATAAATTATTGACTGCACAAGTTGAATACAATCAGAGAAAAACAACATTCTTGTACAACTCCTTTTTTCCATTCTTCAATTTTCTTGCCTTTCCTTGGTGTAGTTTCAGTCTAACACTGATCCATTTACGATTTGCTGATCAATAATTTTTCCCTCTAATTTATACGTAAAAATTGTAAATATTCCATTGTTGTTTCTGGCTAGATATCTCATATAATATTAAACTATTTTTCACACAATTAGATAAGTCTAATTAAAGGTTTTATACCGGTATGAACATGAATTAAGCTTATGTGTTACAAGGGTAGCCTAGCACGAAAAAAACAGGATTATAGTAAATTTATCAGAATGTAGTTGACACTAATGTTTAGTGCTCTGGAAATGTAACCTCTACATATTTTATCGCCGTAGGCTATGTAAAACGTGATGTAAACGGAGGTGTGATGTACCACACCTGCTGTTACAATTTTATCCCACTAAATTGCCAACTAGTGCCATAAAACCCTTTACGATGTAAACACAATTTTACGATCACCGTATGTCTTCACGTGCCTCTACTTCAGTTAATTGAATAATTCTTAGAGAGGGGCTTAATGTAAGTTTGACACTCATTTGAGAGATCTCTCATTAGAAACGTGATTGTGCATGGTTTTTTGTATCTCAAGTTATATATTAAAAAATCTGGAAGTTATAAATTAATTTTTTCCTCCATATTCTTAGCAGTTCATATAATTACCTTGTATTTTGAGTGTGTGTAGAAGTGAATGAAAAATGTTTAATTTCCCAAATTTACTCTTATTCTTAACAAGACAAAAAAATGCAAATATGATGTAACATTGTGGCGCTTTAAAGCAACCATTGTTGTGGTGGAAAACAGACAAGAATTACGTATTCTGAATGTGTGTTTGTAGGCTTAGTTATACGGCATTCAATGCGCATGAGTCATTTTGTCATAAATGGCCTGTCAGGCTCTACAATATTTTTCCACTTTATCTCATAAACAGTATGATTTTTATTAAAAAATATTGAATAAAACTGTAGGCTTAATTTTCTCTAAAATTTGTGACTGAAATATTTTTCATTCTAAGAATAATTTGGCGAGAGATGATCATAAATGTATATTGGTCTTCGCGAAAAAAAAAAATTGTTATTCTTGTCAGATTTTAATGAAAATTGGATTTTCTTGACTGAATTTAAAACATTACTCAAATATCAAGTGATCTGAAAACCCATCCAGTGGAAAACGCGTTGTTCCTTGCAGACAGACAGACAGACTGACTGACGAAGCTAATAGTTGGTTTTAGAAATTTTGCGAATAAATATCACATTCTTTGAACTAAAGTTAAATTGGAACGTTCTTTCTCTCATTGCTGGAACATTCCAGTGAAAATCATAAGCCTCTCTTTGTTACTGCTCTTAATTAATTTAAATTTTATTCTTTTTATGCATGTTGTCACACATATAGCTGCACAATTTGGAAGTGTGTGTGTGTGGATATTCCTGAGTTGAGGGAAGAATTTGAGAGTAGTAAGGTAACGTACAGACACACAGACATATGCACAGAGACCATACACACACACACACACATACATACATTCATATATATATATATATATACGTACATGTACACAAACACATTAATATATACATACATACGTACGTACGTACGTACATACATACATACATACTTACGTACGTAAGTAGTACATACATACACGTACACACACACATACATACATACATACACACACATACACATACATACATACATACATACATACATACGTGCGTAGGTACTACGTTAAACATAAATATATACATACATACGTACGTAATACATACATACATACATACATACGAGGTCGGTCCAAAAAGTAATGAGAATGATCTTTTAAAAAAATTTATTGAACATACATGCAATTACAGTTTGTCCCCTTCATAGTAGGCTACTTGCGATCGAATACAACGATTCCAGCATTGCTGCCACTCTTCATAGCAGTGGAGGAAGTTTTCACTTGAGATGTTGTTCAAAGCCCTCGTCGCAGCTGCCTGGACGTTTTCAACTGTCCCAAAATGATGTTCTTTGAGGTGGGTTTTGAGCTTGGGGAATAAAAATAAATCTCACGGAGCCAAGTCAGGGCTTTACGTTGGGTGGGGAAGCGTTATGATCTTATTTTGAGCCAAAAATTCCCTCACAGCGAATGATGTGTGACTTGGCGCATTGTCGTGGTGAAGGAACTACTTGTCTGCAATTTCAAAGCGGACGCGCCTAACTCTGTTTCTCAAATGCTCGAGTACCTGTAGGTAAAATGTTTGATTCACAGTCTGTCCAGGTGGCACAAACTCCTTGTGAACAATTCCCTTTGAACCAAAAAAAAATGATGAGCATGGATTTCACTCTTGATTTGCTCATTCGGGGCTTCTTTGGTCGAGGTGACTCGGAAGTGTGCCACTCTGAACTCTGTCTTTTGGTTGTCGGATCGTACTCGAAAACCCAACTTTCATCTCCGATTATCACTCCCTGCAGAAAGTCGGGCTCACTTCTCACACGATCCAAGATTTCCCGAGAAACCAACACACGATTATCCTTTTGTTCATAGGACAAATTCTTCGGGACCAGTTTCGCACAAATTTTTCTCATGTGCAGATCTTCCGTAATTATTCGGTGGACGTCCGTTTTCGGTAGTCCTACCTCCTCTGCGATTAACCGCACTTGCAACGCCGGTCCCTATCCAAAAGAACCTTCACACGAGCCACATTGTTCTCATTTCTTGCAGTTGAAGGGCGCCCTGCGCGCTGTTCGTCCTCAACGCTCTCCCTTCCGTTCTTGAACGCCTTGTGCCACCTGAAGACTTGGGCTGAAGACACAACAGCATCCCCATAAGCTGTCCTCAACAACTGCAACGTTTCGGAACCAGACTTTCCGAGTTTCGCGCAGAACTTGATCGCGTAAAACGCCGCTTCAGTCTCCTCTGCATTTTCGCCCGTGACAAGACACAAAAACAACTACGCACTTTGCTAACGTACCGACTACTACAAAGGCGCGCGGACTGAACTGAGCAAGGTCAAACTGTATACCTGGGTTCCCCCTTCATTTACCACGACCACCACTATCCTTTCCTGGCCCTACTGCGCTGCACAAAAAAAATCATTCTCATTACGTTTGAGACCGTCCATGTACATACATAAAATCATACATACACGCATGAATACACACATATAAGCATAAGAATTCTCAAGTAGTTGATTTCAGCACAAGGTATACTCAGTCTTTGAAAAAGCGCTCGAAATAACCTAGAGAATTATGTGCGTGACAAGTAATGTCAGTAGAACATTACAGTCCAACTGCCCATGCATTGTCATTACAGCCACAGTTCCTTTGATTCTGTTGCCAGTGATTTTACAACGCAATTATTCTTCCATTCACATTCAGTAAGCCAATAAATGCCACATATCGCACATGAAGAAGCATCAACTGGCAATAAATTGTTTATTAGACTAGACTTTTTAGCATGTAATATTCAGCACAGAAGATTAATCACTGAACTTTTCGCGTAAATAAAATTGTATGTCTTATTCTAACACTAAGTCTACACAGTCTATCATGAAACTGAAGCAGCAGACACTGACGCATAGAAGCATATGTATAAATATAGTGAGCCAAGAATTCGGTCCGAAAGGAGTATACATAGAAGACTTACATGTTTTGCAATAAAGGCTGATATAACGTGCTGTAAAGTAATCCTAGAATGTTATACAAAACACTTTTGCATTTTTAACACTATGTTGTACAAATATTTTTAATAATATATTTAGGTTCTACCCTCGTATAAGTATTACATTATTACTACCAGCGGTATTTGTGGGTTTGGTTAATGAAACTCACTGTTTATTTTAGCACAACAAAAGGAATATTATGATTGTTTATTCAAACTTCAAAATTATACAACTCTGCCTATATTCAAACAATAATGACTTGTGGCAATGTCATTGTAAATTATGAATGAAGTTGAAGTGGATGGAAAGATCATAAGCTGTTTTGAAATACAAATTCTCTGGCTCGTGCAGAGAGACGAACGAATAAAGTAAGGTAATCTAGAATAAATAAAAACCGATAAACTTTTGCCGAAACGTAGATACTTTTATTAAAATTATCTCTGTTTACGCCATTACATGTTCTTAATTAAGCTATAGAAAACACACGTTCACTGTTTAATTTATCACCGACATCTAATGCAACGAATTAGAAGGTTAAACTGCAATGACGTGCTTGATTTTGTGCGCTGAAAACACGTTCACTGATTTCACGTTCATTGATATCTAAGATTTGAAGTTTCATTGCGATGAATGTGAGGATTACTGCGTCTCGGGATGCAGCGCTCTCTAGTTTTGTGAAAGGTACCAACTTTTCAGAAAAAAAAAACACCCTGCCATCATTTTCAGCGCAAAAGGGTAAGTCGAGTGTAAAAGATGGAACTGATACAGAGCAAAGGGAACACCAGGATCGTAGCTCTGAGCGAATCAATAAAAGAAGAGGGAAGCGAGGGTAACACAGCAAGAAACAGCTACCCAGTCCCATGAGCGTCTCACTATTCTACCTTAACGGATGTAGACCGGACGTACATCCGAATCGTTGGTTGGTTTCTGCATGGTGTCACGTTCCAGAAATCGACAATAAAATTTACTTCTGTTTATCCTGAAATCGCAGATATAAGCTGGGTGGACGGTGTCTATGGGAGGCCACAGTAAAGGTCGCATGACTGAACACAGCGAGAAATCCTTCACAGAGACCAGTAAAACGTGATTTAGAGTCACAGAGACCTAGCAGTTACCAAGAGCGTCGTTCTCGCAAAAGTGGATTAAACCATCGCTTCTGACACATGTAGTTTGTTAACTGGCTAATATGCAATAAAAAAAAGATGTTGAAGTGGTTGGTTACGTTATATTTGTATGTAAGTGCCGTGGAATGCCTGATAAAACACAAAATTAGCTCAAATATAGTGTAGTTATTTTGTTAGACAAATACCTTTTGTATTAATTTAAAATTAATTAACACGTGGTATACATACCTGGAGTGGGCACTTTTGTCAGTTGTGTATTCTGAGTTTAGTTTCGTATTCTGTGTTCTTTGTTGTTGTTGTGATACTCTTGTTGGGGAGGGTAGTGAATGTCATTGTTCTGGTGCTTGTTCATTGTGCTTGTATTGTGCTGGTTCACGTCTTGTAGGGTGCTTCTGTTCTTGTATGGTGCTTGTTGTTGCTCTTGTAGTGTCTTTGTTCATTGTTCTTATATTGTGCTACCCTAACTGAGGTTTTTTTCCGTGATTTTCCCTCAGTTGTAAGGCAAATGTCAGGGTATAACTCGAAAAGACGGGGCACGGCCCGCACATCCCAGTTTCCCCTCACTACGTATTTTATGTATGGTCTGTTTGTAAATGTGTCGTGTGATGCTGCCACCGGGTTTCAACCCAATTGCGGTTAAATAAATATCATATCATATCGTATTGACGCGCTTATCGTACTACCGTAGCCACTCGGTCGACTGCACGCACATGGCAAAAGAAGAATTGCGTATAAAGTCTGTTTAATGTCGGGTTATCACCAGTAATGAAAGCAGGGTGAAAACCAAGTGGCACAAGGAAATTCAGAATCGATCTGTTAGCTTATACATGGGCTTTACCTCTTTCACGTGAAGCGGTCCAGACTGGAATACATGAAAGTAAAACAAAACTTTGAGCCAGGCATGTTGCTTTCAACACAGCATCAGTAACGTTGAGATATCTGTCACACTTGAAATACTCTTACCGCGCAACACGAATTCAGCCTAAATTCAGAGGTTTGGATAAAATAAGGTACAGTAGAAACACTGCACATGTGATATCATTTGCTCTAGAAGTCGTAACGCATTCGACGTCAAAGAAAAAGAAAATCTATTGTAAGTTCTTCGTAATTCAAAGCTCATATTAACGTTCTAAATGCCAAGTTAAACCCCGTCTGCCATCTGCTGGCATTATTAGGAGCTTGCCATATTCTCAGCGTTAGCAGGGAAAGGTTTAACTTGCCTAAATTCAGAGGTTCCGTTAAAATGAAGTATAACAGAAGCATTTCAAAATTGTTGTAATTTGCTCTAGAAGTCATAAAAAATTCGACTTCTAAGCAAAAGAAAACGATTATAAATCCTTCTTTATGCAAACCTCATATTGACTTGCCATACGTGGAACTAATTCTTTCCCATAAAAAGCCTTGTTAAAATTGTTAAACTTTTGACGGCACATAATGAACTGTTCCTAAATTCACTTGTTGCGTTTAATTCACTCAAGAATCATCATCGTTAAAAAAAATCATTTCGTAACTTAACCACTTCGTTCGTTTAATATATTCAGACATTTACCCTGTTCCCCACTGCACATGTTTCATAGAGATTTTATTAACCCTTACCCTGCTAACGTGGAGAATAGGGTGAGCTCCTAATAATGCCAGCAAATGGCAGATGGGATTTAATTCGGCATTTAAAGGGTTAAGTACACTGTCATAAACAAATGAACAGCAGTTAGAATCACATTTGTTTTGATCACAACGTCAGCCTTCTCTCAACCAAAGTTAACGATGATGTGATAACAGAAACAAATGATGGAATGAACAGAAATTATCGTTTCTGCAATGTTCGCAATATCGGCCTCATATCATCTTCTTACTGATTCCTCTAAATTAATAAAATTTACATCCAGAAAAGATATGACTACAAAACACATTTCATTCATTCTCTAAAAGAAACAGAGATTATCAGTTTACACTCAAACCTTAACAGGAAGTTTGTGCTTAAATTCAAAAAGCCCCCACATTTCATTTTTTTTTAAGGTTTTAAATACATATTGTGGAATTATGAGTTATGAAAAAGCATAATATGATTGGTGGTTACCCTTATGTTGGAAGAATATGCAACCTTCTTATGGAAGGAACAGAGTGTCGTAAACATTAAGACACGATTTTTTTTATGTTTTGCTGACCGTGCATTTCAGTGTATTTATCTTAGTAATAAACCAAATTGATGCACAACATTTGTTTTACAATAAGTATATTTCATGCCTCTACATGTTTCAAGCACATGTGCTAATCATCAGGAGGTCGAAATTGTATTATACATCCCCTGATATCATCATATTGAAACAAGTGAGTAGTCTAAAATTACTAAAATACATTCTATAAATATAAGCACATAGTAGTAAAATTGAGGTGTGATTTTTTTGGGTGTGATTACTGTGTATTACTTATTGCAAACATGTTATGTCGTGTAGAGGTTATGTTATAATAAAATTTTGACCTCCTGATGATGAGCACATGTGCTCGAAACATGTAGAGGCATGAAATAAAAACTTATTTTGAAACAAATTTTGTGATCAAGTTGGTTAATTGCTAAGATAAATTAAGACCCGAGTAGGAAGCTTATCTCTGTCAGAAATTCAAGAATGCTTGGCCTTATATGTGATAACAGAACAAGGCCTCTAGGTGGAAAAATGTGTATATATACCCCTTTGTAGCGTTAAACGTATAACATCAACAAAATCTTGCAAAAGCACTTGTCATATGTATAGTGTATATCACATTCTCACTGAACTGATGCCATTAATTTTATATATATTTTCAGTTAATTACATTACATTTGCGTATATTTTTGACGCTAGTTAGATACCGGAATTCGTTACTGTCCAAACACCACTTAGGCATAGAAAAATTTATTTTCTCCATCTTCATATATTCGCCACTTTCAAATTAGATACATAAAAATTACATATTGCATAAGGCCGAAATTTCCTTTTCCACGATAAAAATACACTAGAATTACACAAAGTCGTTTAAATTACTATTTTTCATATTTATTGTACATTTATTCGGTTTTATGAAGTTATAATTAATTTTTAATTTGAAACAGAACGTCTTCTTAATCAGTACGTAATTTTTCCTTTTATCAAAGTTTATACAAGACCTGATGATTGCCCACAGTTAGAACTAAAACGTGTAGTCGTGAATAAATATATGAAACCAGTGGTGGACATAACTGTTTTAATATATATAATTGTGATTTTTAAATTAAGGTTAATATTCCGAAAAATTCTTCATGATGGACAAAATACAGAGAAGTAGCTTTCAATTAGGCATCAATTTTGTACAACTATTTTGTACAGAATAAACAAAATAGCAATCTTTTTTTTCGCATTATGTATTTACCAAATTTGGATATTCCGCGAACCCTTATCCTTTTTGATAGAAGTAAAGGTAAAGGTAAAGCAGTCCCGTTACAGGCCTGGAGTGACCCAGAGGATTCCAGGAAGTTAGGTTTCCCAGATTTCATGACAACGGCACAGGATGGTGTTAAGATTGTCAGCCTTACACATCGGCCACTTTTACCTCCAGGATATGCTCCTGGTACTCATTTCTGTTAGAGGCTGAGTCGAACCCAGGGCCATAGTGCGATCGGAAGGATTTTATGTCAATGAAAAATTTCAGCTGGAATCGAACCAGCGACCTTCCGACTTGTAGCACAGCACCTTAACCACTGTGCTACCGCGGTCCCCCTTTTTAGATAGATGTGGTTTTGAATAAAAATATGTATTACTTAGAAAAATAACCTATCAATTTAAAGTAAACACATTTTTTCTAACATTCCTTATTTGGCAATAAACAAAATATACACCGGCTTTTATATTGCACTATGTAAAAGTAATTTTGATTAGGTTTACTTAAAAACAAAATACATTCTTAGATTTTGTGTTTAATCACCAATTTGTCTCTTCATTCCGTTCATTATTGCTCTGTTGGAGAGTAAACCTTAACTCAAAATTAAAGCTCTAATTACTTCCAAAATCAAGTTAAGTTTTCGTAATATGGAAAGCATTACTACCCTTCATAGTGGTAGTTTTATGTCATATTAGAGATCAATGTCTTGATTTCTATTAAAAATTTTCTAGTCAAATTGCAGAAAAACACACAAAAATTTATAAAATTGCTGAGTAACAGATTTTATGCCTTTTATACTGCGAATGTTTTAAATAAATTTATCATAAAAAAAAACTTGCACTCTGTGAAACACATTTGATAAAGTACATCAACTACTACATGTTTCGGCACCGACGTGCCATTCTTAGGGATTTGTTATAACACATGTACGTAAGTTAACCCGCCAATCTAAGTTTTGTTCCTCCGCCCCTACAGAACGAAATGTGCTGTCATAATGCTTGATTTAAGCCGAAGTTGCAATGGTAAGCAACATGTTTCTAATATCGATGTTTTACAAAACATTTCTTTTGTACTTCTCATGTATCTGTAAACTGACTTAGAAATGAAAAGAAAATATATAAACAAAAAATACAGAGAAATTTGTGTAACGATAAAACGTAAATTGTGCAAATTTTCTCAGAGAATCGACCGCGTGTTAAATTATTTTATATCCGGAAAATTTATTTTGAATCTTTTTTTTTTTAATTTGAGAAAATTCCTGCGGGTTACTATGAATTTAGGAGCACTTCATATCACGGCCTGAAGTTTGTTATTCATAAACAATTTCTTTACAGTATACAATTTGAAAATTCATTGTTAAAACTTAAAATAACAAATATCTTTGGAATTACTTCTTGAATTGTGGCTCAAGTATTTCCAACTGTAGCAGCCATACACTATTACTGTGTAAAATATTAAAATGGCGCTCAATTATAATCCAGTCACCATATTTGATGTATTTAGGGTTAAACTCCAATAAAAATAAAATTGTTTTATTTTTTCGAATTTTTCGAACGTTCTATCAACAAGAGAGCCTACGCTCGATAATCAAATAACAGCCCTTTTTTCGAACAAAAAACTTATTTCTGAAGCATAAGGTTGGGGTGAAGTAGCTGTTAACTTTAAACGTCCAACCAGGTAGAGACCACCTATTAGAAAACTTAATACCGTAGTCATGAAAATCATAGAATATCAACAAATACAATACCATTAGAAGTCTCAGGTGGCTAGATGTCCTTCTCTCATCGTGAGGGGAACAGCTCGATTGCAGGTAATTCCATGAGGGGTTCGTAGTGCGGTCACTGGCACTGAGGTAGGGCTTCTCAGAGTATTGGCTTTCCCTCTCTCGTCATCCTGCTACTAATGCAGTATAGTGATTCGCATATAGTCGACAATGTGTGAACTTAGCGAAATACAGCTTTTATATAACCAGCATAAAATAATATGCTAGAGGTGTGTAATGAGAAGTGCAACGAAAAGTTCAAGTAATCATTTTTAAGAGTCAAATGGAAATGGCAGTTATAAACTTTAACAACAAATCCCCACTGTTCGAAACTACAAACCTATTGGAAAAAAATGACATAGAAAGTATAATAAAAACGAAATTAATTTAGCTTTCTGTTATAAATATTTGTTCTATGTGAGATATAAATTTTCATGTTAGAGGAAAAATTTCTCTCAATACGAATATTCTTCCTTTCATTTTCATTGTAATTTACAGTTTACGAATAAAAGGCTCTAGTAGAAGACAGGCAAATGAATTGGACAAAACCAGAAGATACATTTGTTTTTAAGTACAGCTTAATTATTAATTTAAATGCGGAGACACAAAAATATTCAGCTGGGAATTTTAAAGCAGCCCTAGCCAAAAGGAATATTTTACGTTAAATTCTGATCCATGTAAAGAAGATACTGCTTAATGGGACTACAAACTGGCGCGTTGTCAGCCGTAAGTAACAGTGTTACACGCTGTAAGTAAACAAACATATAAACTTACCATCCGTTCTGATGGGACAGCTGAGCTTTAGAAGCGCAGACTTTTCCAAGTGTTGCAAATATTGGGTTGAACAGGGGGTCGGGAGGAAATTGAAACCGAAGGCAAGCACGCATGTCTTTCCTTCCTGTTGAAAATTGGCGTCGGGATGGACTGGAGTTGAGAGGGGGTAGAAAGAAATATTACTACCACTATGCCGCACCAACGAACTGGTGTGTTCTTGCTGCTTAGCGTCGGTTCCTAGTTAGTTCCTATTGGGAAATCAAACTGACTCGATTAACTGCAGGCACAAACACAGCACGTAACTCTTGTTACCCCGACGGATACCGAACGACTCTGACTGGGCGTTTAAAAGTCTTTCCTTTCGGGGTATATTCAAGTTCAGAAGCTTCGTCTCACAGACGGTTATATAAACAAGGGTGCTGATAAGTTCTCAGCCCAACCTACTTCCGGTGTCGTAGGACTGAATTGATAGTGTCGTTGGAATCTAATCTACTGCTTAGATCAAATAATATACGCTCTGCCCTTTCGGGGTATATTCAAGTTCAGAAGCTTCGTCTCACAGACGGTTATATAAACAAGGATGCTGATAAGTTCTCAGCCCAACCTACTTCCGGTGGCGTAGGACTGAATTGATAGTGTCGTTGGAATCTAATCTACTGCTTAGATCAAATAATATATGCTCTGCTGTAGACTCTCATGAAACTTTACAGGGATTAAAGGCAATTTATATGTTTAATTTTCACGTTAGAATGATCAATTCGGGCTAAGGACTTATTAGCAACCCTGTAAAACATGGAGTGACAAACTAAATTTATTTTGTTTTACCTTGCCAACGCGAATGTCACAAATATTTTGCAACTATTGCACATAGTTGTAACATAGTGTGTAAAGTGTGAATGGGGTTTTGTGAACGAAAGATTTGTGACGGCATATATTTCAGTTTTCCCTCATTCATTCTGATCATCGTCTGACTTCAGAATTATGGATGTTAAGTTTTCAATTAATTTTCAGTAATTTTGTCGATCTGCAAGCTGGACATATTTGAAAACTACCATATTTTACGAATATTAAATATTTTAACAAATCATATAATTAATTCTGATATTTTTAAGATTTTCACGGACATCTTTAAATAAATGTGAGATTACTGGCTAAAAAAGTATTCAACGTTTTTAATTAGTACACACGCAACTTCCAATATTTAGGACAATTTCACATCCCCTTAGAAACACGTCGTTCTTCGGACGCTAATCAAGAATCTTAAGTATATTTGTGTAGAAATGTTTAGTTATATACAATATTAATTTATTATTTTCCAACAGATACTTCGAAAGTGATGGGCTTCCGAAACATAGTGTTAAAGTTTTTATCTCAGTATTTAACCATCTTGATGCACAAAATTTGTTTCACAATAAGTTTTATTTCATGCCTCTACATGTTTCGAACACATGTGCTAATCATCAGAGGTGAAAACTGCATTACACAACCTCTGGTATCATCACACCTATAGGTATGATTGTGAAACAAATTTTGTGCAACAATTTGCTTAAATACTGAGATAAATATACTGAGATGCACGGTCGGCAAAACGTCAAACATTAGTGTTAAGTTGTTTAACAATACTGGTTACACTAACGTAACGTGATCCCGTTACAGGCCTGGTGTGGCCCAGAGGGTGGGTAGAGGTATAGCTCTACCCTTCCATGACAGCGGCACTAGAAGGGGGTGAGTGGTCAGCAGCACGCCCCGACCACACTTTACCCACGGGAAAGACCCGGTACCCATTTTACAGGAGGCTGGGTGGGCCTTAGGGCTGGTGTGGACGGGCGCAAAATCTCGTCCCCTCTGGGATTCGATCCCGGACCGTAGAGCCCGTAGTCAATACTGGTTACACTACTTACTCAAAAAAAATGTTAAAAATTTTATATTACCTACGTTGTGGAATTCTTTTCCCATAACGCGTTTCCAGTTCCAGATTATCGTGTGTGTAACTTCGGAGGGGGTTTATAAATATTTTCGCTTCTTTCAGCATGATTTAGAAAAAATAAATAGGAAAAGAAGTGTCTTGAAAATGAAAGCCATACTAGAGTAAAATAATGTTAATAAAAATCCAATCAGATGCAACAGAAACATGTAGAATGACTTTGCATTAAATAAATATCTGCATACTGTTGCATCTGGTTGCATTTTTATTAACATTGAATTACGATGCACGGAACCATGAGTTTAAAATTTAGAGTAAAATACTTGAAGGCATTACGAAACACGATCATGTTTAATTCATAAATAAAGAAATATTTTACTTAAAATTGAAATTAGAACGTGAATTTCTTTCATGTACGGTCGGAAGTTTAGCAAAAGAAGCACTTTTTTTTTACAAAGCTCCCTAACTTTATTTTGGAAGGAAATGTTTGTTCAGCCAGGAGAGCCATTACACAGTCACTACGAAATGCAAGATGGCGTGAAACCATAAGATTAAATTAAGATAAACGTTTATTGTTTAACCATGGTCTCACACATTAACAGAGAATAAAGAAAGTTATTTTGGAGCCGGCTGCTAAAGAGAATACTCGGAACAATGAAAGAAAGAAGAACGGGATGTTGCGTAGTTTGAATTATTAAAAGTTCACAATTTTTATTTGCTGTGAAATAATTTTCGAATTAAAAAATCAAAGAAGATTAAAGGGCATGGGACATGGTATTCATGAGAGGTAAAAAAATTAGTGAAATTTTTGTAGAGAAATCTGATGTCAGAAAACCACTTAGAAAACGTAGGTATTCGGTAGAGGATATTATTTAAAAATATCTTAGGGAATTATGATGGGATTGTGTGCGGATTGGCTTTATCTGGTTCTGTATTCGAATAGAAGCCTGACCTGTCTGAATAAAACCATAAAATTTTGGTTGTATGAAATTCGGAAATTTCTTGGTTATTTAAAAAAGAACTCTTAAATTCTTAAGGCGGGGCCTCGTTCTAAGAATTTACATTATTGCGAAGAAAATTCGGAAAAGCCAATCGGTACTTAATTTCCATACACTCGGTTGGATCCATTCCGTTCTACTACTTAGGCCTACAAAGCATTCCGCGAAATCACTGTGATCATTAGTATAAAAAACCCTTTGCTGCCGTCACCAGGGCTGCTAGAAAACCTCCTCTTAATTTTCTAAACCGGTTGGCACTCTGACTTCTACAAATGAGGGAGGATCTAAAGGTTTGGCAAATCTCTGAGGATTTTGTTTTCAAGCGCCCGAGTGCTCGCCTTTTTCTTTGTCTTGGTAGGTGCAGAAAACTAATTAAATGTACAATCAGGCTCTAATGAAAAGCAAACCCCACGATAGGGAACTCTGAAATTTCCTAGAGAAGGAGCAGAAGTAATCTTTAAGTTTGTAATACAGTTGTCTACTTTATCGAGCGAACTAATCCTGTAAACCCTTGTGATAGTGACGTTTAAGCCCCAGGGCGCAATACTTTTTATTAAGATTTGTGGGGATAAAATTATGAAATGGATCGCGAAACGAATGACGACTTCATAGCCTCACAGATATGCATCGAAGGCTTCATACCCGTATTTTTTAACTCATTGTACACCACACATTACAGCTTTTACTATCTGCCCTGCCTGAATTACAGGATTTTCTCTGCTAAAACAGTAGGCTAATGTACAAAATAACAAGGCAGGCAATGAACCTGTAACGTAATATTTTTCATGTTTTTACCGTGCAATAATTCAATTTTATTAAAATATAACCAACTAATTGCACCAATATGTGATTCTAAATTCTTATTTACACATCAAAACACGTCACTTGGTTAAAATACTTCCTACAACTCCTACTGAAACATGTAGGAGCTGTAGGAAGTATTTTAACCAAGTGAAGTGTTTTAATGTGTAAATAAGATTTTAGAATCACATATTGGTGCAATTAGTTGGTTACATTTTAATAAAACTGTAACGTAATATTCAGGCAAGTTCGAGCAACCATTGTTACACCAGAAAAGCAATGAATATTACATATTCCGAGTGTGTTTTTGTAGCCTTATGTATCCATCATGTCAAGCGTGTTCTCTATATCGTCATCTGTGGCCTTTTCGGCTCTACATTATGCCGTAAGCGGCATGGTTTTCGAAAAAAAAAATTTTGAACGTGAAATATGTTTTGAATTTCTCTAAAATTTGTCCCTGAAACATTTCTTATTCTCAGAAGAACTGAGCGAGATATCATCAAAACGTATTGGTATCCATCTAAAGTACAGGTTATTCTTTTCGGAGTTTAACCTTTTGAAGCCTAATGTCAACTATAGTGGTCGTACCGCACCGCTAACCTCTAAAGTTGCATTTTATATATTTATTCAACAAATATAGGTACTGATATTTTAAACAAGGTATATACTCTCCGTTTTTTTCTGGTCAAAATGCAGTTTGATTCATAATTCTAAAGTATTTGGTTCCTGTATTATTCACATTTTATATACAGGGTGTGCTAAAATTAAAAAAATAATTCCGGCGTCAAAAGGTTAATGGGACTTGAATTATCTTGAGAGATTTTAGATAAACCATCGAATATAAATTTTCATTACAATCCCTCTAATGGTAGTCGAGTTGTTCCTTGTGGACGGACGAACAGATAGACAAATAAACATTGCGAAGCTAATTTTCGCTTTTCTCAATTTTGCGAAGGCGTCTAAAATTAACAAAGCACGAGTATGTGAAAGAGTAAACCCGTCGTTTTTGGTATAACATAACAAACGAGCATAAAATGCAAGTAATTCTAATTTTTATGTTAAAAAATTCCTTTGTGTTTTATTGAGTGCCACCTTGGATCCCATTTGGATCTATACAAGTAAGTGTTGAATATCGAAACTAACTAAAATAACATGAAAGCGAAAAGAATAAATCAAAGGTGAAATAATAAAATGATAATTAGAGGAATTGGTAGAGAAATATGGATAAATAAAATATACCAACATCTAAGGTTATGCGAAATTTCTCCCTTTCACAAGGCCTATAAAGGAATGTAAACAGCTCTTAACATCGACTTTTATCCAGAGCTAATAAAATTATACTATATAAGACACTAATAAGACCGGTAGTGTTGTATGGAACGGAAGCATGGACGTTGACGATGAAGGAAGAACAAGCTGTGTTAATTTTTAAAAGGAAAATATTTAGAAGAATATATGGTCCTAAATATGAAAATGGGGAATGGAAAAATCGGACGAATCGAGAACTAGAAGAGATGAGCAAAAGTGAAAATATAGTAAAATGGATAAAAGGGCAAAGGATAAGCTGGTTAGGTCACCTAAAGGGAATGGAGGAGGATAGGATGCCCAAAAAGATCTTCACTCAAGAACTGGAAGGGACAAGAAGAAGGAGAAGACCCTGGAAAAGATGGAAAGAGGAAGTAGAAAGAGACCTTCGGGTGCTGGGAGTGAGAAGATGGAGAGAGTTGGTGGCAGATAGGAAAAAGTGGAAGGGCATTTTTCAACAGGCCAAAGCCCACAGTGGGCTGTAGTGCCAATGGAAGGAGAAGAAGAAGAAGAAGAAGAAACTCTTAAAGAAAAATATTAATAAAACTTAGTAGATTATTTATATTAATTATACCATTTTATTTCAGTTTCCGCAATAACGCAATATTCATGCATAATAAACAATATAAATCGCAAAAGAAATATGACGATTCAAGACCATCTTAAATTGTATAATTTTAAAACTTTAACGTTTCTCCTATATTACTGTGACAAATTTAACGACGACTGTAACATTGGTATGACAAAGAAACGAACATTTTATCTATCTATCTATCTCTTCGGTTTTTCAACAGCTGTCGCCGTCTTCCGGAAACCAAACGACATTCCTCTCTGTTTCTCCATTGATCTCCTTCTGATTTCCGAGGCTTGGTGTTTGGTTTCTTTTAGCATTTATTGTTTTTTAGTGATGAGCGAGGAGCTGGCCCGCTCCATCAACCCCCCAAACCTGGAGGATCAGGTGATTTTTGGTCAAGGTTTTCTTCCTCTAGCCCTTGATAAATCAATACCAAACTGCCGGGCAGCAATGCTCGTTTTGGTCCACCCCTGCAATTTTAATTCTCCTGTGCCCACCATATCTGGTGAGCATTCCACTATCCGCCACCTGGGGAGGCGTCCAATGGAAGACTAGCAATTTCTCAAAGGAAAGCGTGTTTTATAAGATTCAAACTTGAGATCTGAATTATTAACACTAAATAATACAAATGAACATTATGGTTTTGACGATTTTGTTGGACTGAATATTAGCAACGTTGATTGAAAATCTTTGTCTTAACATAATGATACAAGTTGTGTTGACGAACTTCAAACTCTTATAATGCAAGAAATTCTGCTGAGAGGAGAGAAATACGGAGCTACCTAACTGGAAAAATATGGTAATTATTGAATGTGCTACAAAACCATTGAAACCGCCTGTCCCTTGTCATGCTAAAGCAGCCTAATTATCGAACAGCCACATGGGCAGCCAAAGAGAGGCAGTGACAAAATACGATTATCAGACAAAGAGCGGTCCTGTATTTTGTCGTGACAAACAATAGTATCATGCAGTTATGGAATCTTAAAATACATCTTGAATAACAAGACAATATCCACATCATAATCTACTGGATTATTGATGTAATATGATTTGTTAGATATTTGGGAAAAATATTAGGAGCAATATTGTGACTAAATTTTCAGGACAGGAGTGAAATACGAATATTGTCATTTTTAAATATATTTCTTCAAAACTGTTTAGAACGTACAAGTGTTTCGAAATGACTATAAACAATATTGAAAGTTTATGACTTACTCTGAACTATGTCTTCTCTCACTACACTCTCAGTTCACATATCAGCGCTGTAGTAAAAAACACATTATGTATCCGCAAGTACCGGAAGTTGATTGTAGACTTGGCGTACTGATCTTTCTTTCTGCAGAAGTTGAAATTTCCTGTGTTGAAAGTTAGTTCTATATTTGCAGGTTACCATTAGAGTTTCCTCTAAGTGTTTACAGGAGTTCAAAACCCTTGAAATGTAAAGAACACATCAATAAAAATAACAACTGATTTATGCAGTTCATAAAACACATTCAGCTGTCATATTTAGGTTTTAACAGTTGCGTTACCCTAGATCAAGTCTTCTAGGAATTTAATGGCTTTAGACCAGTAAATATTTACTGATGTTTAGAAAAGACGTCACACCTTCCTCTTCTCAGAAAAGCAGCAAATTCACATAGTTTCAGTCATTCAAACTATATAATTTATTTTTATTTCATCCTGTCTTGTTTCCCTCGAGAGAAAGGCGAAATCCAAAACAACACAAAGGCATATCACAATCCTTGTTACAGAATTATGTTATGTTTTAAAGTATTAAACAGAAAATTAATTCTTGGAAAGTTCTAGCCTCATTTCAATACACGAGAGCGAACCTGCGCGATAATGTCGGAAAAAACAAAGACCTTCTCTGATGTATAGTAAAATGTTGCTTCTAGCCACCAGAGTAGTTACGTTGTAATGGATAGCATATGGAAGGATTAGAGTACAGTACGAAACTTGTAGATTACAGAGAGAAGATATTCACTTCGCCACATTAGAGGTTACTTACTTACTTACTTACTCCATGGTGTAGAGTCCTTCTTGAGAAGCTAACTGGTTTGCAGCTATTCAAGAAATTCCCCGCATTTCAAGGAAACCGAAGGTTCATTACCGCACTCACAAGCGTCCGCCACCTGTCTCTATCCTGGTCCAGCCCAATCCAGTCCATATACTCACATTCCACCTCCTGGAGATCCATCCTAATATTACCCACCCATCTATGCCTAGGTCTCCCCAGTGGTCTCCTTCCCTCCGGTTTCCCCACCAAGAACCTATAACCCCCCTCTCCTCACCCATACGCGCCACATGCCCAGCCCATCTCATTCTTCCCGATTTTATCACCCGCAAAATATTGGGTGAGGAGTACAAATCATTTAGCTCCTCGTTATGCAATCTCCTCCATTCCCCCGTTACCTCGTCCCTCCTAGGTACAAATGCCACATTAGAGGTTAATTAAGAAAACAAACGAACAAATGGCACGTATTTACCTGCCGCGTTAGAATGTGCGAAAACATAATATACTGTGAATTGGTGAGTCAGGGGTTTCGTGCTTAGACCCCTGACAGTGCTGGTGGCAAACAAGAAACACAAACTGCATGATAGCTGATATTCGGAATTCGCAATTTCAGTCTTTAATGTGAAACCCAAAACGTGTTTTGGACAGAGACTTCAAAATCGACTACATAAACATTGACATCGTTTGCAGTTACGACATTTTTTGTATATGTTTGTGAGTTTGTGTAACTTTGCCTGTTGTAAAGTACCAGGAATATTTTAATTAGTTATAAGTAATTTGTTTGACTTTAAACGTTACGAAGGTTGACGTTAATCGAAGTTTCTAATTGCTTGTAGGCACGCATTCCTACAACATATACTTTATGAGAAACAGCTACTGTAGTTCGGTTGAAGCGTATTTTTTTTAGAACAAAGTTAACTATATGGGTATTATGTGTGGAAAAATATAAAGTTTCTTACTCTTAGAGCCAGTGGTAACTATATATACCACCGGCCTATAAGCGGTTAGATGACTGGAAATATAAAGAAGATTAAAATATTACAGTAGTTCGTCATTTTCAGTGAGTGATTTCAGAGAAAATTTAACACGATTCTGGTAACAAATATTTTTATTTTATATTTTAATTACGAAAACTGGAAGGTATTTCGGATTCTACACAAGAGTCTACGTTTCACATTACTTATTATTTCTACAAAAGAAAATTAGCCTTCCTGTACATCTTTAAAGTTGATATTAAAAAACACATATATTTATGTATTGTGTGATCGTATTACATATAGACTTAGAAAATTCTTTATAGTCAGTGTAAGTACGCATTAATCTCTAGTACTGTGTATAGTCTAAATTTAATGTTTACCATCCCGACGTTTTCGATCTATATATATATATATATAATGAACACAACAATCATATAGTATTTTGACGTTTTGCTGACCGTGCATTTCAATGTATTTATCTTAGTGTTTAACAAAATTGCACGAGACGACCACCTATAGGTGTGATGGTACTAGAGGCTGTCTTATGCAATTTTGACCTCCTGATAATGAGCACATGTGCTTGAAACTTGTAAAGACATGCAATAAAGCTTCATTCATTCATTAGTATTCAGCCCTAGAGGCCGGTCCGGCAGGAGCCAGAGCCATATTATGGAAACGATATGGCTCTTGGCACACTGCATCCTAGGAAAGTTCTTGGGGGTAGTTTGCCATTGCTTTCCCCCGCCTTTAGACGTTCCCACTTTCGCCGCCACGTGTCTCAGCGACGCGAGAGATCCTAGCAGCAAAAGGTGGAACTGTGGGCGAGAAAGATGTCCGGTAGTAATTTTGCATAAATTCCGACTTCCACGTAAATTTAGGGATCTTTTACATGCCGTGAACCGACTGTTCATTTCCCCTCCGAAAGAAGGCGTGCTGAAGATTTTTTCGCCCTAAAAATCCGACGGTTTCGGCCGGGTTTGAACCCGTGAACTTGGGTACCAAAGTGCCAGCACTCTACCTCTAGACCACCGAAGCCGTCGAAATAAAACTTTTTGTGAAACAAATTTTGTGCCTCAGTTCTGTTAAATACTGAGTTAAATCATATAGTATGTTATTTATTAACCTTGGGCGACATGTTTCGATTCCCTTAGAGTCATCATGAGGTCTTCTCTGAAAAAATACTATAAACTATTAAAAAAGATTGGGATCCCATAACGTGTTTTAATAGTTCTATGTAATTGATCTGTATTTTTTCAGAGAGGGCCTGATGATGATTCCAATGGAATCGAAACATGTCGTCCAACGTCAATAAATAAAATACTATATGATTGTTGTGTTTGACTGAACATTGTTATTTATTGTATATTGTGTATAGTGTTTATAAGTAGAAAATAGAACGACCATAAAACACATTCTTTTTCTTGTCTGTATAAATACTTTCAACCCTTGTTTGGCACTGTCACCGCGATATATAAGTTTTAGCTTTCCCACTATCCACATTGCATAACTTAACGTGTAACTTTATCCTAAATTCCATTTTATACAAACAAATAAAATTTGGAGTGTTGTAATGTAAGTAATATTATCTATGTTACTCTAATGGGGCGAGGCGACACCGACACCATTACCACTTTGGACATTACTATGACATAATTAACTAAAAAATGTATTCTACGACACTACGACATATTATATAAATATACAACACTAAAGAAAGCACAATAACCTAATCAAAATCTAAGGCACAGAATAGGGTGCTTCTACAAAAAAAAAGATTACAATTTCCAATAAAGGAATTTCCATAAGGAAAGTCTGATCAACTCAAATAAACCCAAATATAATCTGAATCATTTCTACGCTTCAATTTGGTACAGAACAACTTAACTACGCTTACGTGATACAATAATTAGCAACAAAGCCCACATCTTATAAATTTTGCTCCTTCTCTGCTCCCCCAGTTGTCTGTCGTTACCGAAGATTCAGCAAAGACTCT
>Ga0131853_10002823_pt1 | contig 31173 bp, 28 predicted proteins | sample TergutLab28metaG_FD_92764 | JGI IMG/M metagenome (GOLD analysis project Ga0131853, IMG submission 92764) | Labiotermes labralis P1 segment gut microbial communities from Petit-Saut dam, French Guiana - Lab288 P1 (version 2) (version 2) | ecosystem: Host-associated > Arthropoda: Insects >... | reverse complement strand
TTGGTTGTATGGCAAACCATATGCGTTTATCCCAGCTAAATAACCGGCAAATCTTTCATGCGAAATATAAGCATTCTTATGCCCATTTACAAAACCAATGTTTTTGTGTCCAAGTTGATATAAATGCTCAATTGCCAAAAGCCCACCATACAAACTATCGGTGCTTACATTTCCAACAAGTGGGTTTTGGGTGTTAATATCCAGCAGCACGACAGGTGTTTTTGTACTTTTAAGCTGCTCATAAAATGAGTCCTTTTTTCCTAGTCCCATAATAAAAAGTCCATCAAATTGATTTTTTATTGCAAATTGGTCAATTGTCTCTTTGTTTTGCTCCTCGGAATTCATATTTGAAATAACTACGTCATATTGAAGTTTGTTTGCATATCTTTGAAAGCCCATAATCATGTTAAACATAAGTGTAGGCTGTCCGCTGTCCATTTCTTCGGGGTTTATTGTAAGAATACTTATTCGTCTTTTTATGTTTACGGTTTTAAAATACCCAACTTCGTCAGCATAATCTCTTACACGGTTTCTAGTGTCTTCGCTTATGTCCTGTCTGCCGGACAATGCTTTTGAAACTGTAGCTTGGGAAAGTCCAAGATTTTCTGCGATTTTTTTTATAGTTGGTTTCATTTGGATTACCCCTTCCAGGATGGTCGTATAACTATTATACACAAAAAACGGTTTAGGCATTAAGCCCAGACCGTTTTTTGTGTAAATCTTTTTTCTATGTGTCAAGGAAGCTGCTTTGTAAACTCTTTTAGCGACCCAAGAAATTGTTTAGTTGAAGCTGAACTTGGTCAATAACTGTTTGTAATCCTGCTGCATAAAGTTGTGTAATAAATTGCTCATTCCTTGCAGCGTAGTTTGGATCCATTCCACCAACAAGAATTGAAAAATTTTCTTCAGTTACTGCTGTAACTTGTGCAAACTGTGAAGCAAAGCCACTTTGGTCAATGGTAAAGCCTACAAATGGCGTAACAATTGCACCAACGTCCCAGTTAACTTTTTGTTGAACAACTTCTGGGCTCACGTGTGCTGAAAAACGTGCAAGGTCGGTATCGTTCCACATCCATGATTGAGGCTGATAAACCATGTTTGCAGGAATACCAGTAAGGTCAATAGCACCTGTAGGTGTCAAATTATAGTTTCTTCCTAAAATACCGTGACTCCAAAGGTCATAGTTGTCTTGGCTTTTACGAATCCAGTTAATAAACTGAACAGCTTCACGAACATTGTTACTTGTTGAGCCAACCCCAAGCATATTGTCTCCACCGTGGAATACATAACGCCTGTCTGGGTTTAACATAACTGATTCAATAAATGCACCGGGAACATTAGCGACTAAAGCGTCAATACGTTCAAAAATACTGTTTGTGTTTGATGGTACAGCTGCAACCATACCAAATACGAAACCTTCATGAGCATTTGATGCAAAGTGTGATTCATCTTCGCTGATGAAACCGGATTCACGCCATTCTCTTGTTGTTTGGATAATATCCATCCAACTGTCCGATTCAAAGAACGAACGAACTGTAAATGTTGGGTCATTGGGGTCTACAAAGAGCGGATAACGTCCATTATCACCCATTGGGAAGAAATATTGCGCAAGTGCCGGATATAAACCACGACCTTGGTTGTCTGACACTGTTGGGGTCATGCCCGCATCTAGTGCATGTTGGAAATAAACTTCAAGGTCTTCAAGTGTACGAATTTCCGGTAATCCCCATGCAATACGAAGGTCGCCACGGATATTCCAAAGCCAGTTGTACTGTGCCATAGGAATCATACGGGGTATTGCATAAAGCTGACCGTCAAGAGAGCCTTGTGCACGAACAAAATCAGGCATTTTTCTCATGATATCAGGCGCATAAGTTGCAACATAGTCTTCGATTGGTTGATAAACACCTCTTGCACGAAGGTCTGCAATTGTACTTTCATGAGCCCAAGCTATGTCAACAACTTCGCCACCGGCAATCATTAACGCAATGTTTTGCCAGTAGTCATGAACATAAACTGTTTGAATTTGAAAATTGTAACCGTCTTCAATGAGTCTACGGTTTACCTCTGCCAAAACATATGCTTCGTCGTTTGGTGCATCACCTACAAAAACAGCTCTTAGTGTCACCATGCCATCAGCATCGTCGTCGTCATCGCTGCTACAAGCAGTTAAGCCAAACATAAGTAAACCGGCGAGTAGTGCTAAAAGTAATAAATACTTCTTCATTTTAAATCCTCCTTATTATGTGCCGGGAAGCTGCTTTGCAACTTCCTGTGTTGAAACTAGCCTTTAACGGCTCCAATCATAATGCCTTTAATGAAAAACTTTTGAACAAATGGATACAGTGCAATAATTGGTCCAATAGTAACAAACATTGTAGCAAGCCTAAATGACTGCGTTGGCATTGCACCGGTGATTATTCCCATTTGCCTCATAAGCTCAAGTTGAGCTTGGATCCTAAACAGCATATATTGAAGGGGAAAAAGCCGGGGATTGTCAATAAACCAAAGTGCCTCCGTAAAGGAGTTCCAGTAACCTAAGCTAATGAAAAGACCTGTTGTTGCCAAAATCGGTTTGGCAAGAGGCAAGACAATCATAAAAAATGTGGTGGGAACTGACGCACCATCAATTTGCGCTGATTCTACTAGCGATGAAGGAATGGTGCGGAAATAGTTCCGTAAAAGAAACAGGTTGAATGGAGTAACAAGCATGGGAATAATCAACGCCCAAAAACTGTCTCTAAGCCCAAGGGTTTGGGTTATTACCCTAAACCAAGGAAGCAGCCCTGGTCTAAATACAATTGGGATATAAAAAAACATCGCAATCATAAAGCGGTATTTAATCCTGTCAAGGCTTATCGCCCAGCCTGCCATAGAGCAAAGTAAAAGAGAAAGGCTTGTGCCCACGAGTGTTACAGCAACTGTCACTAAATATGCACGTGCCATTGCATCAGTTTCAAAAATAAGCCTGTAAGCATCAAGTGAAAACTCTAGTGGAATTAACCTAAACCCTCCGGTTGCAATGCTGTATTCGCTGGATATTGACACCATAAAAACCAAAACAACCGGATACAGTGCAGCAACTGCTAAAAGCAGCATAAAAGAGTGCATTAAGACCTGACCTATTTTCTCCGAAGGAGATAGTTTTATCGCCATTATTAGACCTCCCTAAAACAATGCATAGTCCGGGTCAAAACGCTTAGCAATCCAGTTAGCGATGACAACCAGTGCAAAACCAACAATGGATTGATATAAGCCAATTGCGGCAGCTACACCAAAGTTTACAGTTTCACGAATAGCACGGAATACATATGTTTCAATAATATCAAGCCTTGGCAGCAACATTGGATTTGGGTCAACAATCGAGTGAATAAATCCAAAATCACCAAACATAACTGTACCAATAGACAACAGTACCATCATGCAAATTGCAGGTATAAGCATAGGTAAAGTAATGTGATAAAGTTTCCTCATCCGCCCAGCTCCGTCCAAACCAGCGGCTTCATACATTTCCTCATCTATACCTGCTATAGTTGCCAAATAAACTATTGAGGCAAAGCCCATTCCACGCCACACATTTGCAGTAACTACTATTGCAAGCCATGGTGCCGGTGTAAGAATCCAGGAAATCCGTTCAAGACCCAAAGCTACAAGAATCCTGTTTACAGCACCTGCTTGTGTTGGGAACAAAACAAAAATTAACAAGTGTGCAACAACAACGGCTGATAGGAAGTGTGGGAAAAATATAGCGTTTTGATAAAACCGCACGGCTTTTTTTCTGCGGATTTCATTAAGTACAATTGCAATAGTTACAGCGGTAACAGTAACAGCTAAAAGAGAAAGCAAGTTGATAAAAAGCGTGTTAAAAGTTGTACGGAAAAATAAAATACTTTCGAAATAAAATCGAAAATTATCAAGCCCAACCCAGTCACTACCACGTATGCCACGAACAAAATGAAAATCTTGAAAGGCAATAATCATGCCCGGGTAGGGCAGATAGCTAATCACAAATGCAACTACAATTGCCGGTAAAGCCATCAGATAATACATCCAATTCTTTTTCATTTCGTGAATAAAGCCATCACGTTTAAAACCTTTCTTTTTAGGTTTTTTAACGTTTGCCAAAGCGTCAACTTCCATTTCTCACACCTCTCATTTCTTTAAGCTCATTTCAATTTATAAATTGTAATAAAGCTTTACAGGTTTTTTAAATTTTTTCCGGAAATAATAACAAAGAAAGTTTAGTATTTATTTTTGAAATTGTCAATATTTATTTGCGAAATAATTTGCGAAATATTTACGCATTATTTTAATTTGTGTATAATGGCAATAAAACCATCAAAATGAGAGGGAAAATATTATGGAAAATTTAAGCTCTAAAACAAAAGCCACCTATCCAAAATATGTAACAGCCAGTGAAAGAATAAAATGCATTGGTACAATTAACGGAAGATTTCCTGATTTTGGACATCATGAAGAAAAAGAGATGGGCGGGCTTTGGCTGCATCCTATTAAGCTTTTAGATGGATTTTGGCTGCGGTTTAATGATAAAACTGTACCCAAGGTTGATGTTTGGCTTATTGCTGACGAGTATGAGGTGTTTCCTTGGGGTAATCGTTTTTATTATGGCTCAAATCTCGGGCATACCCGTGTGAATATTAAGCAGGAACAGTTTTGCCCTGAAGAAGCTAATGGGATTGTTGTTACTTATGAGTTTATAAACACAAGCGATGAGGATAAGGAGATTGAGTTTGAGTTTTTGGCTCGTACTGATTTACGCCCTGTCTGGTTTTCTGATGAAGCAGGGGTAAATAAACTTGGTGCTGATGAGGTTACTGGTGAGAGTTTTCCTTGTGTCGTTAAGGCAAAAGACCAAACTTGGTTTACGGCTATTGGCGGAGACTTGAAGCCTGACAGGGTCAAAATTGGACAGCAAGTTGGGCCGGAAAATAATCATGGCGATGGAGTTAGTGTTAGTTTAATTTACAACTATATTTTAAAAGCTAACGAGACAAAGATTGTTAAATTTTTTGTTTCAGGTTCATTTGAATCAGAGCAAGAATGTCTTGCAGAATATAAAAAACTACCAAACCTTTGTGGTGAAGATACAAAAACAAAAAAGGCTCGATATAAAAAACTTTTAAATACATCAAAAATATGTACAGGCGATAAAAAATTTGACGAAGCTGTAAACTGGACAAAAATCAATACCGACTGGCTTATTGTAAATGCCGGCAAATATGGCCGCGCACTTACCGCTGGTATACCAGAATATATTTGGTGGTTTGGCTGTGACAATAGTTATTCTGTTCAAGGTTTACTTGCAATGGGTGATTTTAAACTTGCACGGGATACATTGGAGCTTGTACTTAGTTATTCAGAAAAACATAATGGAAATGGGCAGATTCTGCACGAGGTTACAACAATGGGGATTTGTGCAAACAAGGGAAATACCCAAGAAACAGCTCATTTTATTGTAGCACTCTGGTTGTATTTTGAATGGACAGGGGATTTTACTCTTGTGGAGCGTGCCTTACCATATCTGCAAAAGTCTGTAGAATGGTTAAAAACCCAAGATGAAGAAGGTGACGGCTTCCCAGGCGGCTATGGAATAATTGAAATTGAAGGCTTAAACTCCAAGTTGCTGGACACCGCTGTTTATACAGCAATTGCATATGAATGTTATGCAAAAATTTGTAAACTAAAAGGTATACACAGTGGAGATTATGCCGAACTTGGCAAAAAACTTCGTGAAAATATAAATACACTGATGTGGAACGAAGAAGAAGGTTTATATTGTGATTGCTTTCTTGATGGGAAGGGGCAGCTTATCCAATATAATTGGATAATAAACACCCCGATGGAAATGAAAATTGCAGAAGATGATAAAGCCCACAAAGCTTTGGAAAATATGGACAATGAAAAGTTTATCGGTTCAGATGGTATGTATTTAAGCGGTTTATATCGTAACCAAATGATGACAATAAACACAGGTGTAATGGCAGTAGCTCAAGTGCAATATGATTATGCTGACCGTGCACTTGAATTAATAAACAAGACACTGGCAACCCTGGGCAAAACCTCACCGGGCTGCATAGCTGAAATGTCACCGGACTATGGCTGCTTCATTCAAGCTTGGACAATTTACACAGTGATGGTGCCAATAGTTCGTCATTTCTTCGGAATCAAGCCGGTATTTGAGAAAAATGGGCACGAGGTAATTATCGACCCTTGTTTGCCATTTGAATGGAAAAATGTTTCAATAAAAAATGTTCCGGTACTAGATGGTGAAATTTCAATATCATTTTCGAGTTTAAACGGGAAGTTAATTTATGATATAAAATCTACAGTTAAATTACCGGTCAAATTTAAACTCCAAGAAGGCATCACTTATCAAATTAATGGCAGGGCTTATACTGCAACAAAGGCTGATACTTTTGCAGAAATTTCAATACTAGATTAGAATAGAGGAGTATTAAAAAGACACATTTGCTGCCTTTTTGGGCAGACAATGTGTCTTTTTATTGTGTGTCTTTACTTAGTCTTTTCACTTAAAACGTCACTATATTCAACTAATAATTCCAATTGAGCCAATACATATTCTTGAGTTCTTGGACTTAAAGATTCAATAATGCGACTAATACGAGGCAATAAAATATTTGAACCTTGCTTAAACATTGTACCATTACCGTTTCGTAGCCATTCTTCATCTACATTAAACTCGGTGATAATCAAACGTATGATTCGTTCATTAACTTTTTTAGTGCCATTTTCCATCTCGCCAAGATAACTTGCGGATATTGCAATTTTTTTTGCGAAATTGCTCTGTGTTAATTTAGTGTGTTCTCTTAGTGCTTTAATTCTTGTGTTTATATTCATAATTGTCTCCTGTAAATTGTTGTAATCATTCACATTTTTGTTTTTACTCTTGTAAATATATTTTTTACAGATGTGATGTTGTTTATACGCAGAATTGTTATAGAGCGAAATCTTCCTTTACGCAATTGTTATTTTATCAATTATAAAAGGTCAACCATGTGGAAATGAAAAACGCTTGTTTATTGAGTAATTTGTTGAAAATAGAAACATTTTTGTTGAAATAAATAAGGCGATATTAAATTAAAAAACATAATCTGTGGTATAATGCACAAACAAGAAGTAAATTAAAAGGAGGCAACAAAATGAAAGAGATTTTAAACGTAAAAAATCTAACAAAAAAGTTTAAGCTCACAAAAAAGCAACAAGAATCAAAAAATGTTACAACACCTTATTTTAAGGCAGTTGACAATGTAAGCTTTAAATCCTATGAGGGCGAAGTTTTTGGGCTTTTAGGGCCAAATGGCGCAGGAAAAACAACAACAATGCGCATGATTGCCACACTCATTAATGCAAGCGAAGGTGATGCAGACGTAAATGGTTTTAGTATTGTAAAACAACCTCTTGATGTTAGACGCAACATCGGGTTTCTTACAAATGAACTTAAACTAGACGAGTTTTTTACGCCAAATTTTCACTTTGATTTTTTTGCAGAGCTTCGTGGAATCTCAAAAGATGTTGCGGCAAAAAGAAAAGCCGAATTGTTTAAGCGGTTTAATCTTGAACAATATGCAGATGTGAAAATAGGAAAATTATCTCAAGGAAATAAGCAAAAAGTTTCACTTGCGGTTTCTATTGTACATGACCCGGCTATTGTTATTTTTGATGAACCTACAAATGGCTTGGATGTTGTATCCGGAAAAGTTGTAACAGATTTTCTTATTGAGCTTAAAGAAAGCGGCAAAAGTGTTATTCTTTCAACACATATTTTTGGGCTTTTGGAAAACTTGTGTGACAGGGTAGGTATTATAATAAATGGGAAAATGGTTGCCTGTGATACAGTTCAAAATTTAGCAGGCGAAAAATCTCTTGAAGAAATGTTTTTTGATATTTATCGCAAAACAACAAAGGAGGCTGTTTAATCATGGGGAATATAACATTTGCCGTAATGAAAAAAGAAGTAATCAGGATTATTAATGACAGAAAACTCCTGTTTGCAGCCGTAATTTTGCCTGGTATTTTAATTTTTGCTGTACTTAATCTTACCGGCAGGATGAATGATATTTTGCTTAGTGTAGATGATGACCATGTGTATGAAGTTCATACAATAAATTTACCTGACTCCATTTCTGCACTTTTAAGTCTCGACGAACTAAACATGAACATAGTGCCAGCGAGTTTGGCTGATGCAGAGCGGATAAGGCAAGATATAGCTGACCAAAATACTGACCTTCTTCTCGTATTTCCTGCCGGTTTTGATGCCGATGTTGCTGTGTTTGACTCGGCAACATCAACAACTCTTGCTCCAAATGTAGAAATTTGGTCAAACTCAGCAAATACTTCATCAGCAGAGGCACGAAGTATTGTTACTGCACTAATTAGTGCATATCATCATAATCTTACACACAGGTTTAGTATTAATGCACCGTCTGCTGATGCCCCGGATGGGAATTTTGACTTGGCATCTGCAGCGGATTTGATGGCAATGATTCTTGGAATGATGCTTCCTATGATGTTTACATTATTTATTTTTACAGGTTGCCAATCTCTTGTACCTGAATCTGTTTCAGGAGAAAAAGAGCGTGGAACGCTTGGCACACTTCTTGTAACACCGGCAAGCAGGAAGCAAATTGCGCTGGGTAAGATACTTGGTTTGTCAATTTTTGCACTGCTTGGTGCTTTTGGAAGCTTTATTGGGTTGATGCTTTCGGCAGGAGGTATGGTGCCGGACACAGGTGGCTTTATGGATGACACAGGGATTCTTGACATATTCTCAATCCAGGACTTTGTTTTCATGTTCCTTATAGCTATTTCGCTTTCGCTAGTGTTTGTATCTCTACTTTCTATCATTTCAACTTATGCTAAGTCTGTTAAAGAGGCAAATGCATTAACAACTCCTCTTACTATTGTAATCCTTCTTGGCGCAATGGGTGGCGGGCTGATTAGCAATGCTGATAGTATATTTTTGTACTTGATACCAATTTTCAATAGCTCTATTACTTTGACTGCGATAATCAACTCGGAAGTAACAATGTTGTTTGCAGTAATAGGAATTGTAGTTAATATTGTAGCGGCAATGATTATGACCGGTGTTGTAGCAGCAATGTTTAGCAGCGAAAAAATTGTATTTGATTAATTTAAAAAGCAACAAAAAAAAGAGTGCAAATCTGCACTCTTTTTTTTGTAGTGTTTATTCAATTAAGCCCCATTCCAAAAGCAAATCAATAACCGGCTGGGCATTTTCACCCATTGCAAAAATTGCTGAGCCGATTCGGGTTGCCCTAATATAAATAGGGGCATTGTCCCAATCAAATTGTAGCCAAATTCTGACACGAGGTAATGGTATCTGCTCGACATTACTTACACTTGGGTCTATCCACTCTAAATCTGTTAAGGTTTGATTTACTAAAGCATCTTTTGAAGTTTCAAACATTTCATCAATTTGATAGGGTTCAAATATTAAAACATGCCTTTCGTTTAACAGCCACCAATCATCAAAATCTACCAAGTCAGGTTCATAAACATAATCAATTCTAATTGAAATAATATAATCCCTAAAACCTGGCAAAAAGTTGTTTGCAATTATCATTTGCGGTGTTTTTATAAGGTCAAGAAGCCCGGAATATAACATAAATGAACTTGGAAGCCGGTACTCTCTATTTATTATTCCTCCATCTTCCATAAGATATGAAATTGTATACATATGAAGAAAAAGATTAGTGTTTTCAAAATTACTGCCGTACCTTTCAAGCCAGTAATCATCTGGTACAGTCTGCCGCCAAGGTGCGTGATGTACATTTCTTCTGTTGTTAACAATTGTTTCGTGTGCGTTTATAACAGATGAAATTATTTCTTGGTCACGTACAAAAAAGTTTTCAATTTGTTCTTCCGGCATCATTAAATGCCATCTGTTTTGATTATTAGTTACCATCACTCCAGCAACTTGATTCTCGTCAGGCACAAAACTTGTATAAAAATTTAACCCTACTTGTGTAACAAAAAACATGACTAAATATAAAACTAGGGCAATACTGCCAAAATGAAGTACATATTTTATTTTTTCAGCAATTTGGAATGATTTTTCTGCAATCATTTGTGCTACAAGGTATCCAAGTACAAAACCTATTACAAACCCAAGATGAAGCATAAATGGATTGCTATCTGTTACAGACCACATAATAAATCCAAACATAATCATCGAAAAAAGTGAAACCAGAAAAATTAAAACATATTTTACCGGCTTAAACACTACTGAATTGCCAGTAAACTCCGGGTTGCGTAAGCGGCTTACAAAAAATGCAGAAACTAATAGCAAGATAGTTAATAACAAATAAGCAATAAGTGGTGTATTTAATGAAACTTCACCGGAAAAGTTATTAAACCACATTCCCCAAAGTGCAGGGTTTGAGCCAAGTATAATTTTTAGCAAAAATTCTTCAACCATCCAGCTTGCAAAGCCGAATACATAGTTTACCCCAACTCCCATAATAAGCACTACAAATCCCATTGGAATTACTGAAAAAGCACCGGCAATCAAAATAGCAATAACTCCTTGACCGGCAACAGAAAAAGCAAGCCAACAAAGTGCAAAGTTAAATATGGAAATAACTACCAAGCGAAATAAAAACATAATCATGATTGGCAAAGAGTTTACTGCATTTCCAACCACTAAATCTCTTGTAAAAATACTACTGGGGAGGTTTAGCGTAACACTATGAAAAGACCTTGTAACGCCACCTTCAATCCATGTTTCTATATTTACAGCAGTCCAACCTTCGTATGGTATAGGAAAAAGCAAAAAAATAACTATAACAAAAATAGGTATAAGAGAAATAATCAAACCTGCCAACGCATTTGTTAATAAAAGCTGATTTTTGTTTAGCGGAAATGTGTAAAAAGCAGTTGATGCTTTTTTGCTAAAGAAAAATCCCATTGTAAAAAATGCAGAAAATAATGAAGTTGCTACTATTATAAACAGCATGACAGGGTTTCTTAGTGATAAGATTTCAATAAGCACCCGTGCCCTTTGGACTTCATTAAAAGCACCATGTAGGGGTAACAAAACAACCAAAACCAGTGCCAAAACCGAAAAAGCAGACACTACCCAAAAACGTTTTAATTGTTCAATAAGTAGACTTTTGTTAATCACTGTGCCACCTCATTTTCATATACATATATAAAAATTTCGTCAAGAGAAGGGGATAAGTCGCCTGTAATTGCCTTCTCTTGCATATCTTTTTTTAGCTCATCCAAATCTTTTTCGATAAGCATTTTGCCGCCTTTGATTATTCCAACTGTATCACAAATCCCATCCATTTCCTTTAAATTGTGGCTGGAGATAAGGACTGTCATTTCTCTGTCAGCTACATCTTCAATTATATATGTGAAGATTCGCTTACGCACAATTGGGTCAAGACCATCAATTGGCTCGTCAAGGATTAAAAGCTCCGGTTTAATTGAAAGAGCAATAGTTAATGCTGCTTGTTTTTGCATACCTTTTGAGAAACGTCCGATACGCCTTTTTTCACTTAAATCCATAAGCTTTATAAGTTCCTCATAGCGGCTGTCATCCCATGTTTTATACATATTTTTATAGAATTTTCTAAGCATTTTTAAATTGTATTGTGGGAAGAAATATAAATCATCCGGTACATATGCCATTTTTGCTTTTACTTTTTCATTGTCATAAACATTTTCGTCATCAATAGTTATTTCCCCGCTATTTGATTTGAAAACTCCTGTCAGGTGTTTAATTGCTGTAGTTTTGCCGGAGCCGTTTATGCCAACCAGACCGTAAATTGAACCCTTGCTTATGTTTATGTTTAAATTGTCAAGAGCTTTGTGGTCATCAAAAACTTTTGTTAAATTACTTATTTTTACCATAGTTGTCCTCCTTATATTTTTCTAAAATATTGTTCATGAAGGTTTTAATATTTTCTATAGTTTCTCCACGGAAAATAAGCTCATGAATTTGTTCTTCCAAGATTTTTAGCAAAGCTTCAATCTCTTCTTTTGTGTCCGGTGGGGCTGCAATAAAATTACCTTGCCCAAGTACTGTGTAAAAGTAACTACTGCTTTCCAGTTCACGATATGCTTTTTGCACTGTGTTTGGGTTTACCCCAAGGGTTTTTGCCATCTCTCTTATTGATGGTACTTTTGAATTTTCGCTTAATTCACCGCTTATTATTAAGCGTTTGTAGTTTTCTACAATTTGCTCGTAGATTGGTTTGCGGTTTTTAAGGTCTATTTGAAACAAGTAAACACCTCCATTTAAATAGGGACGCTGTCCCTATGACCCTGCCATTCCGCTAGGCAAAGCCTAGCTACATTTCCTCACTTTGTTCCGGGGTTGCACTTTATGCAACATTAGTGAGTTGAGTGTATTATATGAGATAGTTCGCTTGATGTCAATAGTTTTTTAAAATTTTCTATGGTACAATTTATAAATAAACATAAAAAAGGAGTCTATTATGGATATTTTATTTAAAAATGCAACAGTAGTAACAATGAATCCGGAAGAGCCGGTGTTACACAATGTAGATGTTGGTATAACAGGCAGGAAAATTTCTTATATTTCAAGCGAAAATAAAGTTCTTGAAGAAAAACCAAAACGAACTATAAATTGCGAAAACAAAGTGATAATGCCGGGGCTATATAATTCTCATTCTCATGCCGGAATGACCATGTTTAGAGGGTATGCTAATGACCGCAACCTGGAAGATTGGCTGTTTAACTACATCTTTCCAGCGGAAAGCAAATGGACTCCCGACTTACTAAAAACAGGGGTGACACTTGCTGCTGCTGAAATGATTGCGTCTGGAACAATTTCAATAAATGATATGTACTCGTTAATGGATACAACTGCAATTGTTGCTGATGAGGTTGGAATCCTTGCAAATATCTCAAACGGAATTATTACTTTTGATGAAGATTCCTATGATTTTTATAAGGACCATGTTTACGTACAAACAAAAAATGCAATGGATATGTACCATAACAAAGGCGATGGGCGAATAAAAATTGATGCTTCAATTCACGGTGTTTATACATCTTTCCCTAAAGCATGGGAGCAAGTTTTAGATTTTGCCGCAAAAAATAAACTTGGTTTACATGTACACCTTTCGGAAACAAAAACAGAGCACGAAGGGACAATTGAAAAATACGGCAAAACACCAGCTAAAGTTTTTTATGAGCATGGTATATTTGATTTACCAACATTTGCTGCTCATGGTGTGTGGCTTACAGATGAGGATATGGACATACTTGCAGAAAAGAACGTAAGCCTTGCTCATTGTCCGATTTCAAATTTAAAACTTGCAAGTGGTCTTGCATGTGTTACAAAAATGATAAAAAAAGGAATAAATGTAGCAATTGGCACTGACGGTGTTTCCTCAAACAATTCGCATGATATATTTGAAGAACTTAAAATGGCTTCGCTTCTTCAAAAATATAATGACAATGACCCAACATCAATGCCGGCTCTTGAAACATTAAAGCTTGCAACAACAAACGGTGCAAAAGCAGCAGGGCGAGAAAATGAAAGCGGAATGATTAAGGTTGGTTTTGATGCAGACATGATTCTTTTGGATTTTGATAACCCTCGTCAGACAGTTTGTTATGATCCGGTTATTTCTATTGTTTATTCTGTAAGCGGTAGAGATGTTGAAATGACAATTTGCCGGGGGAAAGTTTTGTATGAAAAAGGTGAATATAAAACTATTGACATAGAAAAAACCCTTTATGAAGCAAGGCTTGCACAAAAGGTTTTTATTTGTTAGCTTATATAGTTATTTTGTTGCCAGTTCGTAATACAAGCCTTTCTTCAGCATTAACTCTTCATGATTTCCGGTTTCTATTATAAAACCATCATCAAGAACAACAATTAAATCAGCTGCTTTTACATTTTCTAAAGTGTGGGTGGTGATAATAATTGTATGGTCACTTCTTAAATCTTCAATTGTTTCCATAATATATTTTTCACTGTCCATATCAAGTGCAGCAGTTGCCTCATCAAATACTAGCACTGGTGCACCTTTTACAAGCGCACGAGCAATTGCAATCCTCTGCCTTTGACCACCGGAAAGTGTACTTCCTTTTTCACCACAGGGTGCATCGTAGCCGTTTTCCAGTTCAAGTATAAAATCATGGGCAGCGGCTCTTTTTGCAGCAGCAGCAATTTCTTCTTCTGTGGCTTTGCTACCAAGACCTTGGGCTATATTTTCCCGTACACTTATGTCAAAAAGTTTACAGCTTTGGTCAACATAAGAGAAGTTCTGCCGCCAGTCTTTTATTGTACATTCATTAAAATTTACTCCGCCAAAGCTTAGCCCCATGTCGTCTCTTTCATAAAAACCAAGTATAACACGAAGCAATGTTGATTTTCCGCTTCCGCTTTTTCCTACAAGTGCAACCATTTTATTTTTTTCGATTGTAAGGTTTATATTAGAAAGGACATTTTTGTCGTTATCAAGATATTTGAAACTAAAATTTTCAAGTTTAAGTGGAATGTTTAAGTCAATTTTTTTATCAGCTAAAACTCTTTTTGACACAAACTCCTTACGGTCAAGTACTGCAAAAATCTTTTTTGCACCGGCAAGAGGTGGCTGCAAGTTTGCATAAGCCCGTCCAATTGCCCCAATTGATGATGTCAAAGTTGAGGACATTAAAAATACAGCTGCTACCATATGAAATTCTAAACGTCCTGTTGCAGCAAGCCAACCGCCAAAACCAAAAACAGAGACTAAAGTCATCCAACCGGTAATCGTTCCAAAAAGGTTTTGCCACATTTCAATTATTCCACGTCTAACATCAAGTAGTTTTAACTTGTTATTTTCTTTGTCAAAAGTGAAAAAAGTTTGTTTTTGTATATTATATGCCCGTATAGTCATTGCACCGGAAAAAAGGTTGCTTACTACCTTTAACCCTTCTGCGTTCACCAAAAGTCGGTCTTTACCAATTTGAGCAAGGGGCTTTGTAAAACGGTTTTGCATGAAAAAGCTTACTACCCCAATAAAAATTGCAGAAAAACCAAGCCGCCAATCAATAGCAAACACAACAATTGTTGCACCAACTATAGAAATTATATTGCTCATAAACTCCATTAAAGGGTTCTGATAAACTTGAAGTGCAGTATCACTTTCTGTATTTATTGTTGCAATGCCTTCACCACTATGGGAAGCAGATTCAATTCCGGTTTTCATAAACTTGCGAAAGAGTTCCTTTTTTAAATCAAGGGCGGCTCGCTCGATGACTATAATGTTTACATAAATGCCAATAAGTAAAAGTAAAAGAAAACCGAGAATCATAACTCCAAGGGTTATGCCGGCATTTGTTACAGCATCTGCATCACGTGCAACAATTGCTGCTGTAATGTTTGCTGCAAAAATTGAAATAAAAAATGGAAACAAAAAACCTTGTGCACTGTACATAAATTGGCTTAAAGCATACCTAAGCCAATATGGTTTCATAAAACGGAACATTTTAAAAAAGTAGATGTTGTCACCAGCCAAAATTTTATCTTTCATGTCTAAGCCCTGCCTTTCCGGATTTCTTTAACTTGACCGTCATCGAGCGTGACAATATAGTCACAATTTTGTATTGCACTTTGCCTGTGGGCAACAATTATAACTGTTTTTCCCTCCGCAGCTTTTTCAAAAGTTTCAAGAATTTCAGTTTCTGTTGCCGGGTCAAGAGAAGAAGTTGCTTCGTCAAAAAGAATTATTGGGGCATTTTTGTAAAATGCTCTTGCCATTGCAATTCTTTGACGCTGACCGCCTGAAACATTTTCGGCACTCTCCGAAAGAATACTATCAAACCTGTTTGGCAAACTATTAATAAAGTCTAAAATTCCCGCATCTTTGCAAGCTTTTTCAAGGCGTGATATATTTGAAATATTTTCTTCAAGAGTTATATTTTTACCAATTGATTCCGGAAAAAGAAAACTGTCTTGAGGTACATAACTAAACAAATTTCTTAACCCTGTTTTACCAAAATCATTTGCGCTTTTATTGCCGATTAAAATTTCACCTTCATTAGGTGTATACAGCCCAAGAAGAAGTTTTAATATCGTGGATTTGCCGCTGCCGCTTGCTCCAACAAAAGCAACTTTTGAGCCAGGTTTAATTTCTAAACTTATATTATTTAAAGCGTATTTTTCTTCTTCCTCATGTGCGTCTTCTTCTTTTTTCTCATTTACTAATTTTGCATATTTAAAACTTACATTTTTAAATACAATTGAGGTGTTATAAGTTTCAAATGAAGATTTACTCTCCGAGGCTTCCAACTCATCTTCTGTTTCAGTGGCAAGCCTTTTTGCTCCTGCACCTTCTTGAGCCAATCTTCCAACACCTTGAGCAAGGGACATAAGCCCACCTGCTGCCATTGCAATTGTAATTATAAAAGCAGTAAATTCTGCAAGTGTCAAATCACCACGTACAGATGCAAATGCAAGTACCATAAACACAATAATAATTGGGCTAAACAAAAGTGTCATCATGCTTCCAAGCATAAATGCAAGCGCACCAGCAAACTTTTTCATCATCTTAAAATAGCGGTTATAAGTTACCATATAGCGGTCTTCAACAATATTTTCAAGGCTATATGCAGTAACAACAGAAAGGTTTTGCAGACTATCATTTACTACAGCATTAAACTCTGCTTGTTTTTCTGAAACCTTAACCGACCATTTATTTATAGGTGCCGAAAGTAAAATTTGTGCAACAAGCATACCAATAGAAGATAAAAATAAAACCCCGGTAAATGCTGGGCTAATCATCAACATAAAGATAAATGATGCAGCAAACTGAATGAAGTTTGAAATCATCTCCAAAATTGCAACAGAAATAAATCGTTCGGATCGTGGTGTGTCGTTTGTATAAACTGATAACCTTTCACCACTTCCGGTTCTTTCTACTACTTCATAAGGAACACCAAGGAAATGTTTAACAAAATGCTCTCGCAGTTTCATGCCTGCATTTGCAGAAAACTTCGCAAGCATAAGCCCCGAAGAAAGTGATGATGCAGTTCGTACAACTAAAACTATTGAAGAAAGCAGCAGCAAATGCAGAATAAGATTTACGTCACCATTTACAGCCGCTTCACTCATTTCACCGCTAAAACGATTTGTAAGCAGTACACCGGTAGTTGTTATGATACTTGCAATTACATAGAAAAACATGAACCCACGGTAACGAAGCTCTGTTTTTCTTAGGGTTAAAAAAAATGTTTTCACTTTATTTCCTCCATTCTGTGCGTTTATAAATTTAGTAAGCTAAAAATATTCCCCCATAAATTAGAGCAGCAATTACAACAAAAACGGGATGGATTTTAAACTTTCCAATACAAACTAAACTAACTATAGTTAAAATACTTAAATGAAGTAAACCAATAGTGTCAAAACTGTAAATAAAATTTTGCAACGTTATTATGACCATGGTTACAGCAATTGTTGGACGCACATAATTTGATAGTTTTTTAACTTGAGGTGAGTCTTTGTGCTTTAAAAGTATCCCCATAAGTACTATCATCATAATAAGTGAAGGGGCAACCGTAGCAAAAAGTGCTACAAATGCTCCAAAAGTTCCGCCTTGGTTAAAACCTATATAAGCAGCCATTTTTGGTGCAATAGGCCCGGGAAGTGCATTTCCCATAGCTAAGGTTTCAACAAATTGAGCTTCTGTAAACCAGCCAAAGTTGTTTACTACTTCATGCTGAATAAGCGGCAAAATAGCAGGACCACCACCATACCCAAGTATGTTTGAAATAAAAAACACCCAAAAAATTTGTAAATAAATCATGATGATTTTCCTCTTTTAAACTTTTCCATAATCTTATCACCAAGCAATGCCCAAAAAATAAGCACACCCAAAATAATTGCCGGGTGAACATTAAAAAACCAAAATAAAACACCGGCAACAATTAAATGAGCCACAATAGTTAACCTTTTAAGCCCTTTTGCTGCAAGGTGTATAAACTGCCAAGCCATAACCCCAAGCATAACCCCAACAACAGGAAACATTGCCCTTGTCATTCCTCTAGCCCAAGGGTATTCTGAAAAATGAGAAAGTGTTGTCATTAGTACAATCATTAAAATTGAAGTTGGTAAAATAGCAGCAAACAAAGCAATAAAAAGTCCTGCATACCCTCCAACACGATAGCCTATGTATCCGGCAAGCTTTGTATTTATTGGTCCCGGCAAGGTATTTGCTATTGCTACTGTTTCGCCAAACTCCTCATCCTTCATCCACTTATACCGTATAACTACTTCACGATGAACAAATGGGACAGATGCCGGACCACCGCCAAAACAAAGCATACCGGCACGAAGAAAACCAAGAAAAAGATAAAAATATGTCACTTTGCACCACCTAAGTATCTACTTGACACTGTATTAACTTTGACAAAATCTTATACTATGTCAAAAATGTTTGGAAAACTACTATATCATTAGGATAAGTTTATGGCAATTATAAGAACTAATAAAAAGTCAAAAAAATCTTCGATTTGGCAAAGAGATATTGTCGAATTATTTTCTGTGGGGAAGGTAAAGAAACTTAGCAAACGTGAAGTTGCTTTATTTTGCCGTAAAGCTGCTTTTTTATTTAATTCCGGCCTGCCGGTAAAGGATGCTATGCCCATACTTGCATCACAAATGACAAGTTATAGGCTAAACAAAGTTGCTGGTGAAATTTACAAAAATGTTTTAGTGGGTCATAGTTTTTCAAGTGCAGTAAAGGAGTCAAAAGCATTTTCAATATTTGCGTGTGGTTTTATTGAAATAGGTGAAAAAACAGCCAGTTTAAATAAAGTGTGTGATGAGCTTGCAGACATGTATGAAGAACGAGCGAACAGCGATTCGGAACTTATTGCAGCTATGGTTTATCCTATTTCGGTTTCAATTATGATGCTTACAGTCATTATTATTGCTATGACTTTTGTGATACCGGGGTATGCGGAAATATTTGAGGCATCAGGTGTTTCACTTCCTGCTTTAACAAGGATTTTAATAAATATTTCAAACTTTTTTGCAGTAAATAGATTTAGGATTTTGATAGTATTTTTAACTGTAATATGTATGTCTGTTTTGTTTTTACGAACCGGTTTTGGCAGTAATTTTTCTGCAAAGGTGAAGCTAAAAATACCACTTTTAAAACTTGGGATAAATTTTTATTTTGCCCAATCTATTTCAATACTACTGTCATCAGGGCTTGGTATTGTAGATGCGATTCCTCTTTGTAGTGAAGTCATGGAAAACAAACATGTAAAAAAAGATTTAAGGGAACTTAGTATTAATCTAAACTCTGGAATGTCTTTTTGGGAAGGCATCGAAAAAATTAAATATGTAGATGAACTTATTATAGGGCTTTCACGAGTTGGTGAAGAAACAGGAACCCTAAAAGAAACTATGGAAAAATGCAAAAACCACTATGAAGCAGCATATAAGTTTGCAATTCGTCGTTTAAATAAATTAATAGAACCAATTATAACTTTAATCTTGGGAGTCATTCTTGCGGCAGTTATGCTTGCAGTAGTACTTCCAACATTTGAACTTGCTATGATTGTGTAAGGGAGTGTGTGAAATGAATAATAGAGGCTTTACTTTAATTGAACTTACGATAGTGCTAGCTATTTTAGCAATAATAGCTGCAATTTTAATACCCATGTTTCTAACAACTACAGATCGTGCAAGGCTTAGAAGTGATATCCAATCAGCACGGGTTATACAAAACGCAATGGATTTATATCGATTAGAGCGTGGTCGTCCGGTTTCAGGTGATACGATATCGTCAAGACTGACAAACCTTTCCGAAGCCGGATATATTGAAGCAAGAAACGCTACAACACAAACATATGAAGCAGTTTGGGTATATCACCCAACAAGAGGTGTCCTTGTTGATATCAGAAACAGCCCGGAAGGTGTAAAAGCAGCATTTGAAAACTTAACTGATGAAGAAAAAGCGTTTGTTTTACATGAATAAACTATTTTTATGTTCCAGTATACTTAAATAAGCATCATAACAAGTATTTAACATACCATCGGTAATACATTCACGTATTTCGCTAAGAAGTAGTGAGTCGTTTAAGGCACTTGCGATAATAGGGGAATATCTTGTTCCTGCTTGGGCTTTGATTTCAGCCACTACCTTTTCAAGAGATAAAGGTTTGGTATAACTTCTACCAATTCTATCAGTTGCAGCTTCAATGGAGTCGGCAACAGTTATCATGTCAATAACAAACTTAAATTCCGACTTTGTATTGTCTGCCCATGATGGATAGCCTTGTGTGCCATCGTACCATTTGTGATGACAATTTATTACATCTTCAATGCATAAAATATTTTCACTTGTGTGTTTTAAAAATGTACTTGTTTGAGTATGCTCTTCAATGATTTTATACTCAAAATCATTAAGTTCCCGTGAGCAAAGAGAAATAGTGTCTGTATAAAGGATTTTGCCAATATCATGACAAAGTGCAACATGTTCAAGCATACGCATGATTGCACGTTGATTGTTGATTACAGCCGGTACAGTTTTTGTCCCCAAAATTCCAATAAAAACATCAGGCATCATATCCATAAAATATCTTGCCAGAGCCGCAGTAATTTTTTTAACCTGTACAGAGTGGACATATGAAGTCATATGCGTAAAAGATGTAAAACTAAGCATAAAATCAAGATAATTTTCAAAATCTAATGTAAACCCAATTTCAAAAGCACACCGCAAAATTGTTGAAAGCAAAACTCTATCTGTAAGTTTACCATGAGAAAGTTTCGAGTATTCAATCATACTATTTGTAAGCAAAACCCGCTCGTTTATAGTTCTTTTTGAGTTTGGGTCATATATATCAAGATAATTTAAATATATTACAGGAAGCTCAAGCATTACGTAAAAACCTTCATTGGAATAATCCGTTGGGTCTGCTTCGTTAATTAATTTTTTAAGACCTGAAAGCAATTCTTCATTACTTATTTTACCTATTGCATGACTTGTAGCTAAGTATAAATACTCCGTTCTGTAATTTGTCCAAAACCTTTTAATTTGCTCACCTTTTTTATTTTCTTTTAGGAATAGTGCACTTTCATACACACGTTTGTATAGCTCTTTTTCTTTAATCATTTCTGGTGATTTTCGGATTAAATCTATCCACAATGTTGAATTATGATGAGTGTTTTCAATGAATAAATTCCACGGAAAATCCGGATCAAGAGATTTTACGTCTTCTCTCATCCAAAAAGCTTTAGCATTATCAACTGCTTCAAAAAAGGCTGAAATCATAGAAAAAGGATTAATGTTTCTACGCATTACAGTACATACATAAATGTTTCCTAAACATTTGTTTATATATAATCTTGCTTCTTTATTTTGAATATCGAAGTAGATATTTCTAAATGAAGCACCTTCCTCAAAAGCAGCAAGAGCTTCATTCAAAAATATTTCAGAATTTTTATTGGTGCTAATTGTACTGTTTGTTTGTTGATAAATAAGTCCCACATAATAAAGGCTGCGGACTGTGCGCAATGTATCTGTTTTGTCTTTTGCCCACGCCACAAGAAATTCATGTATTTCAAGTGCAAGCCCCATATCAAGGTTTTCATTAAAACTGTAAAGTTTTTCTGCCAAGTTAAATAGGTCGTTGGCATCATTTTGGGATAAGTCATTTTTGTACATAGGGCGGAGTTTATTTTTTATTATGTCATTATTTTCTGCATAAATATTTGCATTTCTTTCTGCATGTTCAGTTAAAATGTTGTTAAGGTCTGCTATTGTATAGCCAGGAACAAGAAAGCAACTTTCAACTTGTCTATAGGTTTTTATATTGTGTATAAGAGTGTCCTCAAAACATAATGCCATATACAACCACTCCTCATGTTAGTTTACGTATATTATATTACTTTTTAAGCCAAATGTAAAAAAGTTTGCAAAGCAAACTTTTAACAACCAGTTGTGAACACCGAAACCAAAGGTTTCGGCAGGAAAATGCGAAGCAGTTTCCTGGCACATAAAAAAAGTTGACGATTTTATTGTTTTGTAGTACCTTCCGAGGGAAAAGGGATATTTTAATGCGGAGCAAATTTTATAGAGAGAAGTGATGATAGTGAAAGCATACAATTTTGTGAAAATGCATGGCTGCGGAAATGATTATATTTATTTTGATGGAATTTGTAGTGAAGTGCTGCTATGCGAAGATTTGTTTCCAAAACTAACAAACCGCAATAGAGGTATTGGTGGTGATGGCGTTGTTTTTATATTGCCGTCAGAAGTTAGTGATGCGAAAATAAGGATTTTTAATCCTGATGGAAGTGAGAGTGAAATGTGCGGCAACTCCCTTCGTTGTGTCGGGAAGTATTTATATGAAAGTGGAAAAGTTTTAAAAACAAATATGGAAATTGAAACATTAAGCGGAAGCAAAAAACTTAGTCTTATTGTCCAAAATGGAATAGTTGTTTCTGTTTGCGTAAACATGGGGCAAGCAAAACTTAGCCCTACCGAAATTCCTGTTTTACTGGATGGAGAAACTATAGTTGGTCGTCTGGTTTATGTAAGTCAGCAGCCCTATGAAATAACATGCGTTTCTATGGGAAACCCTCATGCAGTTATTTTTCATGAAGATGTTGACCATTTCGATTTATTGGCAATTGGGCCGGTTTTTGAAACTGCGCCAATTTTCCCGGAGCGCACAAATGTAGAGGTAGCTCAAATTTTAAGCCGCAATAATATAAAAATGCGTGCGTGGGACAGGGGTGCAGGTGAAACTATGGCAAATGGAAGTGGTGCATGTGCTGTAGCTGTAGCTGCGGTTTTAATGGGGTATTGCGACAAAAATTCTGATATAAATGTGGAGCTTAAAGGCGGAAAATTGACAGTAAAATACACCGATGAAGCAGTGCTAATGACTGGTGATTGCGTTAAGGTTTTTGAAGGAGTTATAAATTTATGAGAAATATTGATCTAAAAAAATATTTAGAAAACGAGCTTAATTTTGTAAAAGAAAAAGTAGGGGGCAAAAAAGTTTTGCTCGGGCTTTCAGGCGGTCTTGATTCTTCTGTTTGTGCTTTGCTTTTGGAGAAGGCTATAGGGAAGCAGCTTGTGTGTATTTTTGTTGACCATGGTTTTATGCGTTTAAATGAAGGTGATGAAATAGAAGAAGTTTTTTCAGGTAAGAATTTGAGTTTTAAAAGAGTAAATGCCGGTGAGAGGTTTTTAAGTAAATTAAGTGGTATCATTGACCCTGAAAAAAAACGCAAAATCATTGGTGAGGAATTTATTCGTGTTTTTGAGGAAGAATCGAGAAAGTTTGATGAAATTTCTTTCCTTGCACAGGGAACAATTTATCCTGATATTGTTGAATCTGGTGGAACAAATTTTCATTTAGTTAAAAGCCATCATAATGTTGGTGGTTTGCCTGATAACATGAGTTTTGAAGGAATTATTGAACCTCTTGCAAAGTTGTATAAAAATGAAGTGAGAGAACTTGGGCGGCTTCTTGATTTGCCCGAAAATATTGTAAATCGCCAGCCTTTTCCCGGTCCTGGATTGGCTGTTAGGGTTATGGGCGAAGTAACAAAAGATAAACTGGATGATTTAAAGCTTGCTGATTTTATTTTCCGTGAAGAGGTTTTGAAGCTTAAAGACAAGCCAAGTCAATATTTTGCTGTAATGACTGATACACTTTCGGTAGGTGTTAAAGGGACAGAAAGGACTTATGACCCTGTTGTAGCATTGCGTGCTGTAAATACAGAAGATTTCATGACAGCGGCTTTTACAAAAATTCCTTTTGATGTGCTTGAGAAAGTGGCAAGTAGGATAACGAGTGAGGTTGCTCGTGTTAGTCGTGTAGTTTATGATATTACTTCAAAGCCTCCGGGGACTGTCGAGTGGGAGTAATCAAACTAACGTAAAGAATGTTGATTTTACGGGGTTTGTAGCCTGTCGATAACAGCCGTGGCAACAATTTTGTTGCCACGGCATATTGAAAATAAAGGAGAAAGAAAAATGGAACTTAATGAAATTTTAACAATTGTATCCTTGATTGCAAGTATAGCTTCAATTATTTTAGCTATTGTTGCCATTAGTTTGTCGAAAAATGCATCAAAGAATAGTAAGGATAATTTTAAAGAAACACAAACGTTACAAAATCAAACATATGAGAAAACCAAGGATTTGCTTCATGAAATCAATATAAAATCAGCTGTAATTAACGAGGTAGTACAAAAAATCAAACTCAATTAACTACTCTTTTCACAAATGTCTTGGATAGGTTATTAAATACACCTTCACTAGAGGAAAAAATTGAATATGTAAAAAAAGAGCCTGAATCTTTACAAGATGAACACATGAATCAATTAGCATTACAATTGCTTCCTGAGTTAATAAAAAATCCTGATAGTTTAACTAAGATAGTTGAGGTATCGGAACAATTAAAATCCATGAAATAAAACACTGGCAACAATATGGCAACATAAAATCAGATAGCCCATGAGCTAAGGATAATATAAGCAATGGGAATACCACAAGCCATATCTTCAAACAAAATTGTTTAGATTAAGGTTTGCGGTGTCGAGTGGGAGTGAGCTTGACAAATTGTAAAGAAATGAGATAAAGTCGAAAAAGCTTTATAAAATCACGAAAGTAGGCGAAAAAAATGTATGTAAAGTTTAAAGAACTTTATCAAGACACACAAAAACATCTTGATAAAGAAATCATGGTAGGCGGCTGGGTGCGTACTTGCCGCAGCAACAAAAATCTAGGGTTCATTGAGCTTAATGATGGCAGCTTTTTTAAATCAGTCCAAATTGTTTTTGAAGATAATATAAATAATAACGAAAATACATTAAATTTTGAAGAATCAGCAAAGCTTGGTGTAGGCTCATGTATAACAGTTGTTGGGTTGGTTGTAGAAAGCCCAGGAGCAAAGCAGCCTTTTGAAATCAAAGCAGAAAAAATAATCCTTGAGGGCGAATGCCCTTCCGATTCTGACTATCCATTAAAAAAGAAACGTCACACCTTTGAGTATTTAAGAACACTTGCACATTTACGCCCAAGAACAAATACATTTGCAGCAGTTTTTCGGGTGCGTTCACTTGCATCTTTTGCATTACACGATTTTTTTCAAAAAAGAAACTTTGTATATGTTCATACCCCAATTTTAACCGGCAGTGATTGCGAAGGCGCAGGAGAAATGTTTCAAGTAACAACAATGCCTTTAAACAGTATACCAAAGGATGATGACGGAAATATTGACTACAGCAAAGATTTTTTCAAAAAAGAAGCTCACCTTACTGTAAGCGGTCAGCTTGCTGTTGAGCCGTTTTGCATTTCACTACGTGACGTATACACATTTGGTCCAACATTCCGTTCCGAACCTTCAACTACAAGAACTCATGCGGCAGAATTTTGGATGCTTGAACCCGAAATGGCTTTTGCCGATTTGGACAATTACCTCGAAACCGCTGAAACCATGCTAAAATATGTTATTAAATACATCTTAGACAACGCACCGGAAGAAATGGCATTTTTTAATGAATGGATTGAAAAAGGTCTAATAGAACGGCTTCAAAAGTTAGTAGATTCAAAGTTTGCAAGATGCACCTATACAGAAGCCATTGAAATTTTGCTAAAATCAGGCAAAAAATTTGAATATCCGGTAAAATGGGGTGTAGACCTTCAAACAGAACATGAGCGTTTTATTTGTGAGGAAGTTTACAAAGGGCCGGTTTATATAACAAACTACCCAAGAGAAATTAAATCCTTCTACATGCGTGTAGATGAAGGTGGAAAGACCGTTGCTGCTGCTGATTTACTCGTACCGGGAATAGGGGAGTTAATTGGAGGAAGCCAACGTGAAGAACGTTTAGACGTTTTGGAAGAAAGTATAAAAATGTTTGGACTTAAACCGGAAGACTATGACTGGTATCTTGATTTAAGGAGATACGGTGGTGTAAAACATGCAGGGTATGGGCTTGGGTTTGAACGTTTTCTTATGTATATTACAGGGATGGAAAATATTCGTGATGTAATTCCTTACCCAAGAACAAATGGACAAATGCTTTATTAATTAGTAAACACATTTTAAAAAGCCTTTCCATTCTTTTGTGCATAAATATTATGTATTTGTGATATTATTGTATAAAGGATTTGGGGAGGCTTTTTTTGGTTATTAAAAAGTCTTTAGATATTATAAAAAATATAAAATGTTTTGAAGAGAAAGAAAATATTCGTTTTACATTTAACTGGATTGATGGATTTAGTGAAATTTATGTTTTTAAGTCGGAAGATGATTATAAAATGGAAAATGGATATTTGTGTACAGCCCATGAATACAAAAAACGTGGCGGCTTAGTTTTGCCAAAAACTTATGGGCGTTTTTTTTATAGTTTTTATCCGTACAGACGTGAAGATGGTGAAGATGTAATTTTTGATAGTGAGGATAGTTTAAATAAAATAACTCACACTTGCAAAATTAATATCTCATATTCTATAAAAGAAAAAACCGGTAGATATAAAAACTATGAAGTTAGTTTTTCATCGGATAACAATGTGACATCAGGGGTTTTGAAATATTCCAAAGGAAATTTTATTTATGATTTTAATTTTTGCTTAAAAAAGGGGCAAGAAGCAATTCGTATCATCCGCACAAATATAGACGAAGAAATAAAAATATATATAAGTGAAGAAAAATCATTTTTGTATAATCTAAAGGGGTAAGTTATGGGGTTATTTAAAAAGAAAAAAGCAGCTGCCGAAATGGCTTTAAAAGATAATTTACATGAAATAGTTTGTCTGCATTGTTTCCGAAACTTTTCAACTGACAAAATTTTATTTAGGGCATTTGAGAGTCTTGATATTGAAGGATACCGTGCAGAATATGATGAACTTCTTGACAATTATCGTGCTCGTTTTCACATAGGCTCTGCCGGTGAACTACCGGTAGCTCTTGACCCGGATGAATTTAATGAGGTGCAAAAGACCTACCATAGAGGGGTTTTATCGTCTCTAACTGATGATTATGGAAACATTACAACAAAACGAATTTGCCCTTTTTGCCATAATGATTTACCACAAAGTGCGGGTTTTGCTCCAAGTACTATAATTTCTGTTGTTGGTGCATCACAGTCGGGAAAATCTGTTTTTTTAACCAGTCTAATTCATACATTAAAGACAGTTACTTCACGAAATTTTTCTATTTTTTGTGTGCCAATCAATAATGAAATGGGACGTAAATTTAAAGTAAATTATGAAGACCCGCTAATTGAGCATGGCTTACTTCTTAGTCCAACTCAAAAGGAAAAACAACAAGAGCCGTTTATATTTACTTTTTCGTTTTCTGACGGAAGCAAACCGGAAATAAATATTGCATTTTTTGACGTAGCCGGGGAAGGCATTGTTGATACTGATTACATGGATATTTATGCTGCTCACATTCGCAATTCTTCGGGAATATTATTTCTTGTTGACCCACTTACGTTTCGTTCTGTTGGGCGTAAAATCCAGCTCGTAAATAATTTAGACTATGATACAAGTTTTTCAGACGAGCCGGCTGATGTTTTAAGTGGACTTGTTGAAGATTATATTTATAAACAGGGTGGAGGAGTATCGGATATTCCAACGGCAGTTGTTCTTACAAAAACAGATTTATTAGAAAATCTTGATGGGGAATATGTAAAATCAAACAGCCCATTTTTTGAAAACTATAATCATAAGGGATTTTTTAATCTGGATGAATTTTATAAAATAGACGTTGCAACAGATGATTTAATTCGGGAAGTAGACCCGAACTTTAGGAACGCATTAAAACGAAGATTTTCTAAACTTGGTTTTTTTGCTGTGTCCGCTCTGGGGACTAAACCCGAAGATGACAGAGTTCCATCATTTACTCCAATGCGAGTTGATGAACCTTTTTTATGGATTTTATATCAACTAGGATACATTGAAGATATGAATGACGATGGGTTTATCTCGTGATAGAGCAGCATTTTTATACCAGGGCAAAAAAGGGAGTTTTTCGTCAATCGGAAGGATATGATACTGTGGCTAAATCTCCTGGACTTTCAGATGAGTTTGTTAAAAAATGTTTGCATCCGTATTCAGTTTATTATCCCCCTGTTAAAAAATCTGTGACTCTTATAAATTTACCATGTGGAAAAATGCTTTTTGGTCAAACGATACTTGTAGAAAAGGATTTCACCGGGTTAAGGTCAACTTTTTTTTGCCATAATTATATTTTGCCTGCGTTTATGGTTCATGAGTACTTAAATGACATAGGTTTACTTTTTAGTATATCTTTTGATGAAGTACATAATAAAGATTTGGCTGCTTTAGACTTGCTTCCTATTAATCCTAAGTCTAGTTTTTCTATTTTTTTTTGTGAGTGTAAAATTGATTTATTGGTTAGTGATATAGTTAGTAAGGTTTGTATTTCTATAAATTCGTCAAAGAAAGTTTATGTTGTTGTTTCGTGTTCATTTGAAGACTGGCATGAAGTTGTTTTATATTTGCTCACTAAGGTTTATGATGACTTGCCTGCGGTTGTAAAGCACCGGTTGGGGTTTAGTACTTATACTTGCGAACCGGTAAGCAAGCAAGGTTTACATTTGGTCTTTATTGATGATAGTAGTTATAACAATATAAAGACATTAATTAAAAATGATTACATAGTACATATTAATAGAGAAGAACAAAAACATTTGCCCTTTGAAAAACTTGATGTAAATAAAATTTTTGTCGAAAAGGATTATTTGTGTAATAATATTATGTTACTAGCCCCTAACTCTTTTTTAAGTGGGGTTGAATTTTGGCGATTGCGTTTATCAAAATTCAACGATGAAATTGGTATTTGTGAAAGTAAATGGCTAAGTGCTAATCTTGAAAAACTTTCGATAACGTTTATCAGTAATATAAAAGCCAAAATTATTACAAAGGGCATAAATGGAAGTGAGCCCTTGGTTTATTTAGTACTACACATAATAAAAAACATTGCTGGCAACTTAAAAAAAGACACAAACTTTGATGTTCGTTATTACATTGGAAGTTACTTGTTACCAAAAGAAAGTGTAAAAAGAATATACAATAATTTAAAACGACTGGATTTGATTTTATGACTTTTGTAAGGCAAACATTTGACTGGGCAGGTAGTTTTTACGAAGACTTATTTTACGACTTTTTGCATATAAACTTTGTTGTACGTACTATATTACTTTTATTTATGTCTTGGCTTATTGTTTATGTCTTTACTCAAACTTTACGGTATTTTATTTTCCCCATTATTCTACTTTTTTATTTTCATGTTATTTTGCGTGTCTGGAATTATCTCTTTATTGAAACAGTTCAGGAGTGGTTATATTTAAAATACTACTCAAATGATGAGCCAAATTATTCACCATTTTATTTACGTCTTTGTGATAAAGCTAAAAAAAATAGAATGACTTTAAATCACTCTAAATATAGCGGCATGGTAATTCGTGCAAAACGTCCTACTTTGCAAATTCTGATTGTTTTTCTTACAATTACAACATTATGGGTTTTTGCTTTTGGAATCCATCAAGAGTATGCGGTACCCGTTGTTTTAATACCTGATAGTCAAAATACTAATGAATTTGATAATGAGTACGAATCTAACAATGAATATAATTATGACATATTGGAAGCTTATATTCCAGATGTTTATTACGAATATTTACAAAGTGATGTAGCAGGCATAAACCCAACAGAATGGCTGCCGGATTCCAACATTACTTTTGTTTTAACAGAATTAGGGCAGCAGGGTGCAAGGCTAAGAAATGGCCCCGGTATTACAAATACAACAGTGCTTGAAATGCTTTGGGATGATACCTTTTTAACTTATTTACATGTTTTTGTTCCTGATGAATTTGTAAGGGGATTGTATTGGCTTAGGGTGAGTACTCCTTCCGGTAATGTTGGTTATATTAGCAGCCAATTAATTGAATAGTGAGGGGTTTTCGTGAATCGTTATGTAAGGCAAATGGTTTTTAGTAATATAGGTAAAAGTGGTCAACAAAAACTTTTAAGTTCTCAAGTAATAATACTTGGTATGGGTGCACTTGGTACAGTAGTTGCAAACAATTTATGCCGCTCCGGTATTGGTTTTGTACGAATAGTAGACCGTGATTATGTTGACCTCACAAATCTGCAAAGGCAAGTTTTGTTTACAGAAGAACACGTAAAAAAACAGCTGCCAAAGGTTATTGCGGCTGCGGAAGTTCTAAATGAAATAAATAGTGAAATAAAAATTGAGCCAATAATTTCAGATATATCATCCTCAAATATCGAAAATTTAATTAATGGTTTCGATTTAATAGTAGATGCTTCCGACAATTTAGATTTGCGGAACTTGATAAACGAAGCTTGTTATAAACAAAAAACACCTTGGATTTATGGAGGTGCACTTGGCAGCGAAGGTTTGACAATGAATATTTTGCAAAAAGAAACTACCCCGTGCTTTAAATGTTTATTTCCAAACCCTAAACTCATAAGTGATAAAACTTGTTCAAGTTTTGGTGTGCTAAACATGATAACAAATATAATTGCATCAAAGCAAAGTGCTGAGGCTTTAAAAATATTGTTAAAATCAAAGGCAGTAAGTCATGAGCTTTTTACAATAGACATATGGGAAAACAAAACTTCACTAATAAAAATTAATAAAAACCTAAATTGTCCGGTATGTGTGCAAAATAATTACGAAACATTAAACCAAATTACACCACAAATTGCTACATCAATTTGCGGCACAAATTCCATACAAATAAAATCAACAAAAGCAGTGGAAATTGATTTTGCTGATTTGTCAATTAAGCTTGGTAAAATTGGGAAAGTGGACTTTAACGAGTATATATTAAGCTTTTTAGATTCAAACTATGAAATAAAGCTTTTTAAAGACGGAAGGGCATTAATAAAAAATGCTATTGATATAAACCATGCTAAATCAATTTATACAGAATATATTTCACAAATTTAAGCTTGTTTTCGAATAAAGCTATTTAATTTGCAAAATATCAATCAACACTATATATGTAGTCGAAATAATGTTTTGATGTTGACAAACATTAAATAAGATAGTAGAATACACTTCGAACAATGGAAGGTTACCGAAGCGGTCATAACGGGGCGGTCTTGAAAAACTGTT
>Ga0131853_10002821_pt1 | contig 31179 bp, 17 predicted proteins | sample TergutLab28metaG_FD_92764 | JGI IMG/M metagenome (GOLD analysis project Ga0131853, IMG submission 92764) | Labiotermes labralis P1 segment gut microbial communities from Petit-Saut dam, French Guiana - Lab288 P1 (version 2) (version 2) | ecosystem: Host-associated > Arthropoda: Insects >... | reverse complement strand
TTTTTAGTTTTTTTTTTTTTTACCAAAATGTTCATGTTTTGTGCTCACTCTCATGCATACTATATGTTATGGCCATGCAATCATCCCTGATGTTATGATTCTATTAAGTTTGGTAGAATGTACAAAGCAAGAATAGTCAGCAGCCTATATTTATTTTAGTACTGGCAAGCATTCAAATATATGTAAAAGTTGGTACAAAACTTTGAATATATGATTACAATAGTATGATGGTGAGATAAACACAGATTCCATTGTGGCTGGTAGCATGCTGCTTTGTTGTTTACCAGTTCTGCAGTGTATATGCTAAATATCTAGTGACAGCAATTACCTGTTTTCTGTTATTATATTTGAAATTAGATTATCATACAAAAAACAAAGCAGAAGCCATTTTTTTGGTTCGTTCCACCACCATCATGGCTACTGATCTCTCCATCTTTTATTGATTAAACTACATTTCTACTGCTGCTTGGAAAATACTCAAACACTAATTTGGGAATGCATGTGTCATTCATTCTGTAGCTGCAGCTGTAGCCAGTTACATCTATAACTGACTATAATTTCATTTACATTAAACATACTTAGTTTTTCTCTTACTTTCTTGATTCATTTCACAGGCATAAGATGTATATGCTGCAACTGATCTAAAAAATTTAATCTCTGCTGCTTCATTTCTTTGGAAGTTAAGTAATACCAATAAAGTGAAACAGACCTGTAAATGTACGCTAGGGAATTGTTGTTCTTATCTTTCTTTTATCCATGGAAAGAAAAATCATGGACCCTCCACATCTCTCTCATGCTGGCAAGCTTCCCTTCCAAACGAACTTCCCTGTATTCCCCAGCCATCTAGCTGTTCTGTTTGCACAAATGTTGGGAAGTGATAACATTCAACAGCAAGAAAGACTACGAGCTTGCTAACATGGGCCAGAGGGAGTTGGGAGGAAAGACAATACAGGCAGTTACTTGGTTGCGTAATAAGCAAATTACATAAAATCAGACTTAAGTAAAAAAAATTCTAAATTATGATAAATTTTATTTACTACTATATTTATAATATTTATAGTACTGCAATATTAATACCACAATTATTAAATATGTTTTACTTTGTGTGCTTCATATGAAAAAATTGACAGAAATAATATTTTAAACATGTACATTGACACTGTAAAAGCATATACATAACTCACAAGATGTGATTAATTATGGGGGGGGGGGGGTTAAATCAAACTTATATAAATTTTGGGTTGTGGGGAAGTTTCGTGAATGGAACCCTTATGTATGTTGCAAACTGCGTGCAACAGGCAGAAAATGCGATCCCTCAAGAGCTATCATTGCCTCCATCCATGGGACTTCTTTCTGTGCCATCAGTACATGGACATGTAGTAGGAGTTTTCAAGGAAGCAGTCATGGTTTATTGTTTAAATTAACTTTAACTGGCAATGATTCTTATTTTATGAAATTTCCAGCAACTGCTATGCTACATATAAAAGATTTTTCTCTTACTTTTTCAAGTACTCCCCAGACACGTGGGTAGAAATCTCTAGGTACTCGGTTAAGCGCTCCATCAAGTCTGCGTCTTCGGAGCCATTGTCCTTGACGGTCAGATTCAACATCTTCAATCCCTTCAGAATCACCTCCCAATAGGTTGCCAATCTGGCTTTTCTGTAAGAAATGAGAGAGATGTGAGGTAGGCTGCTTAGTGCAAAGAACATTACAATAAACATATTCTGAAATATGACCCTATGTAACCTGGTAAATATGTACCAACATTCTTGATGGCTCAATCTTCAGGAGACATGTCACTTCTACCCTCAAGATGGAAGCAGCAGGTTCCTCTGAACGTTGATATGTACCTACCAGATGACACCGTCACATCCCTGAATACTGTAATTTTTATCAATTACCGAATGTATATTATCAGGCTTTGAATGTGAGCTAGTCATGGCTACACAGTGTAACTTATGTGTCTCTGGTGAGGGTTGGTTACCTGAGATTATGTGATACATCCAAAGGAGAAGGCCTTCAGACATGGAAAAGACCTGTGACTGGGTTCAGTAATTGGTTGTGGACAGCCAGCAAGCGGCTTGAGAATGGACTAACAATCCCAAACTCTAAGAAACCAAAATCATACTGAATATCACACAGGTTCTGAAATTTGGGCAGATTATTTAGCATGGCCTGAAGCTGCCAAGGAAAATATGTTGACCTAAGACAAAGAAAGTGACAGGTTGGTGGAGAAAACTCACAATTTTCAAGGCTTCATAATGTGTACTTTTCACTTAATATTGTTCATGTAATTAAACTGAGGAGAATGAAATGGCCAGAGCACATAGGAAACATGGGACAGATGAGACATTATTTTTGGCAGAAATATTCAAGTAAAGAGATGTATTCTGAGAAGACAGAATAAATGGAATAATATTTATGTTGTTACAGGACGTGAGATGGGATTAAACATGCTAAGAATAGGGTATAAACACTGACATTTTGAAAACACAGTAATGAATGTTAGGATTTATAACAGCAGCAAATTTTTTCATCATCTTACTAACCGCAAACTTTAATTAAAAACGCTGCATCATGGAGTTCCTCGGAGGAGTTCAATCCAGAACTTGTATCAAATTTTGATCATACAGAAAGCAGCAATTCCTAAAAACATTATTACTTTTACCACAGTCACACAATAAAACACTCAGAAGACTTAAGAACCAGGTACATTATATAAGCACAGCATTTCATTAAAGGCATGGCTCATGCTTACCTTGCTAACACGACTTGATTTACAACTGATCACTGAGAAGTTTCCACGTCCAACTATACAAGAAAACAACACAAAAATAGCATTAACATTTGTAAAGTTAAGTCCTTAACAGCTCACAGCCATGCCAGTGTTACATGCTGTGTAAGAATTTATCAACAAATGACCATTTTAGGGTATCAACACACATACCCTCTCCTTCATTAGGCCCTCTGTGAAGTCATGGTGTAAATACTTGTCATGCAGTACATTTACACTTACTGGCTCTATCCTAGGCAGAATTTATCAAGTATGGAGACGAAAAATTATAGGAAGAAATTCATGCACTAACAGAAGTATACGGGCATCAGAAAACATGCCAGAGAACTGGCAAACTGCAATTATATGCCCCATACATAAGAAGGATGATAAACTGCAATGTAGCAATTATAGAAGAATCCCGTATTAAATGTACGTTATAAAGTTTTGACTAATAATCTGCAAAGACAAAGGTCCCTTATGCAGAGGAAATTTTAGGAGATTATCAGTGTGGTTTCAGGAAAGGACAATCACCAAATGATAATTTATGTTAAGATGTATTCTTGAAAAATTTTAAGCATTTAATGTATATTTGCACTTATTATTTATTTATATTAAGCAGGCCTATGACTCAATAAATACAACACAATCGTACAAAACTTTAAAGGAATTTTGGATCCCAAAGAAATTAGAGAACTTAATAAAAATGACGTTGCAAGATTCAAATGGAAAAGTGAAAATCCAAGGGCGAATGACCAAAGCACTTGGAATAGAAAGAGGCTTGAGAAAAGGCGAAGCAATGTCTACAGCACTGTTCAATATTGTACTGGAGAAGGTGATAGGGAATAATGAGATCAATATGAATGGAACAAGTTTTAAGACGGCGAGACAGTATATAGCGTATACAGATGATTTGTTGGTACTTGGATGGTCAGTGAGGGCAATTGAAGTAATAGTAACATAGATTAAAGAAGAATGGTACAGCAAGAAATATGGAGAATAAGAACTAATCAGGAATTGAGAGAGCTATATAAAGATCCCGAAATAGTAGCAGATATTAAAAAGAAAAGATTGGAATAAAGAGGACATGTAGTAAGAATGAATCAGAAAAGGACATATATGAAAATATTTAAGAGTAAACTGGAGGGAAGAAGAAGAAGGGAAGACCTAGATTGAGATGGCTGGAAGATGTACAGAAGGCACTGCAGGACATGAAGGTTAAGAGATGGCGACACAAGACAGTCAATAGGGAAGAAAAGGCGTCCATAATTAAGAAGGCCGAGGCTCTCACAGCATTTTACAGCCAAGGATAGTAAGGAAGTTTATCCTAGGAATTGAATGAGGCATGTATGACTGAAATCCATTGCCAGCACTGCTGCGGCACTGTAGATGGCACAGCTGCAAGCCTGACTCAGTAAACACACTGGCAGACAGTTATGGAGAGCAGCACATTTAGCTGGACGAGTGTACACATAACATTACGTTGTAGTTTAGACACGGCACCCCAGGTGGTCAATCTGTCCAAACAGGACTAGAGACAAACTGACAGACCACTCTTTCTGGACTTTCAGGACCAAATCATTACCATGTGATGGGAGGTGTCTCACACTGCCTGCATAAGAGGTTGGGCTTATCACCACATTATTATCACATCTTTGGGTCTCTAATGCCTCTATGCTTTCACGGCATGAACAGGGACAAGTTAAACTTCATGGTGAATTTATTAACATCATGACAGTATATTAATGCTAGCCTTTGAAGGGTTGAACGGTTTTCTTAAGAGATCTCTCTAGCCCAAATATGAAACTTAAATTGTTGAAACATAAATGTATCACGGTGCCATCTGTTAAATATATGTACACCATACCATGGCAGAGACAGTTAACCCCCAGTCTCTAATTGAAGAAGCCCAGGTTTGATCCAAGGCCAATCAGTGTAAAGCCTGAGGTGGACAATGTTGCAGTGGGACAGGCTTTTCTTTGTGTACTTTGATTTTCTCCTGTCAGCATCATCCACCATTGCTCCATACTCATACTTTATCTATCATTAAGGCTATATAATCTTACCAACTGACAGTTTCAAGAATTAAACATACAAACACACACACACACACATATATGCATGCAAGCACACATACACACACACAGAAACATGTGTGCGTGCGAACTATATATACCAGAAAACTATTCCTATTTAAATATACCCCCTCTTTGCTCATGTATGATATATAGTGGTTAGTTGTTAGTAATTATGAATAACTTCTTTTCAGCTTTCTGCATTTCTCTAGTGCCCTATCATTAAACAAGGTATAGACTTCCATATTTGACATGGCATGCTCCTGTTTGCTAATTTGAGACCTACAGGTGTGTAACTCTGCTTCCCACCAGTAATATCTTAATGAATTATAGTGCTGAATGTCACAGCAGATTGGGCAGCACTTCTGGTTTGTATTCAGGAGGCCTTCGAATAAAAGTGTTGAAGGGAGACCAATTATCTTGAGGTTCTTCATGGTATTCCTCAGTACCTTCATGCAAAAACTGGGATACTGCTTCAATTTAGGCCACAAGCATTTGGCCCTAGTTCAAAAACTTCAGCAGGAAGACCAGATATCCTAAAGCTTCTCTGGTTATTCTTCAGTACCTTCAGGCAAAAACTGGAATAGCACTTCAATTTAGGCCATGAATACTTCCTTTCACATCCTTCCCAATTCACTATTCACCATCAGTCCTTCCATTCACAGCGATTAGTTTGAGCTGCTGATGCTGTCGTTAAATACGCCATAAATAAATATGGGAGATATAATACAATATTCACTGTATTTCCAATAAATTATATGTCAGTACATCAAAAAGCACGCGACTTACCACTGCTAATAGCGAATTCCTTGCCGCTCAGAATATGATGTAACAAATTTTTCATTTCAAATGGAGACAGGTTTATTAAGTGTTCAGATGCTTCTTCACCTGTGCAGATCAACGTTCGAGACAGTTCAGTGGCCATTACCTACAATACAGAAACAATAAAACACAAAACAGCCCAGGCTTGTACCTACTAACATGGAGTCATCAGGTGGTGGAAACATCTTTTGGCCTAAATTTCAGAATGTATTGATGCTACCTCTCTGTCACATGATAGTAAGAGCATCATCATTTATAGGTGGTACAGCACTGATGAAGACTGTAGGAAAACAATCCACATGTAAAAGGATATTTCTGTTGTTACATATGTTTATCAGTAGCTGAAACTGGTAGTAACAAATGGGAAAGATGGCAACAATAAACTGCAGTGGAAGGTTGCTAGGCTTCGGTCAGTACTGCAGCAAAGAACTCTCTTCAAGAAATTTAACTCTGGAAAACAGCACTGCTTATGGTGTCAACCTATTTCTCCAGAACAAATCAAGTTCACAGCGTGCACATACAGTAAAAATTTGATTTCACAGCATTTGTCATGTGCTATAATGTGTAAGAGTCAATCAAAGTGAGCTAAATGTCGAAAATGTCAGAATGAAATTTCAACAGGCTTTATATACTCCATAAGGTTCCAGGCATTCACAGTGAGTTTTGCTGAAATGATAGTCTCCTGGGTTCATATACTATGTAGGATTATAAATCTGTTCCAGCAATTAAGATGTCCAGAGCTCTGAGTTATCAAAATCCTTGCAACACACACACACACACACACACACACATGCACGCATACACATACATATAAAACACAATTTCTCCCCCCAATCACATCATCATCATCATCAACAACCTGAACCAAATTCGGTCACCCTGAAGATAAAGGCAGCATGCTTCTCCCAAGTATTTACCCAGGAGACATAATGTGAGGCTCTGTATTGGTCACTTCCATCACAGTACCCCCCTACAACTTCTATATATTTGTCACACAGAAGCAGAAGGTGTACTGCACAGTTCAACGCTGGTCTTGAATCCAGCAACTTTTACATAAAAATACAGCAACTAAATTTTCTACAGGCCTTATATCATGAAATACTCAACAGTTTCACGGATAAATTCTCAGTCATAATTATGCCATAACAAAATTTTGTAAATTTGTGTATATTACACATTTCAAGCCTAAATTCTGAGTCTTACATTACAAATGACACAACAGTAAAGTATGGAAATGCCTTGGCAAACATATGATTCAAGAATCTGCAGTTTTCCATTTGAAATTAGCTTGACAATTGTGGCATTTGGTTTCTCAGACATAAAGTTTTAAATTATGAACATGAAAAATTCACTGGCTTCCATAATGAGAGATCCACAGTAGCTGGAAAGAACCCTTAATACCATCTAACACCAGTTTTCTAGCCTACAGGTTACCAGTGTGGTAAGTCTGAGGCATATTTTACATCATACCCACTTATTTTTGAACATATGATTTACATATTTCTTGTGTTTACTGAAAAAGAAAAACATGCAACCATAAATTTCCAATAATGCTTTGGTCCTCCCAATTGCTGCATTCCTCTGGAATGTCAACCTTATGGTTGGTTGACAATTTCTGTAAACATAAATGACACTTACCTGAATAATCAAACCAACTCTAAGCCTCAGCATTTCCAGGAAAAGCTGTGGTTCTGTTCTGATGAACATTGCCAAATAGACTAATAACTCCTGGAAAAGAGAACAAAGACTTGAGCTACAGACTGTTAGAAGTAAAGCTTTGGCCTTGACTGTTAGGGTTGGGGGTTCCTTATCTACAGGCAAAGCTTGCACAGAAAGCATACAGCTTCTGTGAAGAAGATAATGCTCTCTCACTTTTCACTGGTCGCAATTTATTAGTAGGCAGCCGGTACCAAGCCTAAAGTCAAACTTATGCAGAGCTATAAACAGCAAGAACATACAGAAGGCTCTGTCTCACATCATAGAATACCCCACCCTCACAAGACATAACTGAACTGCAGCCCAAAGTATTTTTAACTGGAACATATCAGTTACTGGTCATAAAATCTAACAGTCTGACTTTGACTTGCCAAACAACTACAAAATCAAGCTCATTTGCTTGAGTAACCAACAATATATCCTACCAGAAAACAAATGAGCTGTGATCATGTGTCCAGCTGTCACGCAAGATTTCATTCTTATTCCAGTATCACAGTATACTAAAGGTAAAACTTTGGAATATATATATTAATAATAATAATAATAATAAAACCTCAGATTAAGAAACGGAGATTTACTTATATATTAACCTTTATGAGATGGATTTAAATGCCCATTGTATCTACCCACTTGGCCATAACATTTGTCAGATTTTTTTTCCAGTGGTGCTGCAGCCCAACGGGCCATGGCCTCCTCATTCTTGAGGTTTCTAGATCACACACAATGACACATCACAATTGGTAGGACTCCTCTGGACGAGTGATCAGCTCATCGCAAAGACCTCTACCTGACAACACTCAACACTCACAACAGGCAAACATCCATGCTTCCGGTGGGATTCGAACCCACAATCTCAGCAGGCTAGCGGCCGCAGACCTACACTTTAGACCGCGCGGCCACTGGGACCGGCACATTCCTTTCTTTGACAGGACTGTTAATCCATGAGACAGGCAAACAGCTCATTAACAGGGCTATTAATCCATGAGAAAGACACTTAGCTCATTGATGCTGTTCACCCATGAGACAGACATAACAGGGTTGTTGTCCAATGATGCATACTCACTCAGCTCATTGACTGGGATGTTAATCAGAGACACTGAGCTAATTAATGGGGATTTTAATCAATGAGACAGACATACTGAGCTCATTAACAGGGCTGTAAATCATTGCGACAGACATACTGAGCTCATTAACAGGGCTGTTAATCAAAGAGACAGACACATTCAGTTCAATAACATGCCTCTCTGACCCTCTGGCCAAAACATTACCTGTGTCAACATGGCAGTGCTCTCATCATCACCATATGCCTGATGAATCAACTGTCGCAGTTCAATTTCAGGCAGTGGTGCAGTGATAGTGTGTTCATTGGCAGGAGGCATTCCAACTGTCACCTACACAAATACACAGCCTTTGGTTAAGCTCACAGAACTAATATTTAGTATCTGTTTCTTATTCACACATAATATAAGTACCCAAGAGCAAAAGTCAGGTCTTCTGTGATATAACACTATACAGTCATAGACAGGTATCTGTTTTAGAGACAGCTGCTGACTCCATCTTACTCCTGCACCCTGAAGATGGGGGCAGCAGCTACCTCTCAAATCTTGGTACCTACCTACTGAACTATAGATGTTATATCATGTAATATCATTTTAGCAACTCAAATCTCAATATGCAAGACATTCACAAATTACCTTCCCTCTTTAAATACAGTGTAAGAGGTAACACATTGATGATGGTCATAATAGAATATGTTGAATCAGAACTTGTACTGAATTATAACGGCAATTAAGGTATCATTACAAACTCTTTTTTGTAATATAAACTACATTTAATGGACATGTAGCATGCGTGGACCAACTGAGAGATCTATAAAAATTTTTTTTAAAGGAACATCAAAAGAACAGTCACTTGGAACACCTGGCCACAGATATCAAGAAAAGATGATAATGGGCCTTAGATAAAGACAATGTGAAAGTGTGAACAGGAATTAGACTGCTTAGGATGGGGTCCTTTCAAGATGGTACATTTCTCGTCAAGTTCGGTGTCTATCAGCTTCTCAAGAAAAACCCTGGACATGTAGTTAGTTAATAAGGCAATCACCTGCTTCTGTCGGACAAGCAGATCTGTAACTGCTTTGGCCAAGTCTTCCACTCTCTTGCCGAGCATCCCAGCTGTATGGCGGACAAGACCCCATAGCTTCTGCTGACAAGCCTTCTCATACAGTACTTTCAGCAAGTCTTTTACTGTCACACTCTTTCCATCTTCTACAATTCCTATTATAAAATTTATTATTTTATATTAATCCTTTACGAGCAATAAAAAGATATACTTTTAAAGAACCCCTATATAATTAAAATTTACTGCAATTTGTTTTATTACTTCACTAAATTTGTACCAGATGTCACAAGCAATAAGCTTCAGATACACCACAGGGTACTGTACTGTGCATTACTGTATATGTTTTTAAATTTCGATACAAAGTCAGGCTATTTACCCACCTGTGTTGAAGTCAAGCCCCTGGGTATCAACAAGGTACTGTAAAATGTCCCCTTGCTCTTCAAGATGCTCACTTTCTCTAAGCATAGTCAGAAGTTCTTCGACTTCCGTGTCAGCATACTGTGCAGCCTCTGCAGTCATCCTGTTAAAAAATCTGTACTGTCAACAGTCCGATGCAGAAAACACTTCTTTTTCTCTGTATTTGGCCATGCATTTACTTAACATTTCGTGTACAACAGTATAATAAATGTGGCTGGAAGTAACTGCTATTATTAAGAATATTTGATCTTCCAATCCATTGTAATATTGAACTATTAAAATGAACAAAATTAGAATTTTTACCACTGCTTTATATGAGTGCCTTTTAATCTAACAAAAGACTGCTGAAATAACCTTAAGGTCATTTCAAAAGAACTTATATTTTGTATCATGGAGACCCCAGCACCAAACCGTGGCCCAACAACAGGGTATCACCACTAAATTTCTCATGGTTTCTTGCAGACCCTCCAGACTAATTCCAGTAACCCAAATCACAACCCAACTGCTTCTTTTCACATCCTTCCCAATCACTTGTTTACTAGTCATCCTATTGTGGGATGCTGTGCAGTCTGCACTACTGACAGTATCACTAAACAAACAAATAAACAAACAAGTAAACATATCCTAAGAGAAGAACACAAGCCAACAGTGTCTGAGAACAAACTGCTGAGCAGACCATTTGGAAGTACAAGAGAGACAGTAATACAGGGGTGGAGAAAACTAAATAGTGACAAGCTTCATAAGTCATACTTTACACTGATTGCTATTAGAGAGATCAAATCAAGGAAGATGAGATGAGTTTGGCACACAATACACATTGGGAGATCAAAAATGCATACACAATTGTAATCAGATAAAATAAAGGAAAGTGGTGGAGGTAGAGGTGGGGCAATGTTATTGAAACTGATTTTACAGCACCAGGATGTTAAAGTGTGTCACGGACTTAATTAGCTTGACAGAAGGTTCAGCTGTAGTCTTTTGTGAATATGGTAATGAACCTTCAGGTTTTATACAAGGCACGGAACTTAGTGACCACCCGTCCTGCTGTCAGCTTCTCAAGATGGCCTCTGCCCAAAGGAGTTATGTCATTATATGGTTAGAATGGAAGAGTCAGAGAAACCATACAGAATATTGGTTGTGATATACCTTGGAAATCATTCACTTGTAAGACTGAGAAAGAGATAGGAAAGGACATTAAGAAAGATGCTAGGGAAAACTGTTGTGAGGATATGAGGTGGATAAAATTGGATCAGGATGGTATCAGATTACAGGCTTCAGTATATGATTGAATCCTTAGGTACACAGATTGTGAGGATGGGAGATGAATGGAACTGGCTCTGGACCACATAAAATGGCAGACTTTAGTATATGGTGGAGTCTGTAAGTTCTGCCACCAGAAAGTTAGTTAATTGGTATGACAGATCTCAGGGAGATAAGTTTTGAGGATGGAAGGTGGATGGAACTGGCCCAGAACAGTGTCCATTGATGAGGTTCAGTGTTAATGGTGTTTGAGACTTCGGGTTCTGTTATTACAGTGTTAAATGGTGTTGCGTTCACATCTGAATGCCGCATACTTCTTCCGACAATTACTAGGGCCAGCAGCAACCAGTCTTGATCCTGCACGAGTATTTCCTTTGACAGAAGGCACAACATCACATCTTGTATCACAATAATTTATGTGACCGGTGTAAACGGATATGTCTGTGTGTGTAAGGAAGTAACAAATGCTTTTGGACAATGACAAGTTCTAAAAGTAACATAAACACACCAGCTTGTTAAGTGGTACTTTTGGAATCACAGTTTCTAGGTTTCAGTGCAACAGGGCAATGCAACATGTTTTATGACTGTTTGGTTTGACGACATACTCTGAGCCACTCAGTATGAGGACTAAGAACTAGACAACCTGGGTTCAATTCACAACAGAGTAGTTTGTATCACTGTCACCATCTTTGTCATAACGATGATGATGATGACGACAACAACAACAAAATAATCACCAGCATGCCCAAACCAGTTTTGAAGTCCACAAAACATCCTACACATTGAGTAGTTGTAACCAGTTTCCCAAGCAGTAAAGTGACCACAGTGTAACACTATTCATTCACCTCCATTCAGTGCTGAGGTTAAGACTGAGTAGCACTATATCTCCAAACGCTCTATTTACACACAGGAGCAACTGGAGATTTTGTGTTGTAAAAGTAAGGAATCACAAACTAGGATTCCACTGTGCATAAGAAACTGCAATCTAAAGATATCTGCTAATATTCACCTTGCTGCTCTGGGAACCACACTCTGCTTCCATGATGGCACTGCATCTTCAGGTGAGGGTGACCGAGGAGACACCTTGCCTACGTCTGAATCGGCTGTCAAATGAGATGGGATCACAACAGTAGAGGGTCGTCTCTCCCAACGCTCATCACCTTGCATACCCAAAATATCAGCTACAAGATACAATGATAGCTGTCAAAACTACCATGCATTCTAATGCAGCACATAAGCAAATGAATCCAAGAAATGAAGTATGGACCAAAAGAAAGAAAGAAAGAGAAACAACATAAAAAAGAGTGGGAGAGTTAGCAATACAGATGAAAGATGACAGAAGGAAACAAGAAAGTATGAAGACAGAAAGAATGAAAGAAAGAAAGAAACAAACAAACAAAGAAACAAGGGAAGGAAGGAAGGCAAAGAGAACGAGAGAACAGGAGTGAGAAAAAGAGAAGGCAGAAATTGAAAAGAGAGACAGAAGAGAGGAAAGGGAATGAAACAAAGGATGAGACAGAGAAAACACAAAGTAACATGACTTGAATACATTCTCATTCTTGTCTTAGACATTCTGTGTTCTCACCTGAACCACCATACATAACAGTCTTTCACAGGACATGAACCCTGCACTGTGATGCAGTCTGGCATTCTACATGATGAGGATGTTCGTGATATACATGTCATCTCATATTGTTCAAACAGTAAAACACAAGAGGATATAATGGTTTGGACGTGTAATTTGCACAAGGCGACATGAAATGCACAGTTACTTTGGTGGTGAAAATATCTTCTTGCAAATGGTCAGTTGGAAAATGGAAACAGAGATGGGATGTGGATGGAACTGCCCCCTGGTCCTTTACAATAGCAGGCACTGGTATTTAGAAGCTTTTGATTTTTCCTATGACAGAGGCAGTTAAGTCCTTAAGAGTTTTCAAAAAATACCAACAAAAAAAAAAAAAAGTGCAATACGTAAAATAAAGCCCAAAAAATACTCAAATTACACCACAGAAATTTGAATTGTAAATGAAATGAGAGATTTTGGGCATGAAGTGAAACGTAAAGATTACCACTTCAACCTACTTTCAACATTAGCTTTGTTGTGGAGGTACAACTCCACTGTTTCTTCACTTTTAGAACTGGATGAAGGTGAGTTGACAGTGTCACACCACACCTGCTTTGTCTTTTGGAAATGAGCCCCTGGTACCCACTAGACAGGACGCTGGGTAGACCCCAGTGCCTATCCGGATGCAGTGACAAAGAAAAAAACCTTCACCCTCACAAGGAATTGAACTCAAATTCTCCAAATATCCAGCCCACCACTTCCATCTTTTGCGTAAAAACAGACAGTAGTTTTCTCTGCAATGCTGGCATACATCTACCACAGAATGTGAGGTCATATCCCAGAAAGCTGTAAATTTGAACAGTTATGGACTACAAGAATGAGAACACACAAGAACAAGAAAATGCCAAGAAGAAAATGAAATTAACACTCTTGTGTTGTCAACCTCTCAGTCTACTAATTTTCTTGAATGATGATATGATGTCATGTATCAGAAAAACATGCTTTCTCTATCTTTAAGGTGTGGTAACTAAAGCACTTTCTGGTGTCAGTATGTACAACTCTGCGATGTGTAGTATTTCACACTGTGACTGACTGATATACAATCAACAGGAAACCTGATCGGTATAAAGGGATGAACGGAAGAGGGATACTTCTCAAGGTCAACCATATTACTGCCAGGCTGTATGGGTCGGTTATGCAAAAAACTGATACCCTGTTGAAACAGAGAATTACTGAGACACATAGTGAGTAAAGCAGTCACACTATTCAATAATGCAATTGCTGCTAAAATCTCGTGGATGTGAAGGGCAATTACTGCACTTAATATGGAAGCTGATAGATCACCTGCTGGCATAACATGCATGAGTACCAGTGGCCTACAGATTGGCCACCAGGCATTAAGAGGTTTAGTGACAGGCAATTAGGTCTGCAGCGGCAATCAGGACTGTTGAATTACTCTGCTCTCCTGTTGTGTGCAAGACACTAACAAGAGGCATACAAGTGACTGATGCTTACTCAGTGACTTATGGTCAGTCCCTAAATATGCTGAACTCTCACTGCAAAGCCAGGGGTTTGGTCCCAGGTCAGCCCTTGTGAGATGTGTAGTGCACAAGGTGGCACTGGGTCAGGTCTTTCTCTGGGCACTTTGGTTTTCCCGTCAGTATCATTCCATCAATGCTCCATACACATCTTCATCTACACGTTGCTCCTACCCTAAATCAACCCTACTGATAAAGACAGAAGGTCTACAAAACACGTCTTTTAAACTAAACACTGATGCAGCTTTTCATCTGAGAAGATTTCAATACAGAAATTTATTCCCTTTTCAAGGTAAGTTACCTCAATTTTCTTTTACCTTATGGTCCAGAACTATATACAGCACTGCCAGATACCTGTTTAGTCACTTCACGTTTAAGCATAGAATGGTTAATTTCTGTGGACTGCCGAGACATAAGTCCACAACACAGTGTCATCACACAAGAATGGAATAAAGATTAGCATGGAAGCAGCTATATTGTTGTACTATTACTTTATCTACAGTTAAGTTCTCATACTACATCTAAACAAGTGTCATACTTACGTTCTACTGTTATGGATCGAGTCTTCTTGATGGCACCCTTCACTGACATACGGCGCTTCACAGTGCTTACTTTACGTACGGCTGGACGATTCAAAAGTTGTGAACGAGGCGTAAGTGACTTCAGTAAGTGTTCTTCCAAGTACATCTGCACTTGAGGGTTAAGCCCTAGGGAAAAGTTAATTTAAACATTCAATTTTAAATACATCTATTAAAATGTGCAACAACACACATGGTCCAGTAGCAATTTATATACCACATATTTTAAACTTGCACATTCAGCATGTTACTACTGATAGAGTATATGGGCAATATCAAAACATGAAGGACTGACGATATGTGAAACAGGCAGTAATAAACAGCTCAAAAAGAGTGGTCTGCATGCACAGGGGCTATCAAACCTTTGCCATGAAATGTAGCATGTTATGAATTCTTACATGGAGCTTCAGACTTGGCTGCATTGTCTGGGGATCAATGCAGGAATTTGTTAAAACAGTGACAAACTTTCAGGGTCCTTACAAGTTGGGAATTTCCTCACCAGTTGAATAATTATCAGCACGTTTCAACAAAGGCTACACCATGAAGTTAGTTAATATGAAGAATAATCGGTCCAAGTTTTAGTACATTTTGTTCAAAGTATAAAACTGCAAATCTTCAACTAGGGTGTCCTAGAACTGCTGCCAAGGGAAAGGTTTTCATATGGGCAAAGAATCTTTATTTCAAGTACACACACACACACACACACACAAGGCATACTAATCCACATTATTACTGAAAAGAGTGTATACAAGATCAATTTTAATATTATCATCTAATTTGTCCTGAGATATGCCAAGTGATCTCTTACCTCATGTTCTTCTTACTAAAATTTTGTATATATTTCTCACATCCCCCTGGTATGCTACCTGTGCTACCCATCTCATTCTACTCTACTTAAACATCCTCACAAAATTTGGTGAAGAATGTTAAAAATTATGGATCTCCACACTTTTGCAGTCTGCTCCATCCTCCTGTCACTTCCTCCCTCCAGATATTCCCTCAGTATCCTATTTTTGAATATTCTCAGCCTCTGTTCTTTCTTTAGTATGAGAGACCACAATACTTACCCATACTAAAGCAGAATAACATTATTAAAGATTAATAACAATATTAAAGATTATATACTTACTATCTGGCAAACCATCCTCTTGGCTACCAAGGAAGCTTAAATTGGTGATGCATGATGTACTAAGAAAATCATTGAGGTTTCCCAGAGTAACCCTAAAAAATAAATCAAGATATCTTTATATCCAATTTCAATTACAAACTTAAAATCCTTGCTGCAATGGTTCATTACTTTTTGTCACTGAAAAAAAAAGTATGTCAGACCACCGTTTCAAGTCAGTTGAACATTCCCAACAGTGTACAAATCAGGCGATACCTAATGACTTTGTATGGATTGTTCATCCATATAAGATGAAAGGAAGGAAAATGAAATATTACAGTTCACTGTAATATCGAGTACCTGGTTCCATTGATATATCCACTCTTCAGTTTCTTCATTGTTGTTAACAGGGCTAATGGGAGTTTCCCTTGATCTGAAAACAGTAAATTCAGCCTTTATATACAAAGGAAATATGTAATATCTGCGCAATAACTTTCAAATAACTTCCTTGATTATCATTACAACTAGCCTAATACTGCACATACACTGGTACACTTCAATACAGATGATAACTACCCTGTTGAAACTCAATGCCAAAAATGGTGGTCTTTCATATCTTGGAGTAGGCAATTTCAATGTGAAGCAAAAACTAAAGTGTTTGATACTTGAGCATAATTATGGGATGTCCCTAGGACTAAAAGGCAACACAGACATTCACATATGCATGCGTGTGCACACGCACAGACCATACACACAAAAACCTGGAACTTTGGGTATAACTACTGATAGGGTACACAATGGATGACACATCCCAAACTTAGATGCTGGTAATGACAAAGAGATTTTATTCTCCCATCCTGAGGACTCTCTTTAGTAGATGTTATTACAGTCACATGGAAAATAATTTCCAGTTAAGTTACCTCAAAACCTGGATGTAAAGAATTCACAGTCTGTTTATCTAAATTAACTATCACACAAAGCTTTTACATGCAGAGCTATAGTGAAATACAAAGTGGACAAATATAAAGTCTGCCTTAAAAAATACCAAAACAGGAAGCTGAGCTTTCGATAGCAATAAGAATTCATGCTGTGGTCTTCAAGTTGTGACATTAAGCAGTATGGATGCCAGGTACCTACGAACCACATCACATAGTGACCAAACCTGAAGACTGTAACACTGTACAGTATGGAAGGCAGTTACCCACCAACCACATCACACAGGGCCCAAACCTCAGGACTGTAAAACTCTACAGTAAAGGCAGGTACTTGCCAACCACATCACACTGACCAAACTTAAGGACAGTAGCACTATACAGTATAGAAAGCAGGTACCTACCAACCACATAACACAGTGTCCAAACCTGTAGAGTATGGAAGGCAGGTTCCTGCCAATCACATCACATAGTGTCCAAACCTGAGGACTGTAGCAATGTACAGTATAGAAGGCAGGTACCTACCATCAAACAGCATCCAAACCTGAAGACTGTAACAGTGTACAATATGGAAGGCAGGTACCTGCCAACCACATCATATAGTGACCAAACCTGAAGACTATAACACTGTAGAGGATGATATGATTATAAGAATGGATATTACATGTGGACAGAAATGTGTCATGATACTATACGACCAATGCCTTTTGTTAAGTACCACCTTTATTTATGGGAACATTTTCTCCTATACTGTAAGTTACATTTCCATCATTTCACAAGGCAGTAAGAAAGTGGACAGCAGACAGTAAACGCTACCACCCAGATGCTCTTGTACATTCTTGTGATCTGTGAAATTCTGAAAGTTAAAATTATGTTAGAAACAAATATTACCCATCAAACCAGCATGAGCAATCATCGTGACAGTTGGTCTTCCAAGCATGTAACGCCAGTTCATCGTTAGGAAAGCGAGATCACTGCTGAAATTGTTGGCTAGCAGATCCATGTCATTCATGGTGTAATACCATTCCAGATCTGTATTCTGTTCTTGATGGTGAGACAGACAACAAGCAACAAAGGAAAAGAATCCACCATGCATTAGTTTCAACATACTAGCCATTCTCAGGAGTGGAAATTTTTATCAAAACCTACAACTTTATACAAGTGCAAGGAAGATGTATATAGAATTCATAAATTAATCACATCCTGGGGCAGAAACAGAACTAGCAAATTCTGAAAAACCTCTTCATTAACTACTCCAGTTCATGAGACGAAGAAACAAAAATAACAACAACAACTTCTGCCAAATTCAAATTTAGTGTCATAATTTGTTATATAAGGTTAAGTTTAAAAAACACTTCTGACTACAGATAAATTCAGTTGTGTAATAACAATAGTAGAATAAAAGTTAGGTCTTCAAGGTAGCAAAGATCCACATTGTGGTCTTGAGGGTTATGACACCATATGGTCTGGTGAGGGGATACCAGTGTTTCTGGGGAACATCCTGCTTAAAGACACTGAAGACGGATGTACCATTTGTCATAATACATTGGTACCTACCAGACTGCATAGTGTCATAACCTACAAGACCACAACATAAGCCATAACCTTTATTGGCTGAAGAGGGCATGGTAGTCCCATTTGAACAATAAAGGTTGAAAGGGACAATGCTGTCCCACACAGGTACATGCGTGGGGATTTTAATGAAAATAACTCCAGCCATCGGTAGCTAGATTGGCATTTAATGGCCAGGCAATAAAGATGGAAGGTAAACAAGTGCATAATATGATTCATCGCACAGTTTCTCAGAAAGGATTTCTGAGTGCACGTGCTTTGCCACTTTGCACAGGTCCGTAACCTGGCGAAATAAGCAGTGCTCACGTACTGGTGGGACCAGAAAGTCACAAAAATATACAATCAAATGAGAAGCACAAAGAATGAGCCATCTCACTTTCTTTGCACTAATGTAAGGTAATGCACTAATGTAATGTAATGTAGTGTAATTTATTTTAATGGACTATTTTAACAACTAACTTTAGTAAGCACAAATTAATGCGCTCCCTGATGATGGTGTAACTGTAACACCGAAACATGTCGGAGCTGTTTTAATGTAAATTTTAATATTATTTTTTAAGACAACTCATTAGCGCATCAGTTGATGAATAAATAAAACTTTGATATCATTACCCTAGTTCTGTCTCTGCTTGGATGTTAAAAAATGCCCAAAACATACATTATGAAATTAGGGTTTAGGGAGGAATGAGATAAAACATTACATGACACTTGGTGTTTTCATGATGGTGTTGAATTAGATTATGGTCCTTTGAGTTACAGCACCATGTTACCAATGTTTCAGTAAAACCCTGCATCCTCCATCCTAATCAATATGGTTTCTCCGGAACATTGGCAACCAGCTGCAAGGGTGTAACAGCCCAGAAGACCACAACCTACAATGTAATATTATTTCAACAATACAAGTATGTGATCAAAACGAGTAAGTGAAGCAATGTTGATGGAATGGATCTAATTTTTAGGTTACCTAATAATAAGGTTTCAATTAGACAAGTTATATAATATACCGCTTAAGGTACGCAACAATGACCTGTTACTAATATGGGATATTTCTCATTATCTGGACAACACAGCAGGATATCTTGCAAACTGCAATACTTTCCAGTACAGAAAAAGTACACCAAGTACAAACTGTGTTTAATTTTTTGTACAACTTCTGTTCAAACATTTTGCAAGTTACACTTGAAATAAGAGCAGAAAAACAAGTATATCTTCATGTGTCTGATTTGAAACCAAACTGGAACATGTCAAGGATATTTAGTACAGTTCTATGTTATAAAACCTCATTAAACACATTCAATAGTTCCTGAGTGGCTACATGAGGTTGTAGAGGCAAATATAACAAAACTAATGCTTCAATACTGGAACTTTTAATTGTGAATGCACCAAAAAGACATATCACAATTCAGAGATTGGATATGGCTTGTCTTCAGGTGGATGGAAGTGTACCAACTCTGAAAGTCAGACAGATAAAGGTACTCCTCAATAGTGTTGCCATTAAATCTAACCCACCATTCTGATTGGTCTTGTCTCTTTTCATACCATCCCTCTTTCTCCCTGTAACATAATATTTGTTTTGGAATGTGTTAGAAATGTTTAAATGTCACAACAGCTCTGCACATACAGATTATGAGACACGAACAGTATTTCAAGCACAAAGAAACTAAAAACCTTGTTTCCAACCTGGCCACTTTCAGCAGGACAGGTAGACAAGCATAAAAGACATAAAAACAAAAAATGAATGGAAGCACACACCATCACACCATGTACCTAGATGAATGCTCTTCATTGCCATGATGACAAGTGGGTGGCCTAACATGTTCTGCCAAGAAGACTTCAGGAAATTCAATTCACTCTTGAATATGTCAATCATCAATTCGTAATCAGATGCGATGTAGAAACGAGTCAAGTCTGTCAACTAAAAGGAAGATTTCAGGAGACATTAAAATAAAAAACTAATTAACTATATGGAGTAGATGCCTTTTGACGAAAATGACAATTAAATAACCTAGAAAATCCCAGAATATTATGTGACCCGAAGGTTCATTGTTTTTCTCACTAGCTCATCACTGATCTCTGCCTTGAACCAAATAAATCCAATCCACACTTATTCCTATTCTTTAAAATGAATTTTAAAACCTTCTATCTATGCCCAGGTCTTCAATGTGGCCTCTTTCCTTCAGGCTTTAAAAACAAAATTTTGCAATTCTCCTCACTCTCACATGCTATATGGACCACTCAACTCAGCTGATGTTCCTAACAATATCTGGCATAGAGCTTGGTCACTATCTGGACAAACAATGAAAGCATTTTCATTCCCTGTCATTCCGAAATTAAGACTTTTTAAACTGTTGGATACAAGAGGAGTTTCAAAAAATTTATAGCACATTTAAACTCACAAGACACATTAATAAAACTTGTGGGCATTTGTGTTGCAAAATGAAGTGATGGTCCTAACAATGTTCAAAGCTTAGCACCTCCAGGGGGTGCTGATTATTTTGTGCCTTCAATCAAGATGAAATCACTGACGAAAGAAAGCTCGCATGCCAAAGTCATTCCTTAGATAACTTAACAATGCTTTCTAAACTGCACAGGTCATTCACTCAGCATCAAATGGGAAAACAATTTTGAATGACAAAATAAAGAGGGTGTGGAATAAAGCAGTTGTGTCCTATTTTATGGCACTATCCTAGAATTCGCTTGGAGAAACTTATGACACAAAATACAATGACGATGGTAGATGGTGCAGCCAGAGTCACATAGTTGGTATAGCAACTAGGCTACTGGTTGGATGGTCTTGGGTTCAAATGCCAGTAGGAGTAAGAAATTTTCTCTCCTCAAAAACTGCCCAGACTGGCTCTGTGGCCCACCCAGCCTTCCACTGAATGGGTACTGGGGTTCTGTCCAGGGAGTACAGTGGCTGGGGTGTTTAGTGAACCACTAACCTCTATCTAGTGCCGAGGTTAAAAACAAGTGAAGCTATACCTCTTTTTTCCCCTCCTCTATATACCTGCACTGCGTGAAAAGGGAAAGCTTTATCTTTTACCATGATATAAAGCAACTGAGACAAGACTAAAAATTGGAACCTCTAAACTATGAAGCAGAAATCCTAAATACCATTTAATGCTGCCTTCTGGTTGAAAGCCTTATGTCCCAAGTTTCCCAGATAATGGGTGTTAGTACAGTAATCCCCCCAAGTTATGTTGTCTTGACTTTCATTGTTCTGCATCTATGTTGTTTGCCCCCACACCCAATATACTAAGCCAGGCATGGGAATTCATACATGTTATGCTAAACATGTCTTTGAGTATCTGAACTCCCATGATCAGGAGCTCACACTCAAAATACCTTGTAACTTGGAAGCAAAGCACCCTTAAAGAAACTAAGGACCTGGGCCTGATGCTAAAGAGAGAGGAGCACAGTAATTTCAGTGCTCAGGGGCTTGGACTCACTGAAGCTGGCATCAAGGAGTTTGAGGCCATCGATATGAACGAGCAGAATACAGAAACAACCAGACAAGGAATTACAAGAATGCTTGCTTGCTGTGAGGTGATTCCAAAGGAGAAGCAGAGGTCTTTGTCTTGCCAGGCTGCAGTGCTTGATTTCTTCAGGTCATCTTCAGCGCTTCACGTATAATCACATGTATTGTTGGATACTGGAGATTATGTTGCAGATGACCAGCCAACAGTTCAAGAGGAAATGCCTCCTCCTTAAATTGCCATTTGTTTGTCAGATTTCATATTTTCTGTAAATTTTTTGTGAGTACATGTACAAATACATCTTCTTTTTTGGTGAAAAAAAGACTGACTGGAAACGTCCTACCCATTTTAACACTATATTCAGGGGAAACTGTTTCAACTTACATCACGAGTCTCAGAAAGAACTATGATGTAATGTCGGTTGATAACTGTATATTCATATGTGTGTGTATGTAAAAATATTGTGGAGGCAACACTAACCTGTGGTGTGAAGGCAAAAACCCGATCATGTAAAGAGTACAGCTTACTAGTGCTCAAGATTCCAACATCACGAGATCTGCGTCCAGACAGTCCAAGTTTCTTGTTTCGACCTAGAAAAAATTGTCAGTGCCTTCAGTTTTATATTGGTGTAAGCACAAGTACAACTCACCATTTATGTTAAACAAACTTTTAATTAATATACATGTTTCTTGGCTTATTTTACACACCTGTCTCAACTGCATAAAGAACTGTGTGCTAACAGAACTATCTTTCTTATGCGATGAGTGATGAGCACTGAGGTATTCACATTTACAAGTAATGACTACATGGTCTTCTTCAGTGGCACACAATGTAATTCGGTAGGGCTTTACCAAGGTTTCAGAGAAAGTTACTGCCTCCATCTATCCATCCTGACCACCGCAGTTTCTTTTGAGACCTACATAACTAAAAGGTAAAGGTAAAGTTTTCCCCTGTCCACGCCATGAAGAAATATAGGGGAAGGAGAGGTATAGCTCCACTCATTCTTAACCTCAGCAGTAGATGGAGGTCAGTGCTTTCACACCCCGGCAGCTTCACCCCTGGGGAAAAGCACATGTTCCCACTGAACAGGAGGCTGGGTGGGCCCCAGAGCCAGTCTGGATGATTTGCAGAAGAGAACAATCTCTTGCCCCTACCAGGATTTGAACCTTGGACCGTCCAGCACATAGCCTAGTTGCTTTACTGACTACGTTACTTTGGCTCACCTACATAACAACACTGTCATAATCCAGAAGATCACATCTCTCTAATCTTCCTGATTAAACTGACACCCACAATCCATGATTCAAAAAGTTTAACCACAGAATTTCTTCAATGCCCTGTGGACACCTATGTTCCTCATAATACAGAATGGGTAGTAATGTGATCTAAAATTCTTAACACCGGAGTTAATACTGTATTTAACTCACCTAGGTATGTATAGAGATGACTTAGCACTCTAGCAGGTTGCACCTCAATTGGAGCAACCTCATCAATAGTCTGCACTATGATATCATGCTGTCGTAACTTCTCACGAATATCATTATCTTCAGCCAAGATCACCACCTGAACTACCACATCTGGCTTCTTCTCTGAACATAATCGACGATTCAATGGATCCAGCTCACCAACAGCCAGAAAACCCTAAGAAAAATGTAACCCACAAGTTTGCTTTCATATAACACTAAGCAGACGCTCATATTATGTCATCTGATATACAACCTAACATATTAATGCTTTATTTCAGATGCACTGTCGAATGTCTAGGTTATTTAATGCCAAACAGAAGAACGATCTATGAGTGATAAACTGGAAAGGATGTAGAAAATGGTGTGGCCTATATGAGTGCACTATGCTAACATTCACCTGCAACCGGTGAGGAAAACTAAGCATAGGATCAGAACAGCTGGCCTCCAGGTAAATATTTAGAGCCAGGATGTAATGAAATACACACCAAAAATACTAACATCTCAACCAGTTTTCTAGGATGTGACACAGAGTAATATGATTAGTGGGTTCGTCTGTAATATCTGATTGAACTGAAGTGAGTATTAAGATATGATACGTGATTTGACAGGTGGGTTCTTCCACAACATTTGGTTGAACAGAGGTGAGTATGAAGTTTACGGTTTTCTGGGATGTGACACCGTGTAACTTAGTGTTGGGTTTGTCCAAAACTTGTAATGTAAATACCACAATACTAGATGTCACCCCCAGAACATAACTATGTACTGCATGATGATTTCAATAGGAGGAGAGACATGTTACAAATTAACCATGGCATGTTTTTTAGGTGCTATACTGTTCATGACATAGAAAAACAACAAGACGTTGGTCAAGGTGACTGGTCTCATGACTGAGGTATGAATCAGATGCAAGTTATAACAAACAGGAAAAACAGGTTAGGATTAAAGTCACACAGAAGGAAGACCATGGAAAGAAAGTGACATGGATTGGAAAGAACAAGGACATGCAGACAGACTTGGTTGCTGGTAGACCATGTGGAGTGAAGTGATGTGAGAAAGAAAAAGAAGATACACCAAATGCAAATGAAATCACGTAACCAGTAACTCTAAAGCACAAACCTCAAACTCATAGAGTATATGGGCTAAATGGGTACGTCTGAAATTTAAGATAAGCCACACAGAATTTTAAGAAATAAAGACACTACTGTGTGCAAGATATGAGGTTATCACAGCAGTGTTACTGAAGATTCAAGACTTGTAAATGTGATGAGTGTGTGTATTTGGGTGAGTATATCCCAGCATTTAAAAGGTTCACAGTGTCTTCATCTCAGGGTCAAGCAGTCCACGAAGAGTCACTATACAGGAAGATATGGTACATTTCACTCACTCAGTAACACAATGTCATATCCCAGAAGACTTGGATCTTTGTTAAAAACAAAATAACATTAAGAATACTGCACAATTTTGATACCAAAATCAAAATATATTCTAATTACTAGATCTAAAACTTTACTGAAATGTTATCTCTCTGCTGATGTAAGCTCACCATCCAGGAATATCAAAAGCTTTTTAAGTCTTAAGGCACACGACAAATGTTGAAATAGACTTCAACACTGAACCAGGCCATATTTTAGGCGCACTCACAAAACTGTGAGAAGCAACCATTAGCTTCATCATGTCGGTCCATCTGTCTGCATGGAACAACTTAGCTCCCACTGGATGGATTTTTATAAATTTGATATTTGATTATTTTTTGAAAATCTATGCAGGAAACAAGTTTGATTAAAATGTGGCTAGAATAACGGGTACTTTACATGATGATGTTTGTACATTTATAACAATATCTTGCTGAATTCTTCTTAGAATGAGAAATGTTTTAGACAAAATTGTAGAGAAAATCAAAACACACATTTTAGGTTCAAAACTTTTTCCTGAAAATCATTCCATTTATGAGATAATGTGTAAAACTACAGTACAACCAAAGAGGCCACGGATGACAATATAATACAGCACATTTGTTTTGCATGCTGGATAACTATGGCTACAAACAGACACTCAGAATATTTAATACTAAGTGCTTTTCCATGGCAACAATGGTTATGCCCCAATGTTACATTGATATGTACATAGCCCACCTTGTATAATTGAAAAAAAAAAGTGAGAAGGCCATGTAGAATAAACTGATGGGCTGTGAGTTTCAGTTTTGTGCTCTGAAGCTTTGTAAGAATAGTCAAACTGGTATACTTCAAGTATATTGGACACTGTTCACTGTCTAACGTACAATTAATGTACATGACATTCAGTGTGTTGGCTCTATTCTCATTGCCTGTCACCACACTGACAGACTGTACATCTAATATTTGAGGAAGCAGTTGAAATCACATCCAAACTTTTTAAATATTAGCTCATTCACACCCTTCCCCAATTCAGGACATCTGCCATAGGTAGGCGATCATAATAATTATTGAAATATGCTGTCAAGAAGTATGTAAAAGTGCTTTAACTGTCTACAGAAGACATCTGCACCCAACAAAACCTATTAAACCACTACAATATCACTCAACATATAGCAGCAGGATCCACATGGTCTCCAGGATGAGAGCTCGCAGGTATGCTTACATATGCAAATGAGTTATACTTCTATACCAGTAGTCTCTGTTTGGCATACAATAAATGAAGCTTACCTCTTGTAGAAGTTTACCCAGTATGTAGAGTGACTGGGCCCATAAGAATGGACAGCGTCCTAAGGCAACTCGTTCCTGGCTACCTGGTTCACGGTATTCGCCTGCTACTTTGTCTTTTGGAACAGCATACAATTCTGGCACAAGCTTCAAGCTATCCTCTGTTCGTATCATAATCTACACAGTTAAAACTTCCTTCAAAATCCAAACTAAACAAAAATACCCCAAACAAATTACCATCACAAAATTAATTACAAATGATGATTACGATGATGATAAGAGCAACAATAATAACCATCTGGGTTACATAAGAAGGTCACATTGAACTACACACCCACCTAATTAAATGTAATTCAATTACATGATACATGATTTACAATAAATAATTTTCTGTCCTCCATAAGCATCCACTAACAGTTTAATAGTGACTGAAGTTTCAAGTACTGAGAATCTGACTTCCCACATCACTAGCCAACATTCACTCTTTTAAGCAATGTCAGAAACATATCAACTCTTAATACACTTACTCTCGTATCCAACCATGGTAGGATGAGAACAAGGTGCAAGAAAAACAAAAACAGTACCTTCTGACCACAGTTTGATCACACAGTTTCTGCTTTAGTCACTGTAAGGGGTTTGCATTAGCAAGTTTTTCAATTATTTCCTTTGACACATAAAAATAGTTATTTTAAAGTGTTTTAGAGCCTTGTAAGTAGTTTAAAAATGGTTGGGCCAGCAGTTTAGCTGGGAGTAAAGGTGTTAACACAACATCCTTATCACACATCACCATAATTCACATTTTTAATAAAAAGCAATAAACAGAAAACTCAGAACAGCAGCAAAGGAAAAAAGGTGATTCAGTTGTATTTTATTGGAGTTATTCATGATTATTACGAGTGCTTTATTTGTAGAAATAAAATATTTTAAACCAAGAAAAACTACACAAACACTAAATAACCCCCATGGACAGCAATTTGTGTTTAAAAACTTGCTACAGCAGTTGAATCTAAAACCACCACCCACCAATACCAACTGGTCAACAACAGTCTCACAAGGGTATGTAGATGAAAATCAACTGGATGTATCATACTTGCTCCTATTTAAATCACGTCAATAATTCATTCTCATTTAAAAGAACATGAACTACATAATACACCACAAATTTTCCAATGGTAATATATTTATTTGGCTTAATATAGACTAAAATAGATATCTATATTACAAACTTGCCTCTTCCAGGGCTTCTGTATATTCAGTGACAGCATTCTTGTTGCCTTGGAAAGTATAGTCTAGTATAAGGTAGCAGAAGAATAATGGCCACTCACACTCAATGTTCTCAAACATTCTCAGTTCCCATGGCTCATAGTATAGGCGATTGGGATCCTAAAATTAGAAAATAAAGAGAAATTTGGCAATTCTTTAAAAAAATCAAATGAAACATTGAAACAAAACAGGTGAAGTACCACACATGGACATAATTACATGAGGAGCTTATAAACTGTACCATTCACCCATTATTAGGATCATGAAACCAATGATGGGAAGGGCAGAACACATATAGCCTGCATGGGAGAGGTAAGAGATGCATGTAATTTTTTAACCATAAACTGTCAAGGATAAAAGTCACTTGGAAAAACTAGGCACAGATGGGAGGATAATGCTATCAAGCATCTCGGAAAGTGATAATGTTTATACTGGATTCAACTGAATTATGACAGGGTATAGGAGCTGGTGCTTGTGCATGAGGTAATGAACTTTCAGGTTCCACATAAGACAAGGAAATTCTTAACCTTTATCCCACTGGGGTGGGTATTTAATTATTAGCACATGGTTTATGAAAAATGTATTTAAACAAATAAAGATAAAATTATTAAATAAAAAGCATTTTATGGGAAGTAAATCGATTAATAAGAATGTCTTAAAAATGCAGTAACCTTCCATGTTGCCTAAATAAACAAAATAAGTTTCTAGGGGCATTTTCCTGAGTGTATTCATGCATATGAACACAGATCTGTAACAGGTCAACTAAATGAACAATGTTTACCTTCAAAGAAGGATTCCATTCCAGACTTAGTTAATGATTCTTTAAATGGTAATTCATTACATTGTGACCTTGTAGTTAACACACTAGCCTAGTATCATAAAGGCCTCAGGTTCAATCCCAACTGCTATCACTAATCTTAGAATACAATCACACTGAAGAGTCAGTATGACATGAACCAATCACCTGAAGCTGGTGATGTAGCCAAATCCGCAAGCAATGTGTATTTCAAATGCATATCAAACACTGGACAATGTCCAATATAACATTATTACATTAAATTATACATTAAGCCTTACCACAGACTTCTGAAGAACCAGAAGTTAACAATCAACCACATATATGACTATACAGCATCACTTACATGCTGTTTTCACATAAACATGTAGTCTTCAAGTAGGTACACAGACAGCAGCTTTATGTTCAAAAGTGTGTCATTCAAAGGATAAGAATGTACCTGACTACACTTTTTTAATGCAGGAAGATGATAAGGGCACATCACGGATTTAGGAAAGGAAGAAATAAGTGAATAATAAAGATACAAAAGAAATAAACCCCTGCTGAATTTCAACACGCCTGTTCACTGTATTGTACATTACTTGCAAAATGCTAAACAAATAATGCAGCTTTACCTCTTGTGGTGTCTTATGCCCATCACGAAGAAACCTTTTGCAACCATATCGTCCTTGGAGTTTTGATATAATAGCTGCCCTTGTGAGTTGAATCAACTGCGGATCATCAACAGCAAAAGCAGGAAAACTGATGATAGACAATAAACCACTGTCTAACTCTTTTGAACTGGACTCTCTTGGGAGCATTGACTGAAATACAGATCTGCTCTCAGATACAGCTGCACATAGGGTTCCACAAATACACACAATCACTTGTGACAAAAAATTTAACAGAAACTGGAAATCATATGACTTCATACATCAGCACATTCCGAACCTGCTAACGTAAATGTTGACACAAAATCCATGGCAAGCTAACTTAATCAAAATCTGAAGCATGCCTGAACACTATTTACATACATATGATGCAAAATTTTCTGTATCAAGTGGCCCAGGCGACTCAATTTCGACTGCATGTGCACTGAACAGTCAATTTACAAACTAACAATGACTGAGGTACAGATCAGCAGTTGTGAAACTGTCATGAGAAATCAGATGGTTTTCGGATACTTGTTACAGGCTGCTTACCTGTAAAACTGCCTGGCATTTCTGTGCTTCATCTGCCAGAATATGTATTATTGATGATGGGCCACCACGGGCTCCAAACAAGTCCAGTTCATTCATTGCTTCCAAAGCAGCCTTTGCCATTCCAATAGAGCTTGCATTTAGCTCTGGCAATCCATGATTTGTCTTGTCTCCACGCTCCCAGATTCCATAATCCTGTAAAGGTACAGGTAGTAGTAGTGGTACTACGGTAAGTATTAGACTGACATGACTGACCAGTCTGCTCTGACCCCTGGGAAACAGCCTAGATATGAGGCTGGCAAGCCTCTTTCATCTAGATGATTTCGAGAAGAAACAGTCTCTTGCTGCTGTTTGAATTCTTGGTCACCCAGCCTGTGGCTGTCAGACACTGACTGGCACTCCTATACCAACGGACTACGCAGCTTGGAGGCCCAGGTTCGATCCAGGGCTGTCTGTGTGAGACATGTGGTGGACAAAATGGCACTGGGCTGAGGTTTTCTCAGCATACCTCAATTTTCTGCTATTGAATATCATTCCACCAGTGCTCCACATGCTACACAGTCTAAGATACTGATGATATCATTACATAAAACACAAAAAGGAACATAATTCAAGGGCAACTGCACCTACAATAGCAAAGTTCAGAACTGAGGAAATTGCCAAATGTACCCTACAGTGCCATAACTGCTGGGCTCCATATGTCAAGTTACAGGACTACTTTAAGGGCATAAAATGAGATAGCAAGTAAATGCAGTTATTATGGAGAAAAAAAAACATTGTCCGGAAAGTTTCTGATCACATTGTTTATGTCACAGCACACTATGAAAAAAAGCAAACTTGAAAAAGAGATTTTGTTTAAGTATGACCACTCAAAGACAATGCACACTGCTCTTAATGCTCGACACATGGTAACACTATCAACACCATAGCCATTCAGCAGAAGATGCTATTCCTACAATTTCATATTCACAATGGTTAACAACTTGCTTTTGTATTCAGGCCCTTGATTTACATTCTGGTTACACAGTTTTCCTTGATCCCACAACAAAAAAGTTCAAAGAGTATTTTGAAAAGGCAGCAGCCACTTCCTTTGGTATTCATGAATCATTCAGTTATTTCAGATCAAATAATATGTATCATACAGAGTTAAACAAGCATAATTAAATAAAATAAAAAAAAAATATGGATTTTCTATGCTATACTTACTGGAACACAGTATGCTGATTCAATGTAGAAAACTAAGTTCTGAATGAATGACACTTCATCTAAATTGAACACAATTTGAAGACCTGTAAGACAAAAGTTATCTGTATCAAATAATTAATATTTCATTACTCTTATTCCATCTATGTACACTTCATCTATACACAATCATTTTCACAACCTACCAGCTTCTAAGAACCTCTGAAGGCCCTTCCAAAAATATTAGAACTGAAACCAGCTACATATATGGGGGAAGGGGAATCACACACAATTTCACCCAAGAAGACTTAAATTCATTCTTCACTGTGGCTCTAAAACTTAATATTGCACCACCTCACAATAATCTTCACAATCATCTGTTTTACACCTGATAAAGCATCACAAAATAAGCAATGATACAATCAGAACACACATTCATATACAATAAAGATAAGAACAATGGTTTGACCATCTTCACCCCTCCCTTTAGCTGTTATGCTTCCCCTCCAGTGTAAATCGCTATATTCCATATAGTTATTTATCCACTGATTAAAGCAGGGGGTAGAACAATTTACTTGGAGATTCATAAACTTATTATTTCTATTTGGAAGAAGGAGAAATTGCCTGAAGAGTGGAAGGAGTCGATCATAGTACCTATTCATAAGAA